>VAPK010294575.1_pt1 | contig 79165 bp, 79 predicted proteins | sample 3395031 | NCBI WGS metagenome assembly VAPK01 (sample SAMN08290443, study PRJNA428436) | hydrothermal vent metagenome | isolation source: Deep-sea hydrothermal vent chimney 1 | place: Pacific Ocean: Juan De Fuca Ridge
GCTAAACGTGCGACAACACCATAAGCATAAAAGCGGTTAGGTACGGTATCTGGCTCATCAGTACAGTCTGGTAAGCCACATGGCGTTTCGAAAGCAAGGGGTACAAAATGTGAGCCTGGGGCATTCAAGTTTTCATCGATACCGCGGTTCGTATGTACACGGTAAAAACCGCCAATAACAAAGTGATCCATCATGTAGACAACAGGTTCTGCGACTGCATCATCAATACTTTCAAAGGTATACACACCCTCTTGAATAATGACTTCAGAGACCTTTAAACCTTCTTTACCGACAGCCATCTTTTTGCGTGCTTTACGATTTAAGTCACGTACACCATCAGGTGATTTTACTGACATAATCCCCATGCCATAGGTGCCAGCATTGGCTTTTACGATCACAAAAGGTTCTTGTGTGACATTGTATTGTTCATACTTCGCTTTGATTTTATTCAGTAAAGTTTCTACTTTTACTGCTAGGCAGTCTTCGCCAGTACGTGATTGAAAATCAATACCTTCGCAGGTTTCAAAGTAAGGGTTAAGTAGCCATTCATCAATATCGAGTAGTGTTGAAAATTCCGCAGCGATTTTGTTGTAAGCTGAAAAATGCTCTGATTTTTTACGTGTACTCCAGCCTGCATGCAAGGGTGGAATAAGGTCTTGTTCTAGGTTTTTTAAAATATCAGGGATGCCGCTAGATAAATCATTATTGAGTAAAACTGCACATGAATCAAAATCACCAAGCTCAGCATTTTTAAGTTTAATGCGATTGCCTTCGCGTATAACAGGTTCTAATAGTAATGGATGGCCACCCTCTGCTTCTAGTGTTGTTGGTTCTGTAATTTCAGGTGAGATGCTACCAATACGTACATCTAAACCGGCTGCTTTTAGCATCTTACTCAGTTCGACTACATTACGTAAATAGAAGGTATTACGTGTATGATTTTCAGGAATGATGAGTAGGCGATGCGCTTCAGGACAAATTTTCTCAACAGCCACCATCGCTGCTTGTACCGTTAAACTAAGAAAGTCTGGATTAAGGTTGTTAAAGCCTGCTGGGAATAAGTTAGTGTCGACAGGCGCTAGTTTGAAACCACTGTTACGTAAATCAACAGACGCATAAAATGGTGATGCGTATTCTAGCCATTGCGTACGAAACCAATGCTCAATATTAGGCATGGCTTCTAACATACGTTTTTCTAAACTTAAAAGTGGGCCGTTAAGTGCGGTGGTTAAATGAGGGACCATAATTCTCTCTATATGACGTGATTCGCTTGTAAGTCAGCGTGGTAACTACTTCTTACCATGGGGCCACTTGCCGTATTATTAAAGCCCATAGCTTCAGCTTTTTCTTTTAAAGTGTTGAAGGTGGCAGGCTCCACATAGCGTATGACAGGTAAATGATGGGGGCTAGGTTGTAAATATTGGCCTAACGTTAGCATCGTGACATGATGCGTGCGTAAGTCTTGCATGACTTGTACGATTTCATCATCGGTTTCACCCAAACCTAGCATTAAGCCAGATTTGGTCGGTATGTCAGGATACATCTCATTAAATGCCTTTAGTAATGACAGTGAATTTTGATAGTCTGAACCAGGGCGTGCTTGCTTGTATAGACGCGGCACTGTTTCAAGATTATGGTTCATGACATCAGGTGGTGCATGTTGCATGATGTGTAATGCTCTGTCTAAACGGCCGCGAAAATCTGGCACTAATATTTCAATTCTAATATTAGGTGATGCTTTGCGTACAGCTTTAATACAATCTACAAAATGCTGTGCACCACCATCCAGTAAATCATCACGGTCGACACTGGTGATGACGACGTAATTTAATTTCATTTGCGCAATGGTGCGCGCTAAGTTTTCAGGTTCATTGGTGTCTGGAGGCAATGGTTTGCCATGTGCCACATCACAAAATGGGCAACGACGGGTGCAAATATCACCTAAAATCATGAAAGTAGCTGTGCCGCCACTAAAACATTCACCTATATTGGGACAGCTAGCTTCCTCACATACTGTATGTAGGTTGTTGTCACGTAACGCGCGTTTGATTTCTTGAAAGCGGCGGCTATTAGGTACTTTCATGCGTATCCACTTGGGCTTACGTAACATAGGCTGCGCGATTATCTTGATAGGGATACGCGAAGTTTTTGCTGCATCTCGCTCCTTAACACCCGCTACTTTTTTTCTTGGTCTAGCCTCTTCTTGTGGTAGTTTGTTTTCACTTTCAATCATTAGATAGTTTTCTTTTTAAAATATCTAGTAAGCTCTCGCTAATCTTTACCTGTGTATTTGTAATGCTTAAATCTTTTGTTTGTGTCATTTCCAATCCAATATAACCACAAGGGTCTATGGCTTTAAATGGTGTTAAATCCATATCTACGTTCAGACTTAAGCCATGATAACAGCAATTATTTTTTAGCCTTAGTCCAATGGAGGCTATTTTTTTATTTTCAATATAAACACCAGGTGCATTTTTTTGCGTGTTAGCAGATAGGTTAAAAGTAGCGAGTAATTCTATGATACTGGATTCGATGATGCCGACGAGCATATGTACTTTCATGTTGCGGCGCTTTAAATCTATTAGTAAATAAATCACGATTTGTCCTAAGCCGTGATAGGTTATTTTTCCACCTCTATCTACATTGATAACAGGTATATCGTTTGTAGGTAAACGAGCATCCTTACGATTAAGGCCTAGTGTATATACGCTATCATGTTCTGTTAACCAAAGCTCATCAGCCGTTGCTTGGTTACGTTTTGAAGTAAAAGCTTGCATTGCAGCAAGTGTGCCTTGATAATCCGTGCGCCCAAGCTTGCGGATAGTAAGTTGCATGCTGAAGATTAAAGCACAATTTTAACCATGGGGTGGCTAGTCAGTGTACGATAAATATTATCAAGTTGTGGTTTGGACTCAACGTAACAAGAACAAGTTAAGCTGATATATTTTCCACCTGAGCTGGCGCGCGTATCAACTTTATTGGTGTTAAATGTCGGCTCATGCTGTTGTATGGCTTTAATAATTTCTTGGGTAAAATCGACATGTGTTTTACCCATGACTTTGATAGGAAAATCACATGGAAACTCAATCAGTGTTTCCTGCTCGGTGTTGTTCTCAAGGGTTGCCATTTTTTGAGCTATTTAATTAATAGTCTTAGGCTATCAATGATTCTGCCAAAAAAACCTGCTTCATTGATGTCTTTTAATGCAACAAGGTTCTGCTTATTGATGACTTTGTCATCTAAAGTAAAGGTAATGGTTCCTATTTCTTGACCTGCTTTAATTGGTGCGATTAGTGGTTGTTTACTTGTCATGGTGGCTTTTACGCGCGCATAGTCACCTTTTGGTAAAGATAGATATAAGTCTTTAGCGACGGACGACATGACGCTCTTTTTTGAGCCTTTGTAAACAGGTATTGTATTGATGGGTTGTGATTGGCTGTATACCAATGTGGACTCATAGAACTGAAAACCGTAGTTGAGCAATCGTTGACTTTCTGAAGCGCGCATTGCTTCAGAAACTGCGCCAAGTACAATGGCAATTAAACGTGTTTCTTTGCGTTTCGCGGTTGATATTAGACAATAGCCAGCAGCCTGGGTATGCCCTGTTTTCATGCCGTCTACATTAGCATCTAACCACAGTAAGCGATTGCGGTTGCGTTGTTTAATATTATTGTAAGTGTATTCTTTTACAGAATACAAACGGCGAAACTCAAGCGGAAAGTCACGAATAAGTGCTTTTGCCAATAGCGCTAAATCTTCTGCATTTGTGTAATGCTCTTTGTCGGGCAACCCTGTTGCATTCATATAACGGGTGCTATTCATACCCAGCAACTTTGCTTGCTCATTCATCATGGCAGCAAATTGTTCTTCGCTGCCAGCAACGGCTTCAGCTAGTGCAATCGCTGCATCGTTACCAGATTGAATGATAAGGCCATGTAATAGTTGGTCTACCGTGACAGATTTTTTAGGTTCAATAAACATTCTTGATCCTTCTGCCTTCCAAGCTTTTTCACTAACAGGAATAGTTTGTTCAAGTGTTAAGTTGCCTTTTTGAATCGCATCAAAGGAAAGGTAGGCTGTCATGATTTTAGTGAGTGAAGCAGGCTCTAGTCGTTCATCTTTCTTATGAGAGGCGATATCTGCATCACTATTAAAATCTTTTAATAAATAGGCATTAACAGCAAGTGAAGGTGGCGGTGCAACTTTTGCAGACCATGCGTAAAAAGGAAATAGTAGTAAGAAAGTGAAAAGTAGTGAGTAAAAGCGCATATTTAAATTTGTTTCTAATGGGTAATAATAGTAGTGGGAATATTTATTTGTTGACGTAAGTTGTCTGCTGCTTGTTCGGCCGCTAACCTACTGTTATATGGACCAATAAGCAGTCGATGTAAGCCGCTATTATACACTCGCTTAACATTAACGTTTTGGTCTGTGTTTATAGCTTGAATTTTTTCTAGTAAGTTCTTCGCATTGCCTTCTTCTTGAAAGGCGCCTGCTTGGACATGGAACTGCATTATTGCCGTGTCGGCTGTTTTAGCGACTGCCGTGCTGCTCGTCTGTGTTGGGCGGGCTGTGGTGGTTGTTTTTTGCGTTTCAGATGTTTGGCCTGGTTGAACAACCTCGACATCGACTAAGCCACTACCTTGTTCAATGATGCGTAATTTATAGGCTGCAGCATATGATAAGTCAATGACTCTAGAGTCAATGAATGGGCCTCTATCATTGATGCGCACCACAACGGAACGACCGTTAGCAACATTGGTTACTTTGACGTAACTTGGTAATGGTAATACGGTGTGAGCAGCTGACATGCTATACATATTATAAACTTCACCATTGGAAGTATTTTTGCCATGGTAGCGTTTACCATACCACGATGCCATGCCACGTTCTTTATAGTTTGCGGCCGTTTTTAATGGATAGTATGTTTTTCCTAATGCTTTATATGGTTTATTAGAACGATTAGAAGGTGCCTCAATTTTTGGGATTGCATCGGGGATGTCATCTATATTTTTTGGTGGATTGGCGCCAGGCCCATCATCTAAATAATAGCCACCATCTGATTTGTCAGATGTTTTAGCAGTGGGTGGTTTGTCGGTGGTGGTGCGTCTAACGACTTTATTACCACCACAGGCGGTTAATGTTAAGCAGAATAATAACGCCCAAATGTAAGTTGTTTTCATATTTAATTATCCCGATGACATTAATTTTCTGTGTGTTTGAATACTCATTAAAATACCAAATCCAAGTAGTATGGTGACCATTGAAGTGCCGCCATAACTGACTAATGGTAAGGGGATGCCGACGACGGGCAGTATGCCACTTACCATGCCAATATTAACAAACACATAAGTAAAGAAAGTGAGTGAGATGCTGCCAGCTAATAATCGTGAGAAGCTGTTTCTAGCTTGTGAGGCGATTACAATACCACGAAAAATAATTAAGCTAAACAACAACAACAATAGCAAGTTCCCGACTAAGCCAAATTCCTCGCTAAAGACGGCAAAGATAAAGTCTGTTGTACGTTCAGGCAAGAAATCAAGCTGAGATTGTGTGCCATTGAGCCAGCCTTTTCCGGTCATTCCGCCTGAGCCTTGTGCAATTGTCGATTGAATAATATGGTAGCCAGAGCCAAGTGGGTCTTGAGTTGGATCAAAAAGTATTTGGATTCTTCGCCGCTGATAATCATGTAGCATTGACCAGAAAACTGGCATTAGTGCGCCAGCAACAACGACACCCCCAACAATAAAACGCCAGCTGAGCCCTGCTAAAAATATGACGAACAATCCAGATGCGGTAACAAGTAATGATGTGCCTAAGTCTGGCTGCTTCATAATTAAAACAACTGGAATGATTAATATAAAAGCGGCAAAAATAAAATCTAGTGCACGCAAGGTAGTTTCACGTTTTGAAAAAAACCAAGCTAGCATCATGGGTACGGCAATACGCATCAGTTCAGAAGGCTGGATTTTGATGATGCCTAAATTTAGCCAGCGTCTCGCGCCATGGCTAATATCACCAAATAATGCGACACCGATTAACAAGAGTACGCCTAAACAATACAGGGGTAATGCCATGCGCTCTAGAAATTGTGGTTGAACATTGGCGACGACTAGCATGATGCAAATAGCAACGGTAATGTTGATGAGTTGGGCATTTACCCTATCTAAATTTTGACCCGATGCACTATAAAGTACAAATAAACTGACGAGTAGTGTAAATAATAAACAACTCATTAAGAATGAATCAATATGTGTAAAAATTTTTTGTAAGATTTGGTTAATCATTTTCAGCCGCATCAGGCTTAGGAATTTCTATTGGTGTTGTAAATCGACTATTAAGTTTGGCGGTTGTTTTCTTCGTGGGTTCTGGCGGCGGTTCTTTTCCCAGTAAATAGTAATCCATGACTTTGCGTGCAATCGGGCCCGCTGCCGAGCCGCCATGCCCACCATTCTCCACAATAGCAGCCAGTGCAATAGTAGGATTTTCTGCAGGTGCATAGGCAATAAATAGAGCATGGTCACGATGACGATCACTAACATTTTTTTCGATATATCTTTCGTTTTGTTTAACACCAATCACTTGTGCCGTACCTGTTTTTGCGGCAATACTGTATCCAGCATTTGCACCAATTCTGGCAGCAGTGCCGCCAGGTAATGTAACATTCATCATGCCTTGTTTTACAAGCTGCAAATTTTTATCATTTATCGTTAGCTTGTCGGCGACAATAGGTTTTATTCTATTCGTTTTTCCAGTTTTAACATTACTAATAGCGCTGACTAAATGCGGGCGCATCGCAATACCATTATTAGCTAGCACAGCTGTGGCATGTGCAAGTTGCATAGGTGTGACCAAGGTATAGCCTTGTCCAATACCGACGATGACGGTTTCACCCATATACCAAGGCTGATTGAAGCGGCGTTTTTTCCACGCTTTGGTTGGTAGTAAGCCAGTGCTTTCTCCTTTAATATCAATCCCACTTTTTTCCCCAAATCCAAAGTGTCGTACGAAGTTTGATAGCTTTTCTATACCAAGCTCTACCGCCAGACCGTAAAAGAACGTATCACATGATACGGTAATAGCCTTTTGAATATCGACCCGACCATGACCAGAAAGTTTCCAATCTCGAAAGCGGTGTGTGCTATTAGGTAATTTGAAATAGCCGGGGTCACTAATACTAAACGGAGGATGGCGCTTGCCTGCTTCTAGGCCGGCAAGTGCGACAAATGGCTTAAAGGTGGAGCCGGGTGGATATACACCGCGGAGTGGGCGGTTAATCAGTGGCTTATCTAACGAATCATTGAGTAAGCGCCAGTTTTTCGTATCGATACCGCCGATAAAAAGGTTGGGATCAAATGTCGGCATACTCACGAGCGCTAACACTTCACCTGTATTGGGCTCAATGGCGACTAAGGCCCCACGTCGCTCGCCAAATGCTTTTTCGGCTATTTCTTGTAGTTTAATGTCGACTGATAATTGTAGATTGTTACCCGAAATTGGTGGTGTGCTAGAAAGTGTACGAACAGTTTTGCCGTCGGCATTAATTTCTACTTGTTGAAAACCAGTGGTGCCATGTAATTCTTTTTCGTATGAATACTCAATACCGCGTTTTCCAATATGGTTTGAGCCCTTATAGTTAGAAAGCACATCATTTTCTTTTAAGCGGATTAAGTCTTTGTCATTAATACGGCCAATATAGCCGATGATGTGTGAAGCAAGCTTTTTGTTTGGATAGTGTCTAAATAAGCGTGATTTAATTTCTACGCCTGGAAACCGAAAACGGTTTGCCGCGAATTTGGCAGCTTCGACATCATTAAGGTGTGTTCTTAAAGGGATAGTTTCAAAGTCGTGGGCTTTCGCTTTTAACTTTTTAAAACGTTTCAAATCTAGTTTAGAGACTTCTACTAATTTAGCAATTTCACTAATTGTATGATCCAAATTTTTTACTTTTAAGGGTGTAACCTCTAGTGTATAAACAAAAAAGTTTTGGGCTAATACAACACCGTTTCTGTCGGTGATTAATCCTCTATTGGGGGCAATAGGCGCTATAGAAATACGATTGTTTTCTGCTAATGCATGATAATGATTGTAATTAGTGACTTGCAAGAAATGAAAACGCAATGCGAGGATGCTAAATCCAATGAATACTAAAATAGAAAGCGCCATTAATCTAAGCTTAAAATTGTGCAGTTCGTTGTGAGGGTTTCTTAGTTCCGTGCTATGGCGCATGTTTAACTTAATATTGCCTTAGGTGTTTTTTGGCCGAGTAATTCGCCCGAATGTCATTGTCATTAGTTTCCACAACAGCAACCCTGTTAGAACTGGCCAAAAATAATGCAAACCTGGGTTCTCGTGCCCAGCTAGTAGCTTGATGAGTAAGATGGTAATGCGTTCAAAAACCAATAGGCCAAATATATAGCCAGCGAGCTGTATTTGGTTAAATAATACAATTCTGCGTTGGTAACTTAAGGCAATGTACGCTGTCAGTGTAAATGCTAAAGCATACTGCCCCAGTAAACCGCTTGTTGCTAGATCTACTAGCAACCCGACAAACCAAGCTGTACCCACATTGCATAGATGAGGGGCACGTAATAGCCAATAAAGTAAAACAACTAGCATAAAGTCTGGGCGAAGAATAATACCTTGACCCGTCCAAGGGAAAAGTTGACATAGCAAAGCCACCAGTAGCGAGAGGTAAATAATGATATTATTAATGGGACGCACTCGGGTTTTTCACCTTCTTTTTCAGGGTTTCTTTTGCATCTTCAGGCACCGCTTCCTCGGCTTCTGTATTAATGCTTGCTTCTTCGGTTTGTGGCAGCTCTAATAGCAATAGTTGTAGGTGGTGGCTAACCTCAGCAACTGGAACGCTGATAATTTTTGCGAAAGGTGAATCAGGATTTTGCTGTATGTCCGTGACAATGGCGACGGCTAGGCCGCCCGGGTATATACCATCAATGCCAGAGGTGACGAGTTTATCGCCTATTTTAATGTCTACATTGGTAGGTAGGTACGGTATATCTAGCGTGTCATTACCGGCACCAAATGCAATCGCACGTAATTGATTGCGTTCGATTTGAATCGGAATGGATAGGCTTTTATCTGTAATGAGCGTCACTTCACTGCTAAATGGGTATACACGCGTAATTTGACCTATGACTCCCTTAGAGTCGACAACTGCTTGTCCAGCCTTGATATTGTGTTGTGTACCTCGATTGACAATAACGGCATTCGTAAAAGGGTCACGGCCAGTATGCGAAATTTCCCCTAAAATAGCTTTTGGGTGAATGGGAATGTTGCCAGAAAGCAGACTGCGTAAATGATTGTTTTCGGCTGTGAGTGTGTTGAGTCGTTGTAGTTTGACTTGATGTTCAAAGGCTTGCTGTTTGAGACTATAGTTTTGTTGCACGAGATGATTGTGGACAGAGAAATATTTTTTTGTATCACGTATCCATTCACTGGGGGCATTGGCTATTCTTTCTAGTGGATACAATACCCCAATGAAAGTTTGACGCATTTGAGACAAAACGCTTAAGCGAGAGTCTGCTGCCATTACAATAACGGATAGCGCACAAAAAAACACCATGCGCGAAAATGGACTAATGCCACGAACGAAAAAAGCTGGGGTTTGTTGAGGGTCTAGTTTCTGATGAACACCTTTAAGCATGCCAACGTTGACTAAATAATTGCTCAGACAAATCGTTATTCATGTACAAAAACATTGCCTAATTGATCAATTTCTTCTAATGCGCGCCCACATCCACGTGCTACGCAGGTTAATGGATCTTCTGCCACAATAACAGGTAAGCCCGTTTCCTCCATGAGCAGCCTGTCTAAGTCGCGTAAAAGTGCCCCGCCACCGGTAATCACCATGCCTTTTTCAGCAATGTCAGCACCAAGTTCAGGCGGTGTTTGTTCTAATGCAGATTTCACTGCACCAACAATCGCATTGAGCGGTTCGGTTAATGCTTCTAATATCTCGTTACTAGAGATGGTGAATTTTCTAGGTAAGCCTTCTGCTAAGTTACGGCCGGTGACTTCCATTTCCAGTACTTCTGAACCTGGGAAAGCAGACCCTATTTTTTTCTTAATCGTTTCAGCAGTTGGTTCTGAAATTTGCATGCCGTAATTACGGCGAATGTAATCAATAATCGCTTGATCAAATTTATCACCACCAACACGTTCGGATTTTGCGTAGACAATGCCGCCCAATGAAATGACGCCAACTTCTGTGGTGCCGCCGCCAATATCAACAACCATTGAACCTGTCGCTTCTGCAATAGGCATGTCAGCACCAATCGCAGCTGCCATGGGCTCTTCAATTAGAAAAACTTGTTTTGCACCTGCGCGTTCTGCAGATTCTTTAATCGCACGCCGCTCAACTTGTGTGGACCCCACTGGTACGCAAATGATAATACGTGGGCTGGGTGAGAACCAGCGTGTTTCATGTGCTTTGCGGATAAAGAACTTGAGCATTTGTTCTGTTACTGTGAAGTCGGCAATCACGCCATCTTTCATTGGGCGAATGGCTTGGATATTGGCTGGTGCGCGTCCAAGCATGCCTTTTGCGTCAGTGCCAACTGCTAGCAATACTTTTTTGCTGTTAGGCCCACCTTCTTGACGAATAGCCACGACTGAGGGCTCATTTAGCACTACGCCTCTACCACGTGAAAAAATCAAGGTATTTGCCGTACCTAAATCGATGGCCAAATCATTTGAAAAATAACTGTTTAACGAACCGAACATAATTGCTTCTTTCCTATACTTTAATCAAAACTACTGTAACTTACAGATAGCCTAACACTTAATAATACACGCTTTAAAATCAAGGTATAATAACGTAAATTCGCATTAAAATTAAGTCACTTTGGCAGTTTATTACACCAAAGTGAAAAAACATTAAGAAATAGAAATTTTCATGGCCTTAGAAATCACCGATATTAAGCGCATTGTCCACCTAGCTCGCATCGAAATCAATGATGCAGAAGCGCAATCTACGCTCACAAAACTTTCTGGAATCATCGGTTTAATTGAGAAAATGCAAGCGGTTGACACAACAGGTATAGTCCCTATGTCACATTCGCAAGACGTAGCACAGCGTTTACGTGATGATGTTGTGACCAAAGAGAATCAACGTGAGGCTTTTCAAAAAAATGCACCAAGTTTAGGTAATGGATCTGAAGAGCGTGCTGTAGATGAAGGTCTGTATCTCGTCCCTAAAGTAATCGAATAGTATTTATACATCCTATGATTAACAATAGTCTTAAAACGCTTAGCCAAATGTTGGCAAGTAAAACTATCTCCAGTGTCGAAATGACGCAGGAGTTCTTGAATCGTATCCATCAATTTAATCCTGAGATAAATGCTTTCATTACTACCGATGATGAAAAAAGTTTAGTACAAGCTAAAGCGGCTGATGCGCGTATAGCCTCAGGAAAGGCAGCGGTGTTAACGGGTATACCTTTAGCGCAAAAAGACATTTTCTGCGCTAAAGATTGGCAAACGACATGCGGCTCAAAAATGTTGGCTGATTTTGTTGCGCCGTATGATGCCCATGTGGTTAGTCAGTTTAATAATGTGAGTGCTGTTAATTTAGGCAAAACAAATATGGATGAATTCGCCATGGGTTCGTCTAATGAAACTTCTTACTTCGGTGGCGTTAAAAACCCTTGGGATTTAGAGCGTGTGCCTGGGGGCAGTAGCGGCGGCTCAGCAGCTGCGGTAGCAGCTCGCTTATGTGCAGCCGCTACGGGAACTGATACCGGCGGTTCTATTCGCCAACCAGCTTCACTGTGTGGATTTACTGGTTTAAAGCCTACTTACGGTTTGGTGTCGCGTTATGGCATGATCGCTTTTGCTTCTAGTTTAGATCAGGCTGGGCCAATGGCAAAGAGTGCTGAAGACTGTGCTCTGATGCTCAATGTAATGGCAGGTTTTGATGAACGTGATTCTACGAGTGTAGACCACCCAAAAGAGGACTACACACGTGACCTCGAAAAGCCATTAACAGGTTTAAGAGTTGGTTTGCCTAAAGAGTACTTTTCTGAAGGTTTAGGCGCTGCTGTTACAAAAGTAGTGCAAGAAGCCATTGTGCAATATGAAAAGTTAGGTGCAGAAATGGTTGATATTTCTCTGCCGAATACTAGCTTATCGATTCCTGTTTATTACGTGTTAGCACCGGCAGAAGCTTCCAGCAACCTGTCACGTTACGATGGTGTGCGCTATGGTCATCGTGCTGCAGAATATGATGACTTGATGGATATGTACATGAAGAGTCGTGCCGAAGGTTTTGGGGCGGAGGTTAAGCGCCGTATTTTGATTGGCACTTATGTGCTGAGTGCGGGGTATTACGATGCGTATTATCTTAAAGCGCAACAAATTCGTCGCTTAATTGCACAAGATTTTACAGAAGCTTTTAAGCATTGTGACATCATTATGGGCCCAACAGCACCTTCTACTGCATTTAAGGCAGGTGAGAAAATAGATGATCCGGTTGCCATGTATTTACAAGATATATATACCATCGCTACTAATTTAGCTGGGTTGCCAGGTGTCAGCATCCCAGCTGGCTTTAGCCCTAGCGAGGATGGAACGCCTTTGCCAGTTGGTTTGCAGCTGATAGGCAATTACTTTGATGAGGCGCGCATATTGAATATAGGTCACGCCTATCAGCAAGTGACAGATTGGCATACGCAAATGCCAAAAGGGGTTGCATAATGGATTGGGAGGTTGTTATAGGGTTAGAAACACACGTTCAACTTAAAACTAAAACTAAAATTTTTAGTGGTGCGAGTATTGCGTTTGGTGCAGAACCTAACACGCAGGCATGTGAAGTGAGTGTCGCGCTGCCGGGTGTGTTGCCAGTACTCAATAAAGAAGCGGTGCGTTGTGCTATCAAATTTGGTTTGGCAGTGGATGCGGAAATAGCGTCACGCTCAGTATTTGCACGTAAAAACTATTTCTACCCAGATTTGCCTAAGGGCTATCAAATTAGCCAGTTTGAGTTGCCCGTAGTGGGTAAAGGGCAAGTCATCGTGCAAGTGCCTGCTGTTGGTAAACAAGCTGCGTATGAGAAAGTGGTTAACCTTACGCGCGCGCACCTGGAAGAAGATGCGGGAAAATCTGTGCATGGTGCAGTAGAAGGCATGAGCGGTATAGATTTGAATCGAGCTGGCACGCCATTATTGGAAATCGTGACAGAGCCTGATATGCGCTCTGCAGCTGAAGCGGTGGCTTATGCTAAAAAATTACATGAATTGGTGCAGTGGATTGATATCTGTGATGGCAATATGCAAGAAGGCAGCTTTAGGTGTGATGTGAATGTTTCTGTGCGTCCCAAAGGTTCGCAAGCGCTTGGTACACGGCGAGAAGTTAAAAACCTGAATTCTTTTAAATTTATGCAACAAGCCATTGAGTACGAAACGCGTTGGCAAATAGAAACGATTGAAGAGGGTGGAAAAATTGAACAGTCGACCATTCTGTTTGATCCTGAGACAGGTGAAACACGCGCAATGCGTAGTAAGGAAGAGGCGAATGATTATCGCTATTTTCCAGACCCAGATTTATTGCCATTAGAAATTACTGAAGCAGATAAAGCAAAAGTGCAAGCAGAGTTGCCTGAACTACCAGCTGTGATGAAAGCACGTTTTGAAAGTGAGTATGCACTATCGGCTTATGACGCTTCTAGCTTAACGACAAGTCGTCGTACGGCGATTTACTTCATCAACACAGTGGATGCAGGTGCTGATGCTAAATTGGCTGCAAATTGGGTCATGGGTAGTGTAACAGCCAAACTTAATTCAGAAGATAAGACTATTTCTGATTCACCAGTAAAGCCAGAGTATTTGGCGCAATTAATCACACGTATTGCAGATAATACAATTTCAAATAATGCGGCCAAGCAGGTGTTTGAGGTGATGTGGGAAGACGGTGGCGATGTCGACGTTATTATTGAAACCAAAGGCCTGAGGCAAGTAACAGATAGCAGCGCGATAGAGTTACTTGTTGATGAAGTGCTAGCAGCTAATGCGCCAATGGTGACTGAATTTAAATCTGGTAAAGATAAAGCCTTTAATGCATTGGTAGGGCAGGTAATGAAAGCTTCTAGAGGTAAAGCAAGCCCTACACAAGTGAGTCAAATGTTAAAGAAAAAATTAAGTGACTAGAATTTATGGTTAATTAGTTTTTTGCTTAGGTGTTTTAAGTGTAACAAAGCGTGACTTTTCTTCTGCGTAGCGTTTTTTAGTCGCTTCAATATTTAACTTTTGGTTGGCAATTTGCCCATCTTTTTTTCTTGATTCCGATTTGGCTATTTTTAACTTTTCAGTTAACGCACTAGGCACGGGTTTATTTCTTTTGCTATATCCTTCTATTTCTTGATTATTGCGTTCAATTCTACTGGTAATATTTTCTTTTTGTACCGTTATGGCTTGTAGTGTCGCATTTGCCATTTCTAGGTTACGGTCACGTGCTAGGTCAATTTCTTCTGCATTGGTGTATGACGATAAAAGAATATTGTCTTTACGTTGTTGCTCAAGTTTTTCTTTGTCGATGCTAATCGCTTCGTTATTTTTTGCTTGCGTATTCTTTTTCAGAGCAATACCATTCTTACTTAATTCGGTATTATTTCTGCCAGCTTCTTTTACAGGCAACGTGTCTCCGTAATGCGTTACACCCTTGTTATCTATCCATTTTATAATGCGCTTTCCTTCAGCCATAGCATAAGGCTGTGATGTAAGCATTAAGCAGGCAAATAGAATTGCAGATAAATTGTAGGGTTGCGAGTTACGCATATGTTTAGTTAGCGACCATATTTTTCACGATAACGACTGATAGAAAGCAAGGTATGTGCCATATCCGGTTCATTTTGAATGTAAGTGAGCAAGTCGTTTAGGGTGGCAATAGCGTATACAGGTATATTGTTTTGTTCTTCCACCTCTTGTACTGCAGATAACTCACCTAATCCTTTTTCTTGCCGGTCTAAAGCAATACTGACGCCACATGCCTCTGCGCCTTTTTCTTGAATGAGCGCTATAGATTCACGAACTGAGGTGCCTGCAGAAATGACATCATCGATAATTAACACTTTACCTTTTAAAGCGGCACCAATAACAGTGCCGCCCTCTCCGTGACCTTTGGCTTCCTTGCGGTTGTAAGCATAGGGTAAATTACGGCCTTTTTTTGCAAAGGCAATAGCGATGCTGGTAGCCAGTGGAATGCCTTTGTAGGCAGGGCCAAATAACATGTCAAATTCAACGCCAGATTTTTCTATGCTATTGGCGTAGAATTCGCCTAGTTTTAATAAACTTTCGCCATCGTTAAATAAGCCTGCATTGAAAAAATAAGGACTGATGCGTCCAGCTTTGGTTGTAAACTCACCAAACTTAAGTACTTGCTTTTTAATACACAGCGCAATAAACGCTTGTGACAAATTTTGACTATCAACTGACATAAATAGGAATATTAAGGAATCTAAATGCGCATTATAACGTTGAATTTAAATGGTATACGTTCTGCAACGAAGAAAGGTTTTTTGGATTGGCTGCAAAAAATGCAACCAGAAGTGATGTGCGTGCAAGAATTAAGGGCACAAGCTACGGATATGACAGAAGAAATGCATGCGCCAAAAGGGTATTTTGGCCATTTTCACTATGCGCAGAAGAAGGGTTATAGCGGTGTTGGTATATATTCTAAGCAGAAACCAGACGAAGTGATTGTGGGTTTGGGTATGGAGGATATTGATACTGAAGGTCGTTATTTAGAATGCCGTTTTGGAAAACTAAGTGTTATTTCATTGTATTTACCGAGTGGATCGAGTGGGGAGGAACGTCAAACTTTCAAATTTAGCGTAATGGCACGCTTCATGCTTCACCTAGAACAATTAAGAGAGAGTGGTTTTGATGTTGTTATTTGCGGCGATTGGAATATCGCGCATCAGGAAATCGATCTTAAGAACCATAAGGGGAACAAAAAGAACTCAGGCTTTTTGCCTGAGGAGCGTGAATGGCTTACTGATTTATTTGATCGTGTTGGTTGGGTGGATGTATATAGAAAATTGTACCCAGATACAACAGGTGAAGGCTATACATGGTGGAGTAATCGTGGTCAAGCGTGGGCTAAGAATGTTGGTTGGCGTATTGATTACCAAATTGCGACACCAGCAGTAGCATCAAAAGCGGCACATGCTGAAATTTATAAAGAGACACGATTTAGTGACCATTCCCCTTTAATTATTGATTACGGATAGCGCAGCTAGAAAGATGTAGAAAGCCATGATGAAGTGCAAGTTTGTTTACCGACTAGTTTTAGCATTATTAATTTCTATTCTACCATTCTGGTTTTCTCAGGCTCATGCCGAGGGTGGAACAATTGTTGTGTTTCCAGGTAATGTAAACAACACTATCTCAATTCCTAATAGTGTGAATAGTAATGAAGCAAATAATGCAGGTGTTAGCGAAGTTTATTCTGATTTAGAAATGAAGTTTGATCTAGCCATTAAAGATAATGCGGCGCCGTGTGAGAAGAGCCAATGTAAGAAAAATAAAGTTTTTGATAATCGTGTACAGTTTTTTGGTGCGCAGCTAGCAGCAACCGCTTATAAGAAAAATGCTGATTTAAAAAATAGAGTAAACAGTTTTAAATTTAGTGTCGTTGATAAAAGAGAAGCAGGGACGGCTTCAAATGCTAAGGGTGATATTGTTATATTTCGTGGCTTACAACATTTAAAACTTTCTGATAAGGCGATGCGCTTTTTAATAGCGCGAGAAATGGGTCATGTTATTGCAAAGCATCACAATAAGAACACGACAGCCAAGCTGATCATTTCAGCCATTGTTGCTGCTGTTGTCCCAGTGGCAGGTATTGTTAGTGTCACTGCCTCAACAGCCACTACTTATGTTGGTGGCAAGGTGGTTATGTTGAAAGTTAAACCCAAGCAACTTGCTGAAGCTGACAACATAGCGCTTAGTTTATTAGGCACTAAACGTTCTGGACTACGTGGTGTCATGAATGCCTTACCAAAAGAAGAGGCAACAACCGATTGGTCGAAAGATTTGCAGATGAGTAAAAATAATCTTGCACGAAAGTTACAAAGACGTCCTATTGCAATAGCACAATCATCATCCCTTAAGTAATTCGTAATCCAGCAATCTCAACTAGATAGTTCCAGCTTAGCAAGCCATTGTTGTCATAATATTTAACCTTATATGTAAGGATAGTTAAGCCTTAACGACTAAATTGCCGTAACTATATTTTTCGGTTACATAACGATTGCGCTTTGGCGCATTAAAAACATTACACTCGAGAGGAAATAAAATGGCTACGGAAACAACATCTATAGTAGGTAAAGGTGCATTATTGGCAGTCGGTGCCGCAGCACTTATTTTGGCGGGTTGTGGCGCTGGTGAGAAGACTATCTCAACTGCAGAGCTGGTGCATTGTGCTGGTCTAAATTCATGTAAAGGCACTAGTGATTGTAAAACTGCAGAAAATGCATGCAAGGGCCAAAATGAATGTAAAGGCCATGGGTTCTTAGCAATGACAGAAGCCGATTGTACAGAAAAAGGTGGTGAAATCATTTAAAATAAGCGACGCATTATCTGCCCTATACAGGTAGATGCTCATATGCCTCTTTCGTCTTATTTAAAAATAGTTTGTAAGTTAGTTTAGTGTTACGCGACTAAGTTATCGTAACTATATTTTTTTGGGTTACATAACGATTGCGCTTTGGCGCATTAAAAACATTACTCTCGAGAGGAAATAAAAATGGCTATGGAAACAACATCTAAAGTAGGTAAAGGTGCTTTATTGGCAGTCGGTGCGGCAGCGTTAATTTTAGCAGGTTGTGCAAGCGGTGGTAGTAGCGCATCAGCTAATTCTACTAATGTTGCTTGTGTTGGTGTTAACTCATGTAAAGGCACTAGTGATTGTAAAACTGCAGGTAATGCATGCAAAGGTCACAATGCATGTAAAACTGCAAAAAATGCATGTAAAGGTCAAGGTTCTTGTAAAGTGGCTGCTAACGAGTGCAAAGGTCATAATGCCTGTGCTGGTATCGGTCACGTAGCATTAACAGGTGAAGAATGTACTGCTAAAGGCGGTCACGCTGTTTAATTAGCATTACGGTAAGAAAGTCGGGCATCAGTTTCTAATATGATGCCCGTTTTATTTGATGGCATTACGTTACAATAAGTGCATCATGGGTCAACTTCATCATATTATTCGAGGTAAAAATGCGTGAGAATCCGCCCTTTTTAGGTTTCGGTCTAGGTTTACGTACCGAGCATTACAATACGATTTTGGAAACCAAGCCTAATATAGATTGGTTTGAGGCTCTTTCCGAAAATTACATGATTCCTGGTGGGAAACCACTCTATTATTTAGATAAAATCCGTGCGGACTATCCTGTGGTCATGCATGGTGTTTCATTATCGATTGGCTCTACAACAAAATTTGATGAATATTATTTACGCGATTTAAAAAAATTAGCTGACCGCATAGAGCCAGCTTGGATATCTGATCATCTATGTTGGACAGGCGTGCATGGGCAGAATATGCATGATTTATTACCACTGCCCTACACTGAGGAGACGGCGAAACATGTGGCAGAGCGTGTGAAAATCGTACAGGATTATTTAGGCCGCCAAATTTTATTAGAAAATGTTTCTAGTTATGCGAGTTACATCGATTCCACGATGACAGAGTGGGAGTTTATTACCCAAATTTCTGAAGCTGCCGATTGTTTGCTGCTGCTAGATGTTAATAATATTTATGTGAGTAGTTATAACCACAATTTCGATGCGAAAGCTTTTATAGATGGGGTGCCAGCGAAACGTGTACAGCAAATACATTTAGCGGGCCATCAGAACAATGGCGACTATATCATTGATACGCATGATGCGGCAGTGATAGATCCCGTGTGGGATTTATATGCTTATGCCATGTCACGGTTAGGCGCTATTTCTACCATGATAGAGCGCGATGATAAAATCCCAGAGCTGGATGTGTTAGTACAAGAGCTACAAGTGGCACGTGATATTGCAAGTAAAACTTTAACGCAGCAATCGCTGAAAGTGCAAACAGCATGAGTCAGTTAGCACAATTGCAACATAATTTCCAAGCTTACATTATTGATCAAGCTAAAGGCGCTGATTTTAAGCAGCGTATCGTTAACGATAAAAAAGTGGGCGCTAAAAAGCGTTTGGGTATTTATGCCGATGGCTATCGTTTACGTATTATTGAAGCGCTTGCAAATGCTTATCCTAAATTACAAGCGTTCTTGGGGGATCAGCTTTTTAACCAAACAGCACGTGCTTATATCGATGCTTACCCCTCACATTATCGTAATATGCGCTGGGTAGGCGACGAGATGGATACACACTTACGAAAAACCTTGTCCCAGCATGTTGTTGCAGCAGAATTGGCAGCGTTTGAATGGGCGCTTGGTTTGGCTTTTGATGCTGAGGATGCGCCAATATTACAATTGCAAGACTTAGCAGACATCCCACCAGAAGCATGGGGAGAGCTGCATTTTGCATTTCATCCATCATTGCAGCTATTAGATTTAGACTGGAATGTGATTCCTATTTGGCAAGCGCTAGACGCGGATGAAACACCGCCTGAGCCACAACAAATCCATGAGCCTTGCCTAGTCTGGCGTAGTGACATGAACTCACATTACCGCACGACAGAAGCGTTAGAACATAAGGCTGTTCAAAATGTTATGGCTGGGGCAACATTTGCTTCACTATGTGAAGACCTTTTTACAACGCTTGGTGATGATGCAACACTGCAGGCTGCGCAGTATTTATCTACTTGGCTAGAGGCCGGCATGATCAGCAAGATACAGACCTAAAAGCACTTAACACCACAAGGCTTTACTATTGTGATTGCGCTACGCGATATATTTTAACTACAAAACTTTAAGGCTAGGCTTTGTATGATTTCACCATTGCTAGTATCTTGCACAAAGATGACAGCGCCAGCATCTCGTTTTTGCCATTTAGGACTTAGTTTTAATTTCTTACTGAATATATTTTGATCGTTAATTTGGTATGCCCCAAATAGCTCACGAACAACGTAATCATGCTTTAATTTTCTACCATTATTTTCGCCAGCTTTTACTTCTGTTACCAAATTATTTTGATATAGCGCAATAAATACATCTGTTTTCTTTGCATCTGTAGGGTTCACAGTTTCGGCATTGGCGCTAAGAATAATACTGCCATCTTTTTCATTAACGGCATTCAGTGACAGGTTGGCACGAGAGGCAAATTTTTGTTTAGATTTGATCGCGCTCTTCAATCTAGAATTACCCCAGCCTTTGAAATCACGACCGCTAAATATAAATTGGGGTGTGTAGACGTATCCTATCCCGCTGAAAGCAGCCATTTTGCGCTGTCTGCTACTGTATTCAGCCTTAGAAAATTTATCTTTCCAGCCGATATAGTCCCAATAGTCTACGTGGAAAGCTAAAGGTGTTACTTTGTCTGGCGCATGGTTGATATTGCTTAGCCATTTGTCTGCTGGTGGGCAGCTGCTACAGCCTTCTGAGGTGTATAGCTCTAATAAAGGGATGGTTTTATTACCGCTTTTTGCACTACAACCAGCGGCTAGTACTGAGCTTTGACTAATCAAAAGCAAGCTGGCGAATAAACCGCTAATAACAGATTTTGCGTGCATAGCTAATACTCCTCATGGACAATTAGTTATTAGTCGTATAGGTGCAAAAAACCTTACACTGGGTGTTTAGAACATAGCATTTTATGATGCAGGATTTAAGATTTTAATTTGCTGCTTGATCTGTTCCCCGAGTATTCCATGGCGCAACTTTGAATAAAAGCAACATACCAGGAATGGCTAGCAAGGTACAGACGTAAAAGAACTGTTCCCAACCCAGTGCTTCTACCATACCGCCAGTCAGTGCGTTAAAAATAGAACGTGGAACGGCAGACAGGCTAGTGAATAAGGCAAGTTGCGTAGCAGTGTAAGCAGGGTTTGTTTCACGGGCCATATAAGCAACATAGGCGACTGTCCCTAAGCCGACACCTAATGCTTCTCCGCCGATGACCACGGCAAGCATACCGCGCTCTATTACACTCACTGTTTCAAATGGACCTGCATGAGCTAGCCATGCAAAGCCAAGAATGGTGACGAGTTGCACGACACCAAACACCCAAAGGCCACGATTAATGCCGACTTTAAGCATCCAAAACCCGCCGATAAAGCCACCTAGTATTTGCATGACTAAGCCGCTGCCTTTTACAATGGTGCCAATATCAGTATTGCTAAAGCCCATATCAATATAAAACGGTGTGGCGAGTGCGGTTGCCATGCTGTCGCCCAGTTTATAGAGCAAGATAAACAGTAATATGAGCATGGCATGCTTTAAGCCCGCGCGATTAATAAATTCGGTAAAAGGCTCAATAACAGAGGCATATAAGGTTTTAGGGGTTTCGGCACGGTGTGGCTCTGTCGCGAATATGGTCATCAACATGCCAGGAATCATAAATAAAGCGACGATCCAAAACACGGATGACCAAGGCAGGTGGTCAGATAATATCAAGGCTAATGAGCCAGGCACTAAGCCTGAGATGCGATAGGCATTCACATGAATGCTATTGCCTAAGCCGAGTTCTTCATCACTTAAGATTTCACGCCTAAAAGCATCAATCACAATATCTTGGCTGGCAGAAAACAAAGCCACTAAAGCAGAAATAACAGCGATGCTGGTGATGTCGAGTTTTGGGTCATAAAAACCATAGGCGCAGATGGTAATAAACAATGCGACTTGGGTGATCAGCATCCAACTGCGGCGGCGACCCATCGGCGCAATCAGATTGTAGCGATCCATCAGCGGTGCCCAAATAAACTTCCATGTGTAGGGCAGCTGAATCAAGGAAAAGACGGCAATCGTTTTGAGATCTAGGCCCTCGGTACGTAGCCATGCAGGCAAGAGTTGGAATAATAAATATAACGGTAAGCCAGAACTAAAGCCCAACATAACGCAGGCTAACATGCGTTTGTTAAGGAGGGTTTGTTTTATAGAAGATGCCAAGTGATTGCTTCGCTATTTTTTTAATCTATACATTGCTAAACTACCTAGCCAGTTAGGCATAAAGTGCACGGGCTTATCATTAGTAATAACGCTGCGCTCAATAATGCTTATATTACGTTTTTGACAAAACTTTTCAAAGTCATTAATGGTGCATAAATGTATATTGGGCGTGTTATGCCACTCGTATGGCAAGCTTTTTGATACTGGCATATTGCCCGTAATAATTTGCAAACGATTGCGCCAATAGCCGAAATTAGGGAAAGTGATGATACCTTCGCGGCCAACACGAAGCATTTCAAGCACAATTTTTTCTGTTTCGTGCATGGCTTGTAGTGTTTGTGATAGCACGACTGTATCAAAAGACTGGTCTTCAAACCCAGATAAGCCATCTTCTAAGTCCATTTGAATGACATTGACGTCATTTTGTTGGCAAGCTAGCCAATTAGCATCATCTTTTTCTACACCATAGCCTTTGATTTCTAGTGCATCTCGTAAATAGCGCAATAAAGTGCCATCACCACAACCCAAATCAAGTGCTTTTGAACCAAAGGCTACCCATCCTGCGATAACTGCAAAATCTTGCCTATATTTTGTGACAGCATTTGTAATATTTACATTATTTGTCATGATTAAACCTCAATCTTGCTAAAATAGCTGCGCAAAATGGCATGGTAATGTGGGTCATGCATTAAAAAAGCATCGTGCCCATGGGCGGCTGTGACTTCTGCATAACTAACAGTGAGTTCATTATCTAATAAAGCTTTTACAATCTCACGTGAGCGAGCAGGTGAAAAGCGCCAGTCACTAGTGAACGAGAGTACTAGAAACTGTGCTTTAACATGTGATAAAGCTTTACTTAAATCACCGCCAAAACTTAGAGCAGGGTCGTAATAATCTAGCGCCCGTGTCATGCGTATATAAGTGTTTGCATCAAAATCACCCGCAAATTTGTCACCTTGATACTGTAAATACGACTCCATTTCAAATTCCACATCAAAGCTGTATTTAATGTCGTCTTTAAGTTTACGGCCAAATTTTTCACCCATGGCATCATCTGATAAATAAGTGATGTGACCTAACATGCGTGCAATACGTAGGCCGCGACGCGGCACAACATTATGTTCGTAATAATTCCCTTCGTAGAACTCAGGGTCGGTAATAATTGCCTGACGCGCCACCTCGTTAAATGCCATATTTTGCGCGGTGAGGTTAGGAGCAGAGGCAATCACCATGGCATGTTTAATACGCTCAGGGTAAGCAATCGTCCATTGCAGTACTTGCATGCCACCCAAGCTGCCACCAACGACAGCAGCAAATTGTTCAATACTGAAATAATCAGCAAGCATGGCTTGTGAGTCCACCCAGTCTTCTACCGTTACAAGGGGAAAGTTTCCGCCAAATGGTTTGCCTGTAGAAGGGTCTATGCTAGCAGGGCCGCTTGAGCCGTCACAGCCACCTAGGTTATTCAAGCCAATCACAAAAAACTTATTGGTGTCTAAAGGTTTGTTTGGGCCAATCAGGTTATCCCACCAGCCTGGATGTTTATCATCAGGCGAGTATCGGCCAGCAACGTGATGCGTGCCAGACAAAGCATGACAAATTAAAACGGCATTTGATTTGTCTGCATTCAGCGTACCGTATGTTTCGTATATCAAATCGAACTGAGGTAATACGTCACCGCTTTTTAAAGTGAGGGGCTCGCTAAAGTGCGCCGTTTCTGCTTTTACAATACCAATAGAGTTATTTTCTTGCATACTTAAGATTATACTATGTGTTTTTATAAAGAGACTTTTGTAAGCGACGCTATTTGAGCGCATTACTTTGTTGCGCGGTACTCAATAGCTGCGATGTATAACACATACTATCTCAGCTTCTGCGTTCCGTGCGCCTAGTACTACACGTCAAAAACGTCGTTAAAAATCTCTTTACTAGAAGTTAATAGGTGTGAATGATGATTGAAAATTTCCGGGGTGTGATGCCAACAATAGCGAGTGATGTCTACATACATGCGTCAGCAGCCGTGATTGGTGATGTGCATGTGGGTGAGCATAGTTCTATTTGGCCGCAATGTGTGGTGCGTGGTGATGTGAATTTTATCCGGATTGGTAATAATACGAATATTCAAGACCTAAGTATGCTGCACGTAAGTCATCAATCGAGTTGGGATCCGGCAGGCGCGCCGTTAATAATAGGTAATAACGTGACCGTAGGGCACAGTGTTGTTTTACACGGTTGCACGATTGAGGATGAATGCCTAGTAGGCATGGGTAGTATTGTGATGGATAAAGTCGTGTTGCAAAAACACGTATTATTGGCTGCAGGTAGTTTGGTGCCAGAAGGTAAGGTATTAGAGAGTGGTTACTTATATATGGGTAGGCCCGCTAAAAAAATACGTGCTTTAACACAAGATGAAATCGCACACTTTATGTATTCAGCTAATCATTACCAAAAGTTAAAAAATAACTACTTAAACCCAACAAGCTAGCGTCACGCGGTTAATGCCAGCTAAGTCTTTCATATGTGTAATATCGCTGAATTTTTTTTGCATGAATAAATGAGCAACATTTTGTGATTGATTGTAACCATGCTCTAAAAGTAGCCAGCCATTAGGCGTTAAATGTTGGGGCGTTTTGCTAATAATATGGCAGATAGCATTTAAGCCATCTTTGCCAGATACCAATGCAGATTGTGGCTCAAAACGTAAGTCTCCTTGTTTCAAATGTGCGTCATTTTCTTCGATGTAGGGTGGGTTGCTCACAATCATATCGAACTGCTGATTCTCAAATTTTTCAAACCAATCGCTTTGTATAAAATTGACATTGGTTATTTCTAGGTTTTCCGCATTTTCTTTTGCAACCTCGAGAGTTGTTTGGTTACTGTCTATTGCTGTGATATGAGCGTGTGGTCTATGCTTGGCGATGGCAAGTGAAATTGCACCCGTGCCAGTACCAAGGTCGAGTATTTTAGTTGGTTTGTTTTTTGGTATTTTTTCTAGCGCTGCCTCAACTAATGTTTCAGTATCAGATCGAGGAATCAAGGTGTCAGGCGTCACTTTTAACGTTAGCCCATAAAACTCTCGATAACCTAAGATATAAGCAATCGGTTCACCAGCTAGTCTACGTTTTAGTAATGTTTGAAATCTTGCATAAGCATTATTTTCGATAACATCATTTTCATGCGCGATAAGCCAAGCTCGCGAAAGGTCACCGAGTATAAATCGTAGGAGCATTTGCGTTTCTATACGAGCTTCAGTATTAGATTGATTTAAGTTATGTATTAAGTTTTCTTGTGCTTGCTTCAGTAAGTTGCGGAGGTTAATCATATTTTTTTATGATGGTAAGTGAGCGCGATGGCGATACAGTAACTTAAAACCTCGGCTGGTACTTCATCATTAATATTAAAAATAATGGCTCTGTTTCCTTCATATCTTAAGTCATGAGGAAACAATGTTTTGAACGTCTCAATTAGCGTGGTTTTGCAGTTGAAATAGATTGCATATTGCTCTGGTTGAGATTTCTTCCAGTTAATGCGAACTGTGCTACCACTTTTTGTCTGTGAGGTTAGGTAAGCTGGTTCGCCCCACTTTAGCGTTTCTTCTAGCGCTCCCACTCCAGTTGTTTGTGCGGCAGTATCAAAAATAAGTTGCCGTAGAAATAGTAGTTTAGGTTTTATGTTTATTGGGTATGCGTTAAAAACTTCGGCAACCTTGGCATCTTGAAAGCCATTCATTTTTAATTAATTGTCTTCACCTAAACTAGCCAACAAATCTGCCTGATGCTCAGCAGCTAAAGGCGTAATTAATTCATCTAGGTCACCCTCAGTAATAGCGTCAATTTTATACAGCGTTAAATTAATGCGATGATCTGTAATACGGCCTTGTGGGTAGTTATAGGTGCGGATGCGTTGAGAGCGATCACCAGATCCAATCAGGTTGCGGCGTTCACTAGCGATTTCACTATTTTGTTTATCGACTTGTTGGGCTTTGATTCGTGCTGCTAGCACCATCATGGCTTGTGCTTTGTTGGCATGTTGACTACGGCCATCCTGGCATTCCACCACAATACCAGTTGGCGCGTGGGTAATACGCACAGCAGAATCTGTTTTATTAATGTGCTGTCCACCTGCACCAGAGGCGCGATAGGTATCGAGACGAATGTCGGCAGGGTTGATGGTGACATCAGCCACTTCATCAGCCTCTGGCAGAATCGCTACCGTACAGGCGCTGGTATGGATACGTCCCTGTGTTTCAGTATCAGGTACGCGTTGCACTCTGTGACCGCCACTTTCAAATTTCAGCTTAGAGTACGCCCCTTGACCTTCAATTTTAGCGATAATTTCTTTATAGCCACCGACATCACCTTCGTTAGAAGATAAGACGTCTAACTTCCAGCGTTGGCGCTCTGCGTAACGGCTATACATACGGAATAAATCACCTGCAAATAAGCCAGACTCATCGCCGCCAGTACCTGCACGAATTTCTAAGATAACGTTTTTATCATCATTAGGGTCTTTAGGGATCAGTAGCTTTTGCAGTGCTAATTCAATTTCTTCTAAGCGTTTTTTACCTGACTCAATTTCTTCTTGCGCAAAGGCCTTCATTTCAGGGTCGCTGAGCATCTCATGCGCTTCTTTGATATCAACCTCTGTTTTTGTGTAGGTGTGATATTGCGCAACTATCGGTGTAATTTCTGCATGCTCACGTGTAATTTTGAGGTAGCTCTCCATGTTATCGGTGATGCCCTCTGTTGACATTAAGCGGTTGAGCTCATCTAGACGTTCGCTTAAGTTAGAGAGCTTTTGTAATATGCTAGGTTTCATTGATGCTTGGTTTCAATCGTTTAGGTTTTAAATTTAATGTTTAATTTGGTAAATTTGACGCAGTATTTGCTCTAGGCGCGTATGTTCGTCACCATGTGTTTGATTCAATGCATGGCTAGGGGCGTGTAAAAACTTTTTGGTAATGGCTAAGCTTAACAGTTCTAAGGCTTTTTCAGGGTCTTCACCTTTTTGAATGCGTTTTAATGCTTTTTTTAGTTCAGCTGCACGTGTTGCTTCAGCTTGGTCTCGTAATGCTTTAATGGTGGGGACCGCGTCACGTTTTTTGAGCCAATGCATAAAGTTGTCGACACGTGTAGCGACAATTATTTCGGCGTTGATGGCGGCCTCTTGGCGGTTGCCAATACCATCAGAAACGACTTGAGCAAGGTCGTCGACTGTGTAAAGAAACACATCATCTAATTGTGCAACTTCAGCTTCAATATCGCGCGGTACTGCTAAATCAACCATAAATATAGGGCGATGACGCCGTGCTTTAATGGCACGTTCTACCATGCCTAACCCAACAATTGGTAGTTGGCTGGCAGTGCTAGTAATGACAATATCAAATTCGGCAAAACGTTCAGGCAAATCATTGAGCAATATTGCTTCAGCATTAATTTTTTCGGCTAGATCTTTACCGCGTTCAAATGTGCGGTTGGCTACGGTGATGGATTGTGGTTTTTGTGTGGAAAAATGATTCGCACAAAGCGCTATCATTTCGCCAGCACCGATGAGCAACACTTTTTGTTTTGAAAGGTTGCCGAATATGCGCTGTGCTAATTTAACGGCAGCTGCCGCCATGGAGATAGAACTGCCGCCAATATCGGTATTGGTGCGGACTTCTTTAGCGACTTCGAACGTACGTTGGAATAATTGATGTAGGCCAGTGCCTAATGTGCCGGCTTCTTGTGCAATTTTTACCGATTGTTTAAATTGCCCTAGGATTTGTGGCTCACCTAACACCATGCTGTCTAAACCAGAAGCAACACGAAATGCGTGTTTAACGGCTTCATGATTGCTTAAGGTGTAGGTGTAAGGTTGGATGTTGGCAATATCTAGTTTGTGATAACTAGCTAACCAATGAATCACAGGCTCCGCTTGCGGGGATTGTACATATATTTCGGTGCGATTGCAGGTCGATAAAATAGCGGCTTCTGTCGCATTGTGTGCCGTTAAGTCACTGAGTGCTTCGCGCAAGTTATCGCTACTAAACGCGACATTTTCACGGATGGCAATGGGGGCGGTTGTGTGATTCACACCGATGGTAAAAAGCTGCATAGGTGTAATTTTGAAGTATCAGGCCTGCTTAAGCAAGAACCTTACCTAAAATCTTAAGCAAGAAGCTTATTCAAAACCAAGAAACCGCGTTAAAATAACGCTTTAATTTATAATTAGAGAATGGAAACTGCAATGAGTAAAACTTATAGAATTGCCCCAAGTATTCTTTCTGCTGACTTTTCTAAGTTAGGCCAGGAAATTGATGATGTCATTACTTCTGGTACTGACCTCGTGCATTTTGACGTGATGGATAATCACTACGTACCTAATCTAACCATTGGTCCTTTAGTCTGTGAATCTATTCGTGAGATTTCTAAAAAAGCGGGTGCACTCATTGATGTGCACCTAATGGTAAAACCAGTGGATCGTATTATTCCTGATTTTGCAAAAGCGGGTGCAAATATCATTACATTTCACCCAGAGGCTTCTGACCATATTGACCGTAGTTTAGCCATGGTGCGTGATTTGGGTTGTAAATCTGGTTTGGTATTTAACCCAGCAACATCATTAAGTTACTTAGACCATGTGATGGATAAAGTGGATATGATTTTATTAATGTCTGTTAACCCTGGTTTTGGTGGTCAAAAATTTATTCCAGAAACATTGGTTAAATTACGCTTAGCACGCGCCAGAATTGATGCGTACACCAAAGAAACAGGCCGTGAAATTTGGCTGGAAGTTGATGGTGGTGTAACACCAGACAATATTACTGAGATTGCACGAGCGGGTGCAGATACGTTTGTTGCTGGTAGTGCTATTTTCAAAAAAAGGAATGATGCGGATAAAAATCGTTACAACACTGTCGTCGGCTCGTTACGTGACTCTCTAAGCAAGGTATAAGCTATCGTTGAGTTATTGTAATTGTTAAGACAGAGCCCATGAAATTTGCTGTTAAGGTTGTCATGCTTGATTTAGATGGCACTTTAGTGGACACCGCGCCAGAAATCGCTATTGCAGCAAACCAAATGTTGGTCGATTTAAATCGTTTGCCTTTAGATGCATTGCAAATTAAAAACTATATTGGTGATGGCGCGCAAACACTCACTAGGCGTTGTTTATCTGCAGCAACAGGTTTAGAGCCTGATACTGAATTGTTTCAGCAAGCACAACGTTTATTTTTTACGCATTATGCAAATAATGTAGCAGATAGTCAGCCTTATGCAGGTGTCGAAAGCGGCCTTGAAGTGTTGTTAAAGGCGGGTTATAAATTAGCATGTGTGACGAATAAGCCAGCAGAATTTACATTGCCATTATTAGAAAAAAGTGGCTTAGCGCCTTATTTTGAATTGGTTGTATCAGGTGATACTTTGGCAAAAAAGAAGCCAGACCCGATGCAGTTGCTGCATATATGCACTGAATTTAACGTATTGGTGACTGAAGCCCTAATGGTTGGCGATTCTTATGTGGATATACAGGCGGCAATGGCGGCAGGTTGCTTTGTGGTGACCGTGCCTTATGGTTATAATCAAGGCAAGCCATTAGATGAGAGTCAAGTCGATGGTATGATAGATGACTTAACTGAATTAGTAACACTTTTACAATAATTTTTAGTTGGATGTGATTTAACAACATGATTTTTCTAAACAATAATTTTCTGAGTTGGCGTCATTGGCGTAGCTAACATGGCTGGCCAAATGAATGGTGGGCCAAACTTTTATGGGCAAGTTTTATTAACTGTCCATTAACAGATAATTATTATTAGGAACATGATGTTTACTTCAATTAATCAAACTCAATTTAATGCGCTTGCAGCGAAAGGCTACAATCGTATCCCACTGGTGTTAGAGACGTTTTCTGATCTTGATACACCGTTATCACTTTATTTAAAACTCGCTAACAAGCCCTTTTCTTATTTATTAGAAAGTGTGCAAGGTGGCGAACGTTTTGGTCGTTATTCTATTATCGGTTTGCCTGCAAAAACACGTATTGTGGCACATGACAGACAGGTGCAAGTGTTGCAAGACAATGTGGCAGTGGAAACGCATGATGATATCAATCCGTTGGACTTTGTTCAGCAATACCAAGCACGTTTTAAAACGCCACCACTTGAAGGATTACCACGTTTTACTGGTGGTTTAGCAGGCTATTTTGGCTATGAAACGATTCGTTATATAGAAAAACGGCTTGCCAAAACAAACAAGCCAGATGTGATTGGTGTGCCTGATGTATTGCTCATGGTGTCAGAAGAAATTGCCGTGGTTGATAATTTGAGCGGCAAGCTTTACTTTATTGTTTACGCTAACGCCGACGAGCAAGATGCCTATCAAAAAGCGTTGCAACGTATCGATGCTTTGGTAAAAATGCTCAGAGAAACAGTGGAGATTCCCAAGGCGCCAGCGATGCCAACGACAGAGGCTAACTCTGAATTTGGTGAAGACAATTTCAAAGCAGTTGTTAAGAAAGCGCAAAACTACATTGTGGAAGGTGACATTATGCAGGTGGTACTTAGCCAGCGTATGACACAAGAGTTTAGTGCGCCACCGCTCTCTTTATATCGTGCATTGCGTAGTTTGAATCCTTCACCGTACATGTTTTATTACGATATGGATGATCATCATGTGGTTGGCGCATCACCAGAAATTTTAGTGCGTTTAGAAGGTGATACTGTCACCTCACGCCCTATTGCGGGCACGCGTCCTCGAGGTGAAACGCGCGAACAAGACCTCGCATTAGCGACGGAATTATTAGCAGACCCTAAAGAGTGTGCAGAGCACGTACAACTGATGGATTTAGGCCGTAATGATGTCGGCCGTGTCGCACAAACAGGTACGATTAAAGTGACAGATAATATGATGATAGAGCGCTACTCGCATGTCATGCATATTGTGAGCAATGTTGAAGGCAAGCTTAAGCCAAACATGGATGCCATTGATGTGCTTAAAGCAACCTTCCCTGCAGGGACCGTTTCTGGTGCGCCTAAAGTGCGCGCGATGGAAATTATTGATGAGCTAGAGCCAACTAAGCGCGGCGTTTACGCGGGAGCAGTGGGCTATTTAGGGTTTAATGGTGATATGGATGTGGCCATCGCCATTAGAACAGCTGTGATTAAAGATAACGTTTTATACGTACAGGCAGGTGCAGGCATCGTGGCAGATTCGGTACCGCAATCAGAGTGGGAAGAAACACAAAATAAAGCGAAGGCCGTGATTCGTGCTGCACAAATGGTACAAGCAGGTTTAGATAGTGAGGACAGTCAATAATGTTATTGATGATTGATAATTACGATTCATTTACTTACAACTTAGTGCAATATTTTGGCGAGCTTGGTCAAGATGTACAGGTGTATCGTAATGATGAGGTTAGTTTAGCAAAAATAGCTGAGTTGAAGCCACGTTATATTGTGATTTCACCAGGACCCTGTACACCCAATGAAGCTGGCATTTCAGTGTCGCTGATTCACGAGTTTGCTGGAAAAGTACCTTTGTTAGGCGTGTGTTTAGGTCATCAAAGTATCGGGCAGGCTTATGGCGGTAAGATTGTGCATGCAAAAAGCATCATGCATGGCAAAACGTCATTAATACATCATAAAGATAAAGGTGTATTTAAAGGCTTGCCTAATCCTTATACGGCGACACGTTACCATTCACTGGTGATAGAGCGCGAAAGTTTGCCAGATTGTTTGGAAATTACTGCTTGGACTGATGACGATGAGATTATGGGTGTGCGTCATAAAACGCTAGCGGTAGAAGGGGTGCAATTCCATCCAGAATCCATCCTAACGGAGCATGGACATGCCTTGCTGGATAACTTTTTGAAAGCTTACTGATTATGTTTAAAGATGCACTGAATCAAGTTTTAAATCGCCAAGATTTATCACGCGAGCAAATGCTCGCTGTTATGCAGCAAGTCATGAGCGGTGAGCTGACGTCAGTGCAAATTTCGGCATTATTAATTGCCCTGCGCATGAAAGGCGAAACAGTCGATGAGATTACTGCAGCTGCCACAGTAATGCGCCAACTTTCTACCAAGGTCGAGATTGCTGACAAAACGCATCTCATTGATACTTGTGGCACTGGTGGTGATGGTATACAAACATTTAATGTGTCGACAGTATCAGCTTTTGTAGCCGCAGCAGCCGGTGCTAAAGTTGCCAAGCATGGTGGACGCTCTGTGTCTTCGACATGCGGTAGCGCTGATGTATTAGAGGCGCTAGGTGTGAATGTTAATTTAAGTCCTGATCAGGTTGCACTAAGCGTGAGTGAAATTGGCATTGGCTTTATGTTTGCACCAAACCATCATAGCGCCATGAAGCATGCTGCACCAGTTCGTCGTGAGTTAGGCGTACGTACTATTTTTAATTTGCTAGGCCCAATGACAAACCCTGCTACTGCAAGCCGCCAATTGATGGGTGTGTTTGATCAAACTTTAACGACTAAACTAGCACACGTGTTACAAAAGCTGGGTAGCGAGCATGTGTTAGTTGTGTATGGTGCGGATGGTATGGATGAAATTTCATTTACTGGTGATACTTATATAGCAGAACTAAAAGCGGGAGAAATTACTGAATACACGGTGCATCCTGAGCAGTTTGGCTTACGCGTACATCAACTTAAAGATATCCAGATTCAAAATGCAGAAGCATCAAAAGCCATGATTTTAGATGTGCTCAATGGCACAAAAGGCGCTGCTCGCGATATTGTATTGTTGAATGCAGGTGCCGCAATTTACGTTTCTGGGATTGCTTCAAGCTTGCAAGCTGGTATTGATAAAGCAGCAGAGATGATTGATAGTAAAGCAGCACTTACTAAATTAAATGCATTACAATTGCGCTAGTAATATTGAAAATAGTCATGATAAAAAAGTTATTATGGATTGTTGTGTTAGTGCTTGTTGCCTGCTCTCAAGCAGAGATGCCTATAGATGATCCGCTAGGTTTTAATGAAGTTAAATTAGAAAAGGGTGATGCTGAATTTGCATCTGCTACCGATTTGTTTTTAGAAAAAAGTAATGATCAAAAAGTAGAAGATACAGGGACAGTTTACCGATTGCTATCGGATGATAATGAGGGGTCGCGCCATCAGCGTTTTTTGGTTAGGTTGACCGATAGCCAAACCTTATTGATTGCGCACAATATTGATTTAGCGCCACGCATTAAGGATTTGCAAATAGGCGATGAGGTGCAGTTTAGAGGCGAGTATGTCTACAATGAAAAAGGTGGGATTATTCATTGGACACACCTTGATCCGGAAGGCGAACACTTTGCAGGCTGGGTTAAACATAACGGTAAAACATATCAATAGTTGAAGTGAGTTTATGTCAGATATTTTAAATAAAATTATAGCGACCAAACGCGAAGAAATCGCTCAAGCTTTATTAGATGCACCTTTAGAACAAGTTCGTGAAGTTGCTTACGCACAGCCAGCCCCACGTGATTTTGTAGGCAATTTGCTTAGAAAGGTGGATGCTGGTCAAGCGGCAGTCATCGCTGAAATTAAAAAAGCGAGTCCATCTAAAGGGGTAATTAGAGAAAATTTTATCCCGGCTGAAATAGCTAAAAGTTATGAACAGGGTGGCGCTGCTTGTTTATCTGTGTTGACAGATAAACAGTATTTTCAGGGTTCGCCACAATACTTAAAAGAAGCGCGTGCAGCGTGCAGTCTGCCTGTCCTGCGTAAGGACTTTATGATAGACCCGTACCAAGTATTTGAAGCGCGAGCCATGGGTGCAGATTGCATCTTGCTGATTGCTGCTGCATTAGAATTAAAACAGATGTTGGCGTTAGAAGCAGCCTCGTATGATTTGGGTATGGCCGTTTTGGTGGAAGTGCATAATGCAGAAGAGCTGGCGTTAGCGCTAGCATTAGAAACACCCATGATTGGTATCAATAATCGTAATCTACGTACTTTTGATGTCACATTACAAACGACTTTAGATTTATTGCAAAAGATACCTAAAGACCGGTTTGTTGTGACGGAATCAGGTATTTTCACGCAAGAAGATGTTGCACTAATGCGTGGCAATCAAGTTAATGCTTTTTTGGTGGGTGAGGCGTTTATGCGGCAGGATGATCCAGGGGCAGAGCTTTCCAAGGTGTTTGCATGATGCTTATAACAATAATGCATAGCATCGTTTTCGGAATTCGCCGTGCTAATTGCACTGTCTTCATTCCTCAGCCTTGCCCTACATTATTGTTGCAAGCATTTGATATAAAATTGTAATGATGAAAATTTAAAATCTTTACTCAAATTGAGTAAAAAGGATTACTGCGATGACAAATCAATTTTTAGCTAGCCGGCCACGCCGTATGCGTAAGGATGAGTTCTCTCGACGCTTAATGCGCGAGCATGTGATGACACCTAATGATTTAATTTATCCTGTTTTTGTATTAGATGGAGAAGGCCAAACTGAAGCAGTCGTCTCGATGCCTGGGGTGAAACGCCAAAGTATTGATGTGTTGCTTAAGACAGCAGAAGAATGTGTCCAACTTGGTATTCCAGCATTAGCGCTTTTCCCTGTGGTTTCGCAAGACTATAAAAGTTTAGATGCGGCAGAAGCATACAATCAAGACGGTTTAGTCTCACGTACAGTCAAAGCGCTAAAAAAAGCATTTCCTGATTTAGGTGTTATTACCGATGTCGCCTTAGACCCTTATACAACACATGGCCAAGATGGCCTTATCGATGATGCAGGCTATGTGCTGAATGATGAGACGGTTGCTGTTTTAGTGAAACAGGCCTTGTGTCATGCAGAAGCGGGTGCAGATGTGGTAGCGCCATCGGATATGATGGATGGCCGCATTGGTGCAATACGTGATGCTTTAGAAGAAGCTGGCCATATTCATACCCGTATTCTGGCTTACTCAGCTAAATATGCCTCTGCTTTTTATGGCCCATTTAGAGATGCAGTAGGATCAACAGCTAATTTAGGCGCTGGTGATAAATATAACTATCAGATGGATCCAGCAAACGCTGATGAAGCGATTAAAGAAGTCGCACTTGATATCGAAGAAGGTGCCGATATGGTGATGGTTAAACCAGGCATGCCATATTTGGATGTGGTAACACGTGTGAAGCAGGCGTTTGGCGTACCAACCTATGCTTACCAAGTGAGTGGTGAATATGCCATGCTGAAAGCTGCCGCACAAAATGGCTGGTTAGATGAGAAAGCTTGTGTGATGGAAAGTTTGTTGGGGTTTAAGCGAGCAGGGGCAGACGGTATTTTGACTTATTTTGCGATGGATGTGGCGAAGTGGTTGAAGGGGTAGGCTTGACGATTACATTCACTTGGCGGTCAAGTTGAGCGCATTATTATGAGTTTTATTGCGCTTCATGTATGCCTGCTTTCGGCCAAAAGTAGGCCTAAAGGTCTCCTCCAATAAATTGAGGAATTCCACCTTCGCCATTTTTCATTAGATCAAGTAGGCTTTTCTTCTCAATTAATGGTAAATGCATCATGGATGCGATTAGACATCCGCTGGCATGATTTGCCTTGCTTCCAAAACTGCGACTAACGACTCCTTTCGTTATGATACCTCCACCAACTAAAATAGGGCTTCCACTCATTTTACCCGGAATTTTCGCGTTAAATTCGAAATTGGGTCCATCAGTTGAGTTTTGTTTCTCCGTTTTATTGTCAGGGTAAATGGCCGATACGGAGCCAACAGAAACAACTAGCTCTGGCTGATAATGATCGCCGCCAATTCGAATATTTCTCATTTCTGGGTATCCGATCGCTACAGCACGGTCATTAAGTTTGAGATTATGTAGGCCTATATTCAACGGCTGATAGTGACCAATAAGCGGCTGTTCTTTGACTTTGCAAACCGCAATGTCTATGTCAAGTTTAAATTCAGGTTTCTTATGTAGAAGCGGATTTTCGATGTTTCCCCCCCAATGTTGTGCCCACTCAAATGGACACATAAACCATTCTGCTTCCCGCATTTCTGGGTGAATCTGAAATGGAGGAGTAGGAGCGTTCTTCATGGCTGGGTTAGCAGGAATTAAAACACCATATCGCAATGACTCATTAAATCTAAACGACCGTTCACCGACTTGGGTGACGTTGGTATAATCTTCATCAATTGGATCACGAAGTACATGAGCGGCGGTTATTAGCAGCCCAGAAGCGCTAATGAAAAAGCCTGTGCCAATGCAGCGTATCTCTTCGTCCCCATCATTCCACGCCACGATAGGCACGATACTTTGGCGTACTAAAAATTCAGTTGTTCCAAACGTAGTAAAAAAGCTATTCATGATAGTGCCCGGACTTTGGGTCATAAGATTTATTTCGCTATTTTGTATCTTGAAATAATCCTTTGTGAATCCTTCTCGGGGTTTCAGGTGAATACTTTTTAGGTCATGGCCAGCCCAAACGCCTTCCTCGTTCTTTCTCCAGATTGTTTTTAATATTCCGATGTCATCTGTTTGTGTATTGTTCATGGGATGCCTTATTTGTGCTATTTATTTTATTACAAGATAAAAATCCAAGTGGACTTTTTGCATTATTTACCAAGTATGCCTATTTTTATTAGCTAATAGGTGAAGGTGCTTTTCGCCCATAGGCGAGTAACTTTACTTTTGCTTGCTCAAAAGAAAGTAACCAAAGAAAAGAGCACCCCGCTATCACGGCCTTCGGCTTCCCTGCGCTACTCAATAAACCTAGCGGCTGCGGAACTCGGGCTTTGCCCTCAGACAGTCCTCGCCGAAATCCCTAGATTTATCTGCGTTGCTCGGCATGATAAAGGGGAGAAAAAGTCAAAACCATATTGCAGTTTGTATAGTTTCTGTTTACTGAATTAATGCTATTAAGCCAGCAATATCAGCTCTATTGGCATTACTACCATTGCTAGCCCGTTTGGTTGCTGTGCGCATATCATCAATATTAAACACACTGAGTTTTTGCAAGCCAAATTCTGTTTCTAAGGTGAAGGTAGGGACTGTTTTGCGTACGCGGTTTTTTTTATCTTTGCTTGGTTTGTTTGATAGGCGAAATGTTTTTTCGCTACTTTTATAGGGGATGTGTTGATTGAGTAAGAAAATCTCAATTTCTTTTTCATTGTCAGCAAAAAGATGGATATCGGTTTGTGAGAACTTTCCTGCAGTACCATCGAGTACGGTGCCAGTGAGATGGGGGTTAAATTTTTGCAATAATTGCATGGTGGCTAGCGCTGCTTTTCTTAATGTAGCAAGTATTATTGGCTGTTCGTCAGCGTTATAAATTTCGTGATAAAGTTTAACTTCATTTTCTATTTCTACGTTAGTCGGTAGAGCACTATTGTCGCTGATGCCAAGTTGTCGACCCGCTTTTTTTTTGGCGTAGGCAAAATCATGTATACCCTCTTCAGCAATCATGCGTGCTGCTTCTTGCGCGATGGCTTGCCTGAGTTGATCTAAATTTGCATGCGGCATATCGTTTACTTAAGCAGCTAAGTTATGATGATTAATAGCCTCTAGGATTTAAAAAATCGGCCGCTCTTTCCATACCGCTTTTTTGCGGCGGGTTGCTTTTAGGCCTTGTTTCTTCTGCAGTCTTATTGTCAGGTATCGTTGTTGTCAACTTTGGCTTGTTGGTGGTGGTAGGTTGATTCTGTGTTATTGGCTTTTCATTGTTTTGTGTTCGTTTGTTTTCATTGACCCATCCGCCTGCATTATCATTATAGATGTCTGCTGGGTTGGTTTGCATTGGGTTGTTTAGTATGTCGTTGGGTGGAAACCCAGAGTCAAATGGGTCTACAAGTGGAGGCAAGTCAGGATCTAGGAAAGGTGGCGGATTCTCATGATAAAAATATTCGTAGATTCCTTCCTCTTCTTCGTAAGCTAGGGTGCCCGTAGTAGGGTCTATTTTTACTGACATTATGCCACTAGGTACCTTGTACGGCCTATCTGATTTACCTTTTAATGCTGTGGCCATATAGCTTACCCAAATGGGTAATGCAGCTCTTCCCCCCGTCTCGGCCCGACCCAAAGAACGCGGTTGATCATAGCCCATCCATGCCACCCCAACTTCATGCGGAGAATAGCCAGCAAACCACGCATCTTTTAAATCGTTAGTGGTGCCTGTTTTGCCAGCGACATCTTTTCTACCCAGTTTTCTTGCTTTGGTTGCTGTGCCACTTTGCACGACATCGCGCATCATAGATGTCATTAGAAATGCATTGCGGCTATCAATGACACGTGGTGCATTTTTATGAGCGCGTGGGTATCTTTTTTCTTCTATTATTTTGCCTTCACTATCGGTAATTTTGGCAATAATATGAGGTTCAATTCTGTAGCCGCCATTTGCAAAAACAGCATAACCGTTTGCCAAGCCTAAGGGCGTTACTTCGCCAGCACCTAATGCCATTGTTAAAAAGGCAGGGTGGTCTTTACGAGAAAATCCAAACTTAGTCACATAGCTTTGCGCATAACGACTGCCAATACTATCTAACACGCGTATTGACACCATATTTTTCGATCTTTTTAAAGCTTCCCGGATTCTCATTGGGCCATCGTATTTGCCGTCGTAATTTTTTGGGGACCATTCCTTTCGACTGCCTAGCTCTTCCGCAGTCATTATAATTGGCTCATCTTCTACAATGCTGGCAGGTGTAAATCCTTTTTCTAAAGCGGCTGAATATACAAAAGGTTTAAAAGCAGAACCTGCTTGGCGTTTTGCTTGCGTGGCATGATTAAATTTATTTTTATTGAAATTGAATCCACCGACTAATGCTTTGATGGCACCGTTGTTAGGGTCGAGTGCGATGAATGCAGATTCAACTTGTGGGAGTTGAATGATGTGCCACGCGTCACCACTTTTGACTATACGGATGATGGACCCTGCCTTGATTTTGTGCTTTTTGTGATTTTTAAGGGCTAAGTTTCTTCGTAACAGACTAAGCCCTTTGCCTGTAATTTTGTATTCACTACCATTTTTGCTGAAAACTTCGACAGATTTTGCTGATGCTTTAGTCACAATAGCGGGAATAAAACCGCTATATTCACTTTCTTTGGATAAAGCAGACTTCATTTCGTCTGCTAGGTTGGCCGAATCTAATGTTGATAAATCAATAAATCCTTCGGCTTTTTTAAAGCCGCGGCGGCGTTGGTAATCAATAATACCTTGTATGACTGCTTGATTGGCAGCCTCTTGATTCTTCTTATGGATGGTGGTGTACACTTTTAAACCACTCTTATATATGTCATCTCCATAACGTTTGTATAATATTTGACGAACCAGTTCTGCTACGTAATCTGCATCTAAACCAGAGTCTTTCTTACGTTTGGCGCCGCTTTTGAATTCAAGCTCTTGTTCCATTGCTTCGTTAAACTGATTTTCATCGATAAAGCCGTAGCGTCGCATATCGCGTAATACTTCGTGTTGCCTCCCAAGTGCTTTTTTGAGTCTAGTAAATGGGTTGTAACCAGAGGGTGCTTTTGGTAGGCCTGCTAATAATGCGCTTTCAGCTAGCGACAGTTCAGCTAAGGGTTTTCCATAATAAACTTGTGATGCTGCTGAAAAACCGTAAGCGCGTTGACCAAGATAAATTTGATTGAGGTAAAGCTCCAAAATTTGTGCTTTTCCCAAGGTTTTTTCAATTTTAATGGCCAGTAAAGCTTCTTTTATTTTGGTGACGATATTACGTTTTCTGTTAGGCCCAGTAAAAAAGTTTTTTGCGACTTGCATGGTAATGGTGCTGGCACCCTCACGGCTTTTGCCAGTCAGGTTGTTTTTGATGGCACGAAGCACGCCTCTGGTATCTATACCGCGGTGCTGATAAAAACGCCTATCTTCAATGGCTAAGACGGCATCTTGTAAGGTTTGTGGAACATGCTTGATTTTAATAAAAGCACGGCGTTCTTCGCCGAACTCTCTAATTAAATACTTATCAGCGGAATATACTCTCAGTGGTTGTTTTGGTCGGTAGTCTGTGAGTGATTCTAGTGATGGTAACGTTGGGTAGATGAGCGTAATGGCTAAAGCGGTCAGTGCAGAAACCGTTAAACCGCCGACAATGATTAAGAGAATAAGATAATGCCACCATTTTTTGGGAGTCATATTTGAGATTTCAAAAAACTTGTTAATTACGAGAGTATATAAGGTTATTGGAATTAACCAAAACCACTAGGCGTTTTTTGTTATTTTTTTAGAGTGTCGCAAAAATAATACAAATATTATTAATAAATTAGGTGTGGCTAACCTAAAGCTAGAAATAGCTTTACACCTCACAAAGTTGTTGCTACGATTTAATGTAAATTATCACTAATGCACGTAACTAACGAATATAGAAAGAGAATTTTAATTTGAAATTCGATTTTTTTAATGAAAGCACACCACCCCTGGTCGGCGTCGATATCAGTACGACGGCTGTAAAAATGGTAGAACTTTCCGGTAACAGTAAGGGCGGCTATCGCTTAGAGGGCTATTCTGTTGCGGCAATCCCAAAAGACGCCATTGTGGATGGAAATGTAGCTGGTTTAGAGCAGGTTTCAGATGCAGTTAAGCTGGCGTGGAAACTGCTAGGTTCACGAGAAAAACGTGCGGCACTTGCATTGCCATCATCTGCGGTGATTACCAAAAAAGTGATGTTTGCAAATGATTTGCGTGAAGAAGATATGGAAGTTCAAGTAGAAGCTGAGGCGAATCAATATATTCCGTTTCCTTTAGAAGAGGTTAATATTGACTTTCAAGTACTGGGTCCTGCGCCAACTAGTCCTGATGAGGTTGAAGTGCTAATCGCTGCAGCACGTAAAGAAAAAATAGAAGACCGTATTGCTGCTGCCGAGGATGCGGGTTTAAAAGTAACCGTTATGGATGTAGACACCTATGCAACAGAGGCTGCTTATCATTTAGTGGCGAGTCAGTTCCCAGGATCAGGAAAAGACGAAACGGTGATGGTGGTTGATATGGGTGCAACAATGATGCATATCAATGTATTGCATGATAACGAGTCAGTCTATGTCCGTGAGCAAGCTTTTGGTGGGGGACAACTCACACAAGAGATTCAGCGTCGTTTTGGCTTGTCTGCAGAAGAGGCAGAAATAGCAAAGCGAAAAGGTGGGCTGCCTGAAAGTTATGAAAGTGAAGTATTGGAACCGTTTATGCAGTCTCTGACCACTGAAGTGGCAAGGGCGCTACAGTTTTTTACAAGTTCTACACAGTACAACAGTGTCGACCATCTTGTTTTGGCAGGTGGTCTTGCAGCTATCCCTGCCATTAATATTATGGTGCAGGATAGAACGCAGGTGGATACAATCACTGCTAATCCGTTTCATGCCATGACATTTGGACCTAGGGTTAAGCAGCAGCAGGTTGTAATGGATGCGCCTGCGTTGATGGTTGCATGTGGTTTAGCCGTGCGCGGGGTGTCTTAAGATGATACGGATTAATTTATTACCCCATCGTCAAATTAAACGTGCTGAAAGGCAGCGTCAATTTGGCTTAATGGCCGTATTTGCAGCGGTTATAGCTGCGGCGATTGTGTTTTTAGGCTGGAGCTATTTAAGTGCAAAAAAACAAACGCAACTAGATCGCAATGGCCGATTGGAGCAGGGAATCGCTCAGCTCGATAAAGAAATTTCGGACATTAAAGAGCTTAAAGATCAAATTAATAATGTGTTGGAAAGAAAACAAGTTGTTGAAAACTTACAAACAAATCGTAGCCAGTCTGTTGTCGTATTGGACGAGTTGTCACGTCAATTGCCAGAGGGGCTGTTTCTAAAAAGTATTAAACAAGCGGGCAATGTCATTACGATGGAAGGGGTGGCCGATACTAATGCGCGCGTGGCAACTTTGGTTAGAAACTTAGGTGTCTCTAACTGGCTGGAGTCACCAATCTTGATTGAAATTAAATCAACGACACTAAATAGCATTAAGCAAAATCACTTTATTATGCAAGTTAATATTAAAGTGCAAAATGCGGATGCATTACCTACCGAAAGTAAGCCAATTGGTACCTAACTTATGAATTTAGACGATTTTAATAATATAGATTTTAAAAATATTGGTAGTTTGTCAGCACCCGTTAAGTTGGTGTTGCTATTTGTCATCGCATTGATTTTTATTGGGCTGGGCTATTGGTTTCTTTGGAGTGGTGAAATAGATGCACATGAAGAAGCAAAAGCAAAAGAAGCTGATTTAAGGCAAACTTTTTTAGTTAAAACAAGTCAAGCGGTAAAAATCGAAGCTTATCGACAACAAATGGTTGATATTGAAAAAACATTTGGGGCGTTATTAAAGCAACTTCCAGATCGGTCACAAATGGATGGTTTGTTGACTGATATTAACCAAGCGGGCTTGGGAAGAGGCTTGGAGTTTGAGTTGTTTAAGCCGGGGAATGAGGTTGTGGCAGATTTTTATGCAGAGATGCCTATCGTGATTCGGATTAAAGGCAATTATCATGATATTGGTGCGTTTGCTACTGATGTTTCTAAACTGTCACGGATTGTGACATTGAATGACATGTCAATTACTGCAGCAAGTAAAGATGCTGGCGATGGGGAGTTGGCTTTGGATGCTGTTGCAAAAACATATCGATACCTAGATTCTTCAGAATTGGCCAGAAAAAGAGCCGAAAAAGCTGAGAAAAAGAAAAAAGGAGCTAAAAAATGAGTGGTTACAACACAAATCTTAAGCTCGTACTGATTGGTTTTTTGTCATTATTTATCGTCGCATGTGGTGGCGATAAGGGTGATGACCTCGATGTATTTATGGCAAATGCAGCGAAAGATATGACTAAAAGTGTTGAACCGCTACCAGAAGTGTTGCCTTATATTCCACTTGAATACAATGCTGACGATGCCTTATCAGATCCATTTAGACCGCGTAAAGCTACAAGTAAGGCTGGCTCATTACAACCGAACACTGACAGACCAAGGGAGGCGTTAGAGTCCTATCCACTTGAGAGCTTGAAATATGTCGGCTTTATGAGTAAAAGAAAGTCTAAATACGCATTGGTTAGGGTGCCAGACAATTCAATACAACAAGTAAGAGTTGGCAATTACTTGGGCCCTAATTTTGGTCTAATAACAGCGATTAATGATAATGCAGTAGAAATTAAAGAGATTGTCCAAGATGATATTACTGGCGACTGGATAGAACGTACTGCCAGTATTAATTTGCAAGAATAATGAATGGGAATAATAGATATGATTAAATTATTGATAAGGTCTGTTGCAGTACTAGTGATTGCACTAGGCTTTTTAAGCAATGCTGTAGCGGCTGATGGTAGTTCACCTAGCAATAAAATAGAGAGCATTGATTTTTCTGCTCTGTCAGGTGGCAGGCTGAGTATTCGCGTGACATTGACAGAGGCGCTCGCAAACCCACCTGCAGGCTTTACTTTAAAAAGCCCAGCTCGAATTGCATTAGACTTCCCAAATACAGTTAACGGATTATCTAAAAGTCATATATCAAATACGCAAGGTGCGTTAAAGAGTATAACGTTGGCGCAAGCTAAAGACCGCACCCGTATGGTACTTAACTTGTCTAAAGATTCAAGTTATAACACTGAATTAAAAGGTAATGAAGTCATCATCACTTTGCAGGGAACTGGAACAGTGGCTGCGAATGCATCTACAGAAACAAGCTTTGCTAAACCTGTAGTAGGCAGTCAGGATCATGCCATTACTGGTGTTGACTTTGCGCGGGGGGTCAATGGAGAGGGTCGTATTATTGTGGATTTGTCTGATGCTAATGCTGGTATTAATATTAAGAAAAAGGGCAAAAAAATTGTTGTAGATTTTGTGGATACTGAGGTACCAGCAGAATTGCAACGCCGTTTGAATGTCATTAATTTTAATACACCGGTATTGTATGTTGACACAATGCAAAGGGGTAAAAATGGGCAGATGGTAATTGAACCAAAGGGGAATTGGGAGCAGTCAGCCTATCAAGCAGACAAAAAGTTTATTATTGATGTCCGTCGCGTTATTGAAGATCCTAACAAACTGGTGAAAGGATCTAAATCTGGCTACAACGGAGAAAAGCTATCACTTAACTTTCAAGATATTGAAGTACGTTCCGTATTACAAGTCATTGCTGACTTTACTGGTTTAAATATCATCACAAGCGACACGGTATCTGGCAATCTTACATTGAGATTGAAAGACGTGCCTTGGGACCAGGCATTAGATATTATTATGCAGAATAAAGGTTTGACGATGCGCAAAACTGGCAACGTTATCATGGTGGCGCCAACCGAGGAAGTTACTGCAAAAGATAAGGCAGAGCTCGAAGCTAGCCGAGCCATAGAAGAGTTGGAGCCATTAGTGACGGAAGTGTTTACGTTAAATTATCAAAAAGCAGAAGATGTTAAAGATATTTTGACAGGTGCCAATGCAAGTGGGGGCACTTCATCAGGTGGTGGAAAGACTGCACAAAATAAAAGTATTTTGTCTAAACGTGGTACGGTTAATTATGACCCGCGTACGAATACATTGTTTATACAAGACACAGCAAAAAAATTAGTAGAAATACAAGAGATTATTAATAAAACAGATGTACCCGTAAGACAAGTGATGATTGAGTCTCGCTTAGTATTGGCCGATCAAAAGTTTGGTAAAAGCTTAGGGGCGAGATTTGGTGTTGAATCATTTACAACGCCAGGAAATAATGCTTTAGCTATTGGTGGTAGTTTAGATTCCACCAGTGCTGTAACCCGTACTAATGCTGCTGGCACCACGGTAACGCAAGCTGCCAGCACCGGCGGTTTACTTTCTAACTTACCCGTTGCAGATAGTGTTGGCAGTATTGCTTTTAGTTTGTTTAGATTGCCAGCAGGGCTGCTATTAAATCTTGAGTTAACAGCTTTGGAAACTGATAATCGAGGAAAAGTTGTGTCTAGCCCACGGGTGACGACAGCGAATCAGCAAAAAGCTAAAATTGCACAGGGTACAGAAATACCTTATTTAGAAGCGTCAAGCAGTGGTGCGGCAACGGTTGCATTTAAAGAAGCTGTATTGAGTTTAGAAGTGACGCCACAAATTACACCCGATGATAATATTATTATGGATTTACATGTTAAAAAAGAAAGTGTCGGCGTAATTTTTGCGGGCGTACCATCCATTGATACGCAAAGTGTAGAAACACAGGTGCTGGTTGCTAATGGAGAAACAGCCGTGTTAGGAGGCATTTACGAACAGGTAGAGAGAAACCAGGTTGAAAAGGTACCTTTCTTTGGCGATATACCAGTGTTAGGGAATTTATTTAAACGGCGCACAAGGCAAGATGATAAAACTGAACTACTTATTTTTATTACACCGAAAATTATGGATGATAGTTTAGGCTTGCGCTAAGAGGTTTTGGTATAAACTAAACTGACAGAAAGCTTAGTTTGTCTTAAAATGCCTATCATTAAAGTGATGGGCATTTTCTTTTTATGTCACAAAGTAAAAATATTTTTTTTGTAGGATTAATGGGGGCAGGAAAAACCACTATTGGCAAACAGCTTGCAAAGCGTTTACGTAAAAAGTTTTATGATACAGATCATGAGATTGAAAAACGTACAGGCGTCAAAATTCCAGTTATATTTGACCTAGAAGGTGAATCTGGTTTTCGTAAACGTGAATCCGCTGTCATCAAAGAACTAACGCAGCTTGAAAATATAGTATTGGCAACAGGCGGCGGCGCTATACTCAAGCAAAAAACCCTTGAATGTCTTAAAAGCCATGGTTATGTTATCTATTTACGAGCCACTTCAAATGACCTCTGGCAACGGATGCGGCATGATAAGCAGCGTCCGTTATTACAGAATGTCGATATACGCACGAAGCTAGAAGATCTATATCAAGAACGACACCCACTATATATGGAAGCTGCAGATTTGGTGATAGATACTGCGCAACAACATGCATTAGTGGTCATTAAACAAATCGAGCAGGCAATTAAAAAACTATAATGCAAACATTAGACGTCTCATTAGGCAATCGAACCTATCCTATACACATAGGCGCAGGATTAATTAATAGAGCGGAACTTATATTGCCGTATTTGAAAAACAAGCAAGTCGTGATTGTTACTAACACGACTGTTGCACCCTTATATTTGAAGAAAGTGGCGCAGCCGTTACAAGATGCAGGTGTGAATGTTGTTGAAATTATCTTGCCAGATGGTGAAAAATACAAAAATTACGAAACGTTAAATTTAATCTACGACGCATTACTAGAAAACCGCTGCGAGCGTAACGTGACATTAATCGCACTCGGTGGTGGCGTTATTGGAGATTTAACGGGTTATGCAGCAGCCACCTATTTACGAGGTGTACCGTTTATTCAAATGCCTACAACGCTATTATCGCAGGTGGATTCAAGCGTTGGTGGAAAAACGGGCATTAATCATCCGCAGGGTAAGAATATGATAGGTGCTTTTTATCAGCCTAAAGTAGTGTTAGCTGATATAGATACATTACAGACGTTGCCTGAACGTGAATTGTCTGCTGGCATAGCAGAAGTCATCAAATACGGTTTAATTCGAGATGCTGAGTTTTTTGATTGGCTAGAAATTAATGCAAATGCTATCTTGCGCTTGGACAAAGAAAAAACTACTTATGCAGTATATCGGTCTTGCCAAAATAAAGCTGAAGTTGTTGCTGCGGATGAACTAGAAACAGGTGAAAGAGCACTACTTAACTTGGGTCACACATTTGGCCATGCAATAGAAAATGCGATGGGCTATGGGGTGTGGTTACATGGTGAAGCTGTTGCAGCAGGTACGATGTTAGCCGCTAATTTGTCTAAGCGTCTAGGTTGGTTGGAAGAAAAAGAAGTAATAAGGATTAGGCGGTTATTTGAAATGGTTAAGTTGCCAATTTCACCACCAACACTTGATGTAGAGAAGTATATAGCTTTAATGCAACTAGATAAAAAAGTAAAAGATGGAAAAATTAGGCTTGTGCTACAGCAAGGCATCGGCAAGTCACTTATTACTAGCGATTACGATGTTGAGCAGCTTAAGTTAACCTTAGCTGAAAGTTAACTTAAGTGTAGTTGCATATACGAGAATCGTTGTGCAAAAACAACAGAATAGCTATTGTTGGCGCTATAAATCAATAACTGCTTGCTCGTGCATATGTATGTTTGGCATACTCTCACTTAACTTCTTATGTAAATTAATGTTAACTTAGATATATCTAATATTAATTCGAATAAGGGAGTTCGCGAACTTTCTCGTTGGCGTCACTAAGTGAAATATCACTTATGACACTAAAGAGGAAAATTAAAAGCAGTAAATTTTAGGAGAATTACATGAACAAGAAATTAGGTTTAGCAGTTGCTTCAGCTTTGCTAGCTGTCGCTACAAGTGCTAATGCTGGTATTAAAATTCCAGCTGGCGATTGGACTGTCGATATCGGTGGTAATGTTAATGCATACTACACAAACACTAGCTATGACGGCGATTTAGATACAGGCTCTGGTAACTCAGGTGCTTTTACTAATGACGACGCAAACAATATTTCAACAGGTTTGTTACCATCAGCTTTTGGTATTGGTGCTAAAACACGTCAAAATGATTTAGACGTTGCATTCCAATTTACATTCTTTACTGGCAGCGATTCAGGTTCTGGCTCAGCGTTTGGTGGCAACAGCCTAAACATTCGTCAAGCATTCTTGACATTTGGTGATGCTTCATGGGGTTCTATCAAATTGGGTCGTGATTTAGGTATTTTCGGTTCAGATGCTATTTTGTCTGACATGACATTACTAGGTGTGGGCGCTGGTGCTGGTCCAGGTGGTACTTCAACATTGGGTCGTATCGGTTCTGGTTATATCTATGCTGACTGGAAAGGTCAAATTACATATTCTTCACCAAACTGGAACGGCTTTACATTCAGTGCAGGTATTACTGAAGGTTTAAATAACGCGACAGACACATCTAACACAAACCTTGGTTTTGAAGGTAAAGTGGGCTACGAATGGGCTGGCGATGTTGCTGGTAAAGTTTGGGCTTCATACATTAGTAAGAAAAACGACAAACAAGAAGTAGCTGGCGTTACATTAGCAGACAGTTACACAACTGATGGTTTTGACATTGGTGCTAAAGTGTCAGTGGCTGGTTTTGGCTTAGTTGGTTATTACTATCAAGGTGATGGCTTATCAGGTGCACGTGTAGGTCCTGGTAACTTGGTGCTAAATGGTGGTCCAGCATTTGCAGGCTTCGAAGAAACTGATGATGATGGTGGTTACGTTCAAGCTACATACACTATCCCAGGTCCTGGTACTAAATTGGGTCTATCATATGGTACTAGTAAATCAGCGCCAGAAAATGGTGGCGGCGAGTTTGAGAACAAATCTTGGGTAGCTGGTGTATATCATCCGTTAACTAAGCATTTGAACATCGTAGCTGAATACACAGCAAATACTATCGAAGATGATAGAGGCGCTGTTGATTTTGACGGTGACGCGGATACCATCGCTTTAGGTGCTATCTTATTCTTCTAGAATTAATATCAGGCGTAGCCCTGTGTTAGTTTAGAAAAATAAAATAAAAACGACAACTTCGGTTGTCGTTTTTTTTATGTCTGTAAAGGTCGTATAATGATGAAAATAATTATTGAATATTAAAATGAAAAAAATAGGCCGCAATGATCGGTGTCCATGTGGAAGCGGAAAAAAATATAAGCAGTGTTGCCAACAAGCGGATAAAAAGCCGATAACTAATGTAGCCTCTTTAGAAATACAGATTAACCAAGCACTACATGCTGCTTGGACACATCGTAATCAAGGAGATATAGCTAAAGCAGAAGCAATTTGTCATCAGCTTATTCAAGTGGCACCTAAAAATGCTGATGTGTTGAATCTCTTAGGCACTATCCTGATGCAAGACGGTAGAGTCAACGATGCAACTGACAGCTTTAGTAAAGCAAACCGTATTAATCCTAACAATCCTGAATTTAATAATAATTTAGGCTTGGCCTTGCATGAGCAGGGGCTTTTAGCTAAAGCTGAAAGGTATTATAGAAAGGCAATATCACTACACCCTGATTATGCAGATGCTTATTATAATATTCATGCCTTAATGTTAAATCAAGAAGATTTGGTACCTGCCATTCAAAAACTAAAAAAAATGATTGAGATTACACCTTTGGATATGGGTGCTAGGTATACCTTAGGCGTTTTGTTAGATTACGTTAGTGATACAACGGCTGCAAAAGAACACTTTGATGTGGTTTCTAAAAGCTCAAATTTATTTCTATCTCAGTTAGATGCTTGGCATTATATTAAATCAGCCCAACAAAAAATCCCTAAAATTATGGGTAGTGGATACCAAACATTTAAATATGCTTTATCTAAGGCAAATTCAGATGGGTTGGTGTTAGAGTTTGGTGTTCGATTTGGCACTTCAATTCATCAAATAGCCAATATGGTTAATCAACAAGTACATGGGTTCGATAGTTTTGAAGGATTACCCGAAGTCTGGCATCACGAGCCTAAGGGTAGCTATACGACGAAGGGTGTTATACCAGAAATGCCGAAATCTGTTAGCTTGCATGTAGGTTGGTTTGAAGATACCTTGCCAATATTTTTAGAACAAAACCTCGAACCTATACGGTTTATTAATATAGATTGTGATATTTACAGTTCAACGGTGACTATATTGGCGCAATTAGCACCACGAATGGTTGTGGGCTCTGTTATTGTGTTTGATGAATATATAGGAAATGAGCGCTGGCGTGAAGATGAATATAAGGCCTTCAAGGAAGCGGTAGAGAAGTATGGATGGACTTATGAATATATATGTTTTAGCGTTTTTACCAAGCAGGTAGGGGTAAGAATTATTAAGGTTTGATTGAAGTATAAGAAAAAGTTTCGTTAAAAATGCCTCCTAATTCGTTTCGTACCTTGCTTGCTCCTAATAAAGAAAAAAAATTTACTTTAGTCTTTCAAGTCTAATTCCTGTATTTTTCTAGTCAAAGTGTTGCGCCCCATTCCTAATAGCTTAGCCGCTTCGATACGTCGTCCGTCTGTATGTTCTAAGGTTTTAGTAATCAAAACACGTTCAAAATCTTTAGTACGCGCATCAAGTATAGCTTTTTCGCCTCGATTAAGGGCATTAGCTACTTCTTGCGCTAAGATATCTTGCCATGAATGATCACCAACGGCCTTAGCGCTATCTTCTTTTAATTCAGGTGGTAAATCAGCAACATCTACATTTTGTCCTGGCGCCATAACCGTTAACCAATGACAGGTGTTCTCTAATTGGCGTACATTGCCACTCCAATTAAGGGCTGTTAAAAATCTTAAAGCATCTTCGGATAGCTGCTTTGTCTCTACGCCTAAATCTAAGGCGCTTTGTTGTAAAAAATGTTTAGTCAGTAACGGGATATCTTCACGTCGTTCACGTAGTGCGGGTAGATGCAACCTAATAACGTTTAGACGATGAAATAAGTCTTCTCGAAATAAGCCAAGCTTTACGCGTTCTTCTAAGTTTTGGTGGGTGGCTGTAATCACTCTAACATTGACTTTGATAGGCTGGTGACCACCAACACGGTAAAACTGGCCATCACTTAAAACACGTAATAAGCGCGTTTGTAGATCAGCTGGCATATCACCGATTTCATCTAAAAATAGGGTGCCGTTATCTGCTTGTTCGAAACGACCACGCCTAGATGCTTGAGCGCCAGTAAAGGCACCACGTTCATGCCCAAATAGTTCAGATTCTAATAAGTCTTTTGGGATTGCCGCTGTATTAATTGCAATGAATGGTGCATCTGCTCTTGGGCTATGTTTATGTAATGCAGTTGCTACTAGTTCTTTACCACTACCTGATTCACCGTTAATTAATACTGTAGTGTGAGAACGGCTTAAACGACCTATTGCACGAAACACCTCTTGCATAGCAGGTGCTTGGCCAATAATTTCTGGTGTTTCTTCTAACGTAACATGATCGACTGTTTGACGCATGCTTTCATCTAGTGCGCGTTTTATGACATCTATTGCTTGATCAACATCGAATGGTTTGGCTAAGTACTCAAACGCACCACCCTGGAATGCAGCAACGGCGCTTTCTAGATCAGAATATGCCGTCATAATAATAACGGGGATATCTGGATATTTTTCTTTAATGACGCTTAAAAAATCTAGACCAGAACCGTTCGGCATACGGATATCACTGACCACAACTTGTGGTTGTTCATGATTAAGTGCCTCTAACGCATCAGGTACTGAAGAAAAAATTTTGAACGCTAAATCAGTGCGTGTCAGCGCTTTTTCAAATACCCAACGAATAGACTTATCGTCATCTACAATCCAAATTGGTTTCATTTTTCTCTCTATTTAAGTAATTACTATTATTATTCAATAACAGTATTTTTAATAGCAGTGTTCTCAATGGGTAATAAAATAGAAAAGCTAGTATAACCAGGTTTGCTTTCACAATTGATAGTGCCATGATGCTGCGTGATAAATGTTTGTGCTAATGCCAGTCCAAGTCCTGAGCCTCCCTCATTACCCGTTACCAGCGGATAAAATATTTTATCGATAATGGCAGCTGGAATACCAGGCCCGTTATCGATAATTTCTAATTTAATGGCTACTCGGTAGCGTTTTTTAGATAGTGTTACTTGGCGCTCAGCTCGTGTTTTAAATAATATTTCTGCATTATTAATATTATTCGCATTCATGGCTTGTACTGCGTTACGTGCGATATTAAGTACTGCTTGTATCAGTTTTTCACGGTCACCTATAATGTCAGGTAGACTAGTGTCATAGTCACGCCTTACCTTAATGTTGTTGGGTGTTTCAGCAAGTAATAAGCTTCTTACTCGCTCTAAGACTTCGTGGATATTAGTAGGTTCGTATTGAGGTACACGATGCGGTGCTAACAACCGATCCATTAGGCTGTGTAGTCTATCGGCTTCTTTAATAATCACTTGCGTGTATTCGCGTAAATTTGGTTGCGGTAATTCATGTTCAAGTAATTGCGCTGCGCCACGTAACCCACCAAGTGGGTTGCGTATTTCATGCGCAAGGTTGCGCAAAAGTTCAGCGTTAGCTTGTTGTTGAATCAGCATGCGCTCGTCACGTGCAATACGCAGCTGTTGATCCATTTGTTGAAACTCTAATAACAAGCTTGCCTCTTGCATATCAACAGGCGTTACGGTACAAGTAACAGCGAATGAACGTTGGCGAACTGTTGTAATTGCAAACTCATGTTCGCGGAAGGGACTATTTTCTTTGACTGCATTTTCTATTGCTAATTGTAGAGTTTCACAATTTAGAAAAACTTCTGAGATATGACTATTGGCTATTTGCGTGGAACTAAATGCAAATAATGCTTCAGCGCTTGGATTTGCGTAGACGACTTTGTGCGAAGTATCCAATAGCATTACAGCGCTAGCGAGATGCTCTAACCCTAAAAAATTTAAAGGAATATTTTGAACCATTTAAGATAAAGTAACACAGCCAAGAGATGATTGCTTTAATTAAAGCAAAAGCTACGCCAGATTTTCTATGACAAGAATTTTATTAAATACCGGCTATTTCTTTTTCTAGCAAATCAATATTACGTTGATGCGCATCAACAGTTTCTTGTAGTTTTTTCATTTTTTCTTGAAATTTTGGTACATTTCTAAATGTTCTGGATGTCCCATCTGCATTCTTTCTTCGAAAAACCTCAGGGTTAGATTTTCCTTCATCATAGGCTATTTTTGCGTCTTCTAATGCTATTTTTTCTGATTGAAGCTCTGATAATAAGATCTCTTTTCGTGAGTTATCTCTTTGCTTCTGCGTATCTGCATCTACTTTTGGAAAGTTGCTAGGCGTCGCTTTGCTTGTGGCGTTTTTGCTACGTGGCGTCTCATCTGAATCATTATTTTTTGTACCAAAATTAGTATCTGCTGGTTCTAAGGCTAGTTTTTTTCCACCTTTAATTTTAACGTTAGAGTAAGTGACATTGCCATTGGCATCTACGTGTTTGTATATAGCGGCATGGGCTGTATAGGCCAAGGTCAGCGATGACAATATAAAAATAATAAAGATAAATTGTTTATGCATAGCAATAGTTTAGATGAGACTGTTATTGTTAGCAACGAAGTGTTACTGTAAATGGTTGACTTGGTGTGTTTAATATTAAATTTATGTTTTTATACAACGCTTAAGTGAAAATAATAGTCACAATAAAAAAAGGGCAGCATAAGCCGCCCCTTTTTGGTGCATTAAGTTTACGCTTAGCAGCTGTAATACATGTCGAATTCAATAGGATGAGGTGTCATACGTAAAGCAGTCACTTCTTCCATCTTAAAGTCGATATAAGAGCTAATCCAATCTTCAGAAAAGACGCCGCCGCTTGTTAAGAATGCGCGGTCATTATCTAACGCTTCTAATGCTTGCTCGAATGTGGCAGCCACGGTAGGAATTTTTGCATCTTCTTCTGGTGGTAGGCTGTATAAATCTTTTGTTGCAGGTTCGCCAGGATGAATCTTATTTTGTACGCCATCTAGACCAGCCATTAACAAGGCAGAAAATGCTAAGTAAGGGTTTGCTGTAGGGTCTGGAAAGCGTGCTTCAATACGGCGTGCTGCATCACCATGTACGAATGGGATGCGGATGGCCGCAGAACGGTTTTTAGCAGAGTAAGCCAACTTAACCGGTGCTTCAAAGCCAGGAACCAAGCGTTTGTATGAGTTCGTACTTGGGTTGGTAATGGCGTTTAATGCGCGCGCGTGTTTGATGATGCCACCAATATAGTATAAGGCAAAATCACTCATACCAGCATAGCCATTACCAGCAAATAGGTTTTTACCATCTTTCCATACAGATTGATGAACGTGCATACCAGAACCGTTATCACCAAATACTGGCTTAGGCATAAAGGTTGCTGTTTTACCATAAGCATGTGCCGTGTTTAACGTGACATATTTTAGAATTTGTGTCCAGTCTGCACGTTGAACTAGGCTAGAAAATTTAGTGCCGATTTCACATTGACCAGCCGTACCTACTTCGTGGTGATGGACTTCAACAGGTACGCCCATTGATTCTAAAGTCATTGAGATAGCAGAGCGAATATCATGTAGTGAATCTGTTGGAGGTACTGGGAAGTAACCACCTTTTACTTTAGGACGGTGACCCGTGTTGCCACCTTCAAATTCATCACCTGATTGCCATGCGGCTTCTTCAGAATTGATTTTAACTGAGCTGCCACCCATACCAACATCCCATGCGACGTTATCAAAAACAAAAAACTCTGGTTCAGGGCCAAAATATGCAGTGTCGCCAATGCCACTTGATTTAAGATACGCTTCAGCACGTTTAGCTAAAGAGCGAGGGTCACGGTCATAGCCTTTGCCGTCGGCAGGGTCAATGACATCACACGTTAAGATGAGTGTAGGCTCGTCCATGAATGGGTCAATATTAGCTGTAGAAGCATCAGGCATTAATTGCATATCGGATGCTTGAATACCTTTCCAGCCAGCGATTGATGAGCCATCGAAAGCATGACCTTCGGTAAATTTTGCTTCGTTAAAATGAGAAACTGGCACACTAGTGTGTTGTTCTTTACCTCGGGTGTCGGTAAAACGGAAATCAACGAACTTGATGTCATTCTCCTTTACCATTTTCATTACATTTGCTACAGACATTACTCTCTCCTAATATTTATTGTGCATTGATTACGGGAACTTAAAATAATGATTTATTTAATCCAAGTAGAATATTAGCAGGAACTGTGCCAGTGAAAAACATAAAAAAACAGTATTGTGGCAATAACTTAGAAAAAGATGAAAAATAGTTTGCACCAATAGTGTGCTATTTAAGCAAATAAGCACTAATATTGGGCAGTTTTTTGATGTGTTATTAAGAGAAAAGGTAACGATTAGTTTACTAATAATTTATAATTGAGGTTGTGCAATAGCGTGTTACGTTATTAAGTGTGTTAAAAAAGTTGGGAGATTAAGAATGGGTGAGACAAGCGAAATATTGGATCGAGCGAAAAAGCGCGCAGAAGAAGCACATTTGTTATATACAGGACTCGTTACGCCAGAAGAGTCGAGTGTTTTGCTTGAGAAAAATGAACATGCGGTTTTGGTTGATGTGCGTACTCATGCAGAATTGGAGTTCGTTGGTAAAATTTTAGGTGCTGTCCATATAGAGTGGGCATCTTATCCCGGCATGAGAATTAATTCAGGTTTTTCTAAACTGCTAGAGAAGCAGGTAGATAAAGAGGCTTTGGTCATTTTTGTCTGTCGTACAGGCGGTCGTTCACATAACGCCGCTACCTTGGCGGCAACACTGGGGTTTTCTGAAGCTTATAATATGCTAGAAGGTTTTGAAGGGGATGCAAATACGGAAATGCAGCGTACTCAGATTAATGGTTGGCGGCATGCTGGTTTGCCTTGGAGTAACTAGCAAGATATGAAAGACAGGTATGCTGTTGTAGGTAATCCTATTGCTCATAGTCAGTCACCCATCATACATGCTGCATTTGCTAAACAGCTAAAACAAGATATTGAATATGAGGCAATATTAGCCCCGTTAGATGGTTTTGAAGACACGGTTCTTAGCTTGATAGCAGAAGGCTATAAGGGCGTAAATGTGACTGTGCCATTTAAATTAGAGGCATTTAATATCGCTAATCATCTCACGTCTAATGTTATTGATGCAGAGGCTGCTAACACGCTCAAATTTAGTAATGATGGAATCATTGCACACAATACTGACGGTATTGGCTTGGTACGTGATATAGAGGAAAACCTAAATGTATTAATTAAGGGTAAGCGAGTGCTTTTAATCGGTGCAGGCGGTGCAGCTCAAGGCGTGGCGCATCCAATTGCAGAAAAGAAGCCAACATTATTTGTTATTGCTAATAGAAATTTAGAAAAAGCCACTGCGATACAGAAGAAGTTGGAAGGCACAGAAGAATATCCAGTTACATCTTTTAGTGGTGTGCCTTTTAAAGGTTTAGAAGGTAAAGAGTTTGATATCGTCATCAATGCAACATCTGCAGGCTTGTCAGAGACTACCTTACCTATTCCAGCCACAATATTTGTAGATGGTTGTCTTGCATACGACATGATGTACGGACGTGACACACCATTTATGCAGCAGGCTCGCATCGCGGGAGCTGTCGTCGCTGATGGTCTAGGGATGTTGGTAGAGCAGGCGGCTGAATCTTTTTATTTGTGGCGTGGTGTCAGGCCCAATACACAGCCAGTGATAAAGCTACTGAGAAGTCTATAACTTTGTTCATTCGTTGGTTATTTAATCGCAAGCCTAAAGCACGACCATTAAAATTTGGTGGTTACGTTAAGCGTCTTTTAGCGTTATTTGTCCTATGGATATTTCTATATCAACTATGGATTCTTTTGCATATTACCTGGTTGATGCATTTTAATCCTTCGTCAACAGCTTTTATGGAGCGCCGGCTGAAAGTGATGCAAATAGAAATGCCTGATGCTAAATTAAACTATCGATGGGTAGAATACGCCAAGATATCGACTAATTTGAAACGTGCTGTTATTGCCAGTGAGGATGCTAAGTTTATGCGTCATGATGGCTTCGATTGGCAAGGCATTGAAAATGCATTTCAAAAAAACTTGAAAAAAGGCAAACTGGTCGCAGGTGGATCCAGTATCACGCAGCAGTTAGCTAAGAATTTATTTTTATCTAGTTCACGTACGCCATGGCGTAAGGGACAAGAAGCAATCATTACGTTGATGTTAGAAAAAATGCTAACCAAGAAACGCATATATGAGATTTATCTAAACGTGATTGAATGGGGAAATGGTGTGTTTGGTATCGGTGCTGCTGCAAAGCATTATTACCATATCAGTGCGGCAAGTATGACGACAACACAAGCTGCCAAGTTGGCCGTTATGGTACCCAATCCAAGATTTTATGATGAGCACAGAAACACGCGTTATTTGAATCGGCGTACAGCGACAATACGCGCACGTTTGCGCTATGTGGAGATCCCTTAATGGAATGGCAGTGGTTAGTCGTGTTTTTGTTATTAGGGTTGGGCTTTGTTGGTATAGTCATGCCAATGTTGCCGGGTGTGCCTATGATCTTTGGTGGCCTATTGCTCGCTGCGTGGATTGATGATTTTTCTAGAGTGAGTCAAACGACTATGGTGATTATTGGGGTGCTTTCTGTTGGTGCTTGGGTCATTGATTTTTTTGCATCTTACGTGACAGCCAAAAAAGCTGGGGCAAGTAAGCAAGCACTTTGGGGTGCGCTGATAGGCGCCATAGTTGGATTGTTTGCAGGTATTATCGGTTTAATTATTGGCCCCGTTATTGGCGCGGCTATTGGTGAATTAATAGCGCAAAACGATAAGCAACATGCAACGCGGGTAGGGCTTGCTGCAGGTTTAGGTTTTGTATTGGCCATAGCAGTTAAGCTATCGATGGCAATCGTAATTTTAGCGATTTTTACCTATACTTATTTTTATTAGTGTTAAGTATCAAAAGTGCTACTTGGATAACATCGTTTTTAAATATTTCCCAGTATAACTTTTTTTACTTTTAGTGACAGTTTCAGGTGTGCCTTCAGCAATAATCAACCCGCCACCATCACCACCCTCAGGGCCCATATCAAGGAGCCAGTCGGCAGTTTTAATCACGTCTAAATTATGCTCAATAATAATAATTGTATTACCCGCATCACGTAAGCGATGCAGTACATCCAGCAATAATTGAATGTCGGCAAAATGCAGACCTGTTGTTGGTTCATCTAAAATATAGAGTGTGCGCCCTGTATCGCGTTTGCTTAGCTCTAAAGCTAACTTAACACGTTGCGCCTCACCACCAGAGAGCGTTGTCGCGCTTTGGCCGAGCGTAATGTAGCCTAAGCCAACATCAAGCAAAGTGTTGAGTTTGCGTGCAATGGTAGGCTGCGCATTAAAGAACACGTGCGCTTGCTCTACCGTCATTTCTAGTATTTCACGTATATTTTTACCTTTGAAATGAATTTCTAAGGTTTCGCGGTTATAGCGTTGACCTTTACATACGTCACAAGGTACGTATACGTCTGGTAAAAAGTGCATTTCTACACGAATCACACCATCGCCTTGGCAAGATTCGCAGCGTCCACCTTTAACATTAAAAGAATATCGTCCAGGTCCATAACCACGTGCACGACTTTCAGGTACTGCGGCAAATAAATCACGAATCGGTGTAAATAGCCCTGTATAAGTGGCAGGATTAGAACGTGGTGTGCGTCCGATAGGGCTCTGGTCTACATCAACAACCTTGTCGAAAAATTCTAAGCCATCAATCTCGCCATAGGATGCTGGTTCAGCGTTACTGCCATATAAATGTTTGGCGACAATACGGTATAGCGTGTCGTTAATAAGTGTTGATTTGCCACTGCCAGAGACCCCGGTTACGCACGTGAGTAAGCCAACAGGGATTTCTATTGAAATATCTTTTAAGTTGTTACCTGTTGCATTGCTTAGTTTTAGCCAACGTGCTGGGTCGGCTTTGGTACGTGTTTTTTTATAGGTAATTTCTTTTTTGCCACTTAAGTATTGTCCAGTGAGCGAATTATCATTAGCTAGAATCTCTTTAGGTGCGCCTTCCGCTACAATTTCCCCACCATGCTCCCCTGCACCCGGGCCAATATCGATAACATAATCTGCAGACATAATGGCATCTTGGTCATGCTCTACCACAAGCACACTATTTCCTATGTCACGCAGTCGTTTTAGGGTGTCTAGCAGCCTGTCATTGTCCCGCTGATGTAAGCCAATGGATGGTTCATCCAGCACATACATAACACCTGTCAGGCCACTACCAATTTGGCTGGCTAAGCGAATGCGTTGCGCTTCACCGCCTGACAAGGTTTCAGCAGAGCGTGATAGCGATAAATATTCTAAGCCTACGTTGGTTAGAAACTTAAGTCTGTTGCCAATTTCTTTAACAATTTTATCGGCAATCGCTAGTTTCGCACCTTGCAATTGTAGTGTTTCAAAAAACGTAAGGGCTTGTTTAAGCGGCACTTCACACACTTGGTGAATATTCTTGCCACCTACTTTTACATGACGTGCTTCTTTGCGTAATCGTGTTCCAGCACAATCTGGGCATACGGTAGCATTAATGTATTTGGAGAGTTCATCACGTACGGCACTAGATTCACTGTCTTTGTAACGTCGTTGTAAGTTATTAAGGATGCCTTCGAACGTATGTGTTTTACTAAAAAACGTGCCACGTTCATTAATATATTTGAAGGCTATTTGTTCACGGCCAGAGCCGTTAAGTAAAACATTTTGTGCCTCTTCAGCGAGCTCTTCAAATGGTGTTTCTAAATCAAAGTCATAATGTGCAGCTAAGCTAGAGAGCATTTGAAAGTAAAATTGATTGCGTTTGTCCCAGCCTTTAATGGCACCGCTTGCTAATGACAAATGTGGAAAAGCAACAACGCGTTTAGGGTCAAAAAAGTTGATATTGCCTAACCCTTCACATTTAGGGCATGCGCCTACTGGGTTGTTAAAGCTAAATAAGCGCGGCTCTAATTCCGCCAGTGAGTAGTCACATACGGGACAAGAAAATTTTGCTGAAAACAGATGTTCTTTTTCAGCATCCATTTCCAAAGCAATTGTTTTACCGTCAGCCAATCTTAAGGCGGTTTCAATACTTTCGGCAATACGTTGCTTCATGTCGGCGCGTACTTTAAGCCGGTCAACCACTACATCAACAGTATGTTTTTTTGTTTTTACTAATTCAGGTAGTGCATCAATTTCGTAAATGGTGCCATCGATTCTTAATCGTACAAAACCTTGTGCTTTTAGCCCATCAAATAAATCGTGTTGCTCGCCTTTGCGATTAGAAACAACGGGTGCCAAAATCATTAGCTTAGTATCTTCTTCTAACTTAAGAATCGCATCAACCATCTGGCTGACCGTTTGTGCTTCTAGTTTATTGCCATGTTCTGGACATTCAGGGTCACCTGCGCGCGCATATAGTAAGCGTAAATAATCGTGAATTTCAGTCACTGTACCAACAGTAGAGCGCGGGTTATGTGAAGTGGATTTTTGTTCGATAGAAATGGCCGGCGATAGGCCTTCAATTAAATCAACATCAGGTTTATCCATGCGTGCCAGAAACTGGCGTGCATAAGCAGATAAACTTTCGACATAGCGTCTTTGGCCTTCTGCATACAAAGTATCAAAAGCCAACGATGATTTACCTGAACCTGACAAGCCAGTGATGACGACTAATTTGTTGCGAGGAATGTCTAGCGAAATATTTTTTAGGTTGTGGGTGCGAGCGCCACGAATTTTTATAAATTCCATGAATGTTTTAACGAAAATTGAATCAACCTGCTAATATACGCAATTATTTAGTTTCTATCCAATATTCATGCAACTTTCTGAAAAAATGTCTCGCAGTGAGCTGCGTTCTACAATAAGCCTTGCTTCAATTTATGGTTTACGCATGATGGGTATGTTTTTAATCTTGCCTATATTTGCGGTATACGCGGAAACATTAGAGGGCGGTAATGACCACACCATGATAGGCCTTGCATTGGGTGCCTATGGTTTAACACAGGTGTTATTGCAGCTGCCTTTTGGGTTAGCTAGCGATAAATATGGCCGTAAAAAAGTTATTTATATTGGCTTAGCCATATTTGTAGTCGGTAGTGTCGTAGCGGCAGTGGGGACAGATATCGTGACGGTTATTATTGGTCGGGCTATCCAAGGTGCGGGTGCAGTGTCAGCCGTGATTACGGCGTTGGTGGCTGATTTAACACGTGAAGAGCATCGCACTAAAGCCATGGCGATGATAGGCGGTACTATCGGTACGGCTTTTGCTGTTTCGCTAGTGGCAGGGCCGTTGTTGAATCAATGGATAGGGGTGTCAGGTATCTTTTGGTTAACCGCTATATTGACAGTAATGGCTATTTTTGTTGTTAAGTTTTTAGTGCCAGATCCTGTTAACAGTCATTTTCACTCTGATGCACAAACCGTCCCTAGTAAAGTGAAAGATGTATTAAAAGACACGCAATTATTACGTCTTAACTTTGGTACGTTTAGTTTGCATGCTGCGCAGATGGCAATGTTTGTTGTGGTGCCTTTTGCCTTAATTAAAACGGGCGGCATGGACGTGAATCAACATTGGCAAGTTTATTTGCCAGTACTGCTCATTTCTTTTGTTTTAATCATACCCTTTATTATTTATGCAGAAAAGCGAGCTAAATTAAAGCCAGTGTTTATTGGCGCGGTCGCTTTGATGTTAGTGGCTCAACTTTTATTTGCAAGTACGATTGATTTGTTTTGGGGCGTAGTGGCTTCTTTATTTATTTACTTTATTGCATTTAATTTACTAGAAGCCACCTTGCCATCACTTATCTCTAAAATGGCGCCTGCCGCATCTAAGGGCACGGCGATAGGTGTACATAATACTGCGCAGTCGTTTGGTGTGTTTTTAGGTGCATTAGTAGGCGGTTTTTTATCAAGTCGTTATGGATTTTCTGCTGTATTTATTTTTTGCGCAGTGTTAATGGGGTTTTGGCTGTTACTTGCTTTTGGTATGAAAACACCCCCCAGCGTTAAAACAAAGATGTATCATGTGGAATTAACTACTGCATTAAAAGCAAAAGAGCTCAGTACTAAAATTGCAAATATGGATGGTGTAGAAGAAGCTGAGGTGATTGCACAAGAAAACATGTTGATTGTTAAAATTAATAACCAACAAAGTGTTGAAGCACAAACTGCATTAGAGCAAAATATATTGAAATTGATAGGGAGTAAATAATGGCATCAGTAAACAAAGTGATTTTAGTGGGTAACTTAGGGCGTGATCCAGAAGTGCGTTTCATGCCAGATGGTAATGCCGTATGTAACTTTAGTATTGCGACGACAGAAAATTGGAAAGATAAAAGTGGTGTCAAGCAAGAAAAAACAGAATGGCATAATATTGTCATGTATCGTCGTTTGGCTGAAATTGCTGGCGAGTATCTTAAAAAAGGCCGTCCTGTTTATATCGAAGGCCGTTTGCAAACACGCAAGTGGGAAAAAGACGGTGTGACGCGCTATAGCACAGAAATTATTGGTGATCAAATGCAAATGTTAGGTAGCCGTGCTGATAGTGGTGGTGCAAGTTATGACGGCACCCAAACTGCTCCAGCAGATGATTACAATCAAGCACCAGCGAGACCAGCAGAAAGTCAGGCAAAACCTGCTCAACAGAAAGCACCTGCAGCAGACGGTGGTGCATTTGATAATTTTGAAGATGATATTCCATTTTAGAAAGTAAATGACAGTTTTTAACAAAAAAGCCTCTGGTTTCAGAGGCTTTTTTGTTGTTTTAAACAAAATTAAAAAGTAGGTGGCACAATCCTTTAACCTATTGGTTCACATCAGTTATAATCTCGTTCTTTAATAATGTGCTTACAGTTATGAAGTGTCGCGCTCAGTCGAATGCGTTATTAACTGTTTAAATCAATATGAAAAACTATTTTATTACTGGTTTGCTGGTGTTAGTCCCTTTGGTGATTACCATTTGGGTATTAAACTCGCTTATCCAAGTGATGGATCAAAGCTTGTTATTGCTGCCGGCTGCTTGGCAACCAAAAGTATTATTCGGTTTTAATATAATGGGTTTTGGTGCAATACTGACTTTGGGTATTGTTTTTGTTACTGGCTTAATTGCAACCAATATATTTGGTGCACAGCTCATCCTGTTATGGGAGGCGCTGCTTTCGCGTGTGCCAGTGGTTAAATCAATTTACTCAAGTGTTAAGCAAGTGTCTGATACTTTATTTTCAGACTCTGGCAATGCCTTCCGACAAGCGTTGCTGGTTGAGTATCCGCGTAAAGATGTTTGGACAATTGCATTTTTAACAGGTAAACCAGGCGGTGATGTCAGCAATCATTTACAAGGTGAATATGTAAGTGTTTATGTGCCAACGACACCTAACCCGACCTCAGGTTTTTTCTTAATGTTACCAAAAGCTGATGTAGTTGAGCTTGATATGACAGTAGATCAAGCTTTGAAATATATTATTAGTATGGGTACTGTAGTGCCTGAAATTAAATCAGAAAAATTATCAACTAAATAAAATGATTAGAAAATTATGATGCGTACACACTATTGCGGCCATTTAAACCGTGACCATATTGGCGAAACAGTAACTCTTTGTGGTTGGGCGCATCGGCGTCGTGACCATGGCGGTGTTATTTTTATTGATTTACGCGACCGTGAGGGTATGGCGCAAATCGTGATTGATCCTGATACTAAAGAAGCGTTTGCACTTGCTGAGTCTGTACGTAATGAATTTGTGCTTAAAGTGACTTGTAAAGTGCGTGCACGTCCTGAAGGTACAGTTAACCTTAACTTGCCAACAGGTGAGGTTGAAATGCTAGCGAGTGAAATTGAAATTTTGAACCCATCACTCACGCCACCATTTATGTTGGATGATGATAATTTAAGTGAAGCTGTGCGTTTAAATCATCGCTATATTGATTTACGTCGCCCTGTGATGCAAGAAAATATGAAGTTGCGTTACCGAGTATCCAAAGTGATTCGCGATTACTTAGATGATAACGGTTTTATTGAAATTGAAACGCCTATGTTGACACGTAGCACACCAGAAGGCGCACGCGATTACCTTGTGCCGAGTCGTATACATGCAGGGCAATTTTTTGCGTTGCCACAATCACCACAATTGTTTAAACAATTATTGATGGTATCGGGTTTTGATCGATACTTTCAAATAACCAAATGTTTCCGAGATGAAGATTTACGTGCAGATCGTCAGCCAGAATTCACGCAAGTGGATATTGAAGCTTCGTTTTTAGATGAAAATGAGGTGATGGATATTGTAGAAGAAATGATTCGTCATATGTTTAAGACAGTACAAGATGTTGATTTTCCAGATAAGTTTCCGCGGTTGTCATACGCTGAAGCAATGAGTAAATACGGTTCTGATAAACCAGATATGCGAGTGACCTTAGAAATTACAGAGCTGTCAGATGTGATGAAAGATGTCGACTTTAAAGTGTTTTCTGGCGCAGCCAATATGGATGGCGGGCGTGTTGCCGCAATCCGTGTGCCTAATGGTGCAAAAATTAGCCGTAAAGAGATTGATATTTATACTGAGTTTGTCAAGATTTATGGCGCTAAAGGTTTGGCCTATATCAAAATAAATGACATTACCAAGTTGAATGAAGAGGGCTTGCAAAGTCCAATCGTTAAAAACATTCATGAAACAGCATTAAAAGCAGTGATTGAACGTACAGGTGCTCAAGATGGTGATATCGTATTCTTTGGTGCGGATAAAGCAAAAGTAGTGAACGAGGCGCTTGGTGCATTGCGCGAAAAAGTAGGTCACGATAAGGGCCATGTTGATGGTCGCGCTTGGGCGCCACTTTGGATAGTCGATTTCCCTATGTTTGAACGTGATGAAGATAATGATCGCTGGACGGCATTGCATCACCCATTCACTTCACCAAAAGATGGTCATGAAGATTTATTAGCAAGTGACCCAGGCAAAGCGTTATCAAAAGCTTATGACATGGTAATTAATGGTTGGGAAGTAGGTGGTGGATCAGTGCGTATACACAAGTCAGTAGTACAATCTAAGGTGTTCGATGCGCTCAAAATAAGCGAAGAAGAGGCACAAGAAAAGTTTGGTTTCTTACTTGATGCCTTGCAATATGGTGCGCCGCCACATGCAGGCCTCGCTTTTGGTTTAGATCGTTTGGTCACCTTAATGGCAGGTGCTGAATCGATTCGTGATGTGATTGCCTTCCCTAAAACACAGCGTGCACAATGTTTGATGACAAACGCACCTAACGATGTGGGTGAAAAACAGCTACGTGAATTACATATACGTGTGCGTACACCCAACCCTACTGCTTAAAATGTATTCACATCACGATAACGTCGTTACATCCGCTTGCCGTACTAATCGTACTGTCTGCGCGGATGCGCCTAGTTCTCGACTCGCGAGCTACATTTTAAGGAGTTTATATGAGTGATGAGCCTTCATTCAAGGAAAATTACGAACGAAATATGGCTCCCATAGCAAGAAGATTGAATGAGGCTAGGTGGGAGAATGCAAGAATTATGGCACTTGGAGCGGCAGGGTTATCAGTTGCATTGGTTTTTCTCTTGATACAAATAGGCTTTCAATCTTGCGTATTAAAAACTTCATTCTTCTGTGCATCAATAGCTATACCAGTGTGGCTTGCTCTTTGGCAATATGGGGATGCTTATTCATTTTATGGTGCGGATTCATATGGTCATTTTGTAAAACCAAAAGGTTCTGGAGGCGGTGTAATACTTTTTGTAATTGGAGGATTATTGCTTCTAACTAGTTTTGCTGCATTAATTTGGAGCTTCTCAATAATTACTTCCATTGCTTTCACTATTGTTAGTTTCTTAATGATTATATTGATTTATAGACACTCTAATGAGGTGCGTAAATATGCAGAATCCAAACGGAATGAATAAACCCTGATTGTATGAATGTAAGTTAATTCAAGCCATTTTAAATCCCTAATCCTTGCCATCCGCCATAATCCTACAGTAGGCATCATATTCTGTGGCATCACGATCTTGCTTAAAGGTCTGTTAGTTGCGACGCTAGAAATCTGTAATGTTATACAATGGCAATATTAAAAAAACGAATTAAAGATTAACCATGCCACTCATTGAAATAAACCATTACAACTTGCGCACACCACGCGAGATGATGCTTAGGTTAAAAGACTATTATTGCGATATTTTAGGGTTGGTAGAAGGTCCTCGCCCAGGTTTTACCAGTTATGGTTTTTGGTTGTATATTGGTGATAATGATGTGCTACATTTGAGTGAATATCGTGGTGAGAGTGAACCGCTAACGAATGTATTAACAACGTTAGATCATGTTGCATTTACTTGTACTGATATGCCTGCAATGGAAGTGCACTTACAAGAAAATGATATTAATTACACCATACGTGATTTGCCTGTTATCAAAACAAAGCAAATTAATTTTAAAGATCCTGTTGGTAATGGAATAGAGTTAAATTTTTTAATGGAATAGCGTGGTTTGTTGGTGTGTGATTGCGGTTACATACATCGTTAGGGTTGAACTTACAATGGTCTAGGTAATCCTAACGGTTGAGATAAACGTTAGTATGATTAGAGATGGTATTTTAGAAAAGTTTGGAGGAAGTACAATGAAATGGAATAAATCCTTATGTGTTGCGCTTGTAAGCACAGCAGTGTTGTTTACGAATAGTATGAATGCTTTTGCAGAGGCTGACCCTAAGTTGTGGCCAGTGATGAAAGAAGCGTTTTTTGAAAAACGTCCGATGAAAGAAGTTGATTTTATTAAAATTGAGGCACCTAGTCGTGCTGAAAATGGCGGGCAAGTGCCTGTGACCTATATCATTGATAACAAGGCAGCAAAAGGGATTGTTATTAAAAAGCTTTATGCTTTTGTAGATGCAAACCCTATTCCGCTAACTGCTACTTACCACTTATCAAAAGCGTTAGGTGATTTCAGGTTGTCAACCCGTATTCGTTTTGAAACAGATGCTTATGTACGCTTAGTAGGTGAGGATGCAAAAGGTCAGTTATACCTTGCATCACATATTATTCGTGCAGCGGGTGGTTGCGGTGGTACTGTGGCAGCAAATGAAGCGGAAGTACGTGCTTCAGCGGGTAAAATGAGAATGAAAGTGGACAAGGCCGTCAAGTTTGGCAGTGTGACGAGCGCCAAAGTCAATATTAAACATATTATGCGTACAGGTTTGCAACGTGATTTAGAGTCTCAAGGCTTCTTACCTCCTTTTTATATTAAAAAAGCAACATTTACTTATGGCGGCAAACCTTTAATGACCGTGGATGTGGGCGTTGGTACTGCTGAAGATCCCTATTTTAAATTTAACTTTACACCAAAGGCGCCAGGTAAGTTTAAATTGGTGGCAGAGGACAATGAAGGTAAAATTTTTACCAAATCAATAGATGTAAAAAAAGCTAGCTAGCGTAATTTGTTTGAAAAAGGTCTCGTAAGAGGCCTTTTTTATTGCCTGTAATGCTAGAATAAAATTTGCTTATTTTGGAGAGTGAAATGAAAAGTTACAAAAAAGAACTTTGGTTTAATATTCCAGCCCGCATGGATTTTCAAAATATTACCGGTGAGGTAAGAGAGTGCTTGCGCGAAAGTGGTATTCAAGAAGGCTTGGCATTGATTAATGCGATGCATATCTCTGCTAGTGTATTCATTAATGATGATGAGCACGGCTTGCATCATGATTATAAAGTTTGGCTAGAAGCGTTAGTGCCACACGAGCCTTTGAGTCATTACCGTCATAATGACACAGGCGAAGATAATGCAGACGCACACATTAAGCGCCAGGTGATGGGTCGCGAAGTGGTGGTTGCGGTAACCGAAGGTGAGCTAGACTTTGGCCCTTGGGAACAAATTTTTTACGGTGAATTTGATGGGCGTCGTAAGAAGCGAGTCCTAATAAAAATTATAGGCGAGTAAACGTAAACTATCGTCACTGTGTGTCGTGACAATACGCTAAATAAATGCCTCACATACTAGCTGTATGCTTTGTTAATATTCTGAGTATTGTGCCTTAGCCTAGCTAAGAAGTCTTAAATTGATGATGTGATTGACGCGAAATAAAAAAGGGAGCAAGCGCTCCTTTTTTATTATATGTACTTAATTGTAGTATCTAGCCGCGAATATACATTTCAAGCTGTTCAATAAGCTCTTGTTGATAGCTAATGGTTTCTTTGACTAAGTCGCCAACTGAGAGCATGCCGATTACTTTATCTCCATCTAATACCGGCAAATGGCGTATGTGTTTTTCACTCATTAAGCTCATGCAATAATCGACTAAGTCATCTGGCTTAGCACTTAATACTTTTGATGTCATGACATCAGAGATAAGTGTTGTTTTAGAGGATCGGCCATGAAGCACCACTTCTCTTGCGTAATCGCGCTCTGAAAATATACCCACTAATTGATCATCTTGCATGACAGTAAGCGCGCCAATCTTATATTCAGCAAGAATCACCAATGCATCAAAAACAGGACGATCTGGTGTGATAGAAATAATTTCCTGGTATTTTTTCTCTTTTAAAATTTGCAAACAAGTTTTCATGATAATTCTCCCTCGATAACACTTTATAAAAATATACGCTATAAAACCAAAACTGAAAACCAATTTAATGAGATATTAGGTCTACAAACAATCATGTCATGATGCAAGATTAGGCATGTTAGAATTTATATTTCTCGAAGTATGGTTAGGATTAAGTGTAATGGCAGGTCATTCAAAATGGGCTAATATCCAGCATCGCAAGGGCAGACAAGATGCTAAGCGAGGTAAAATTTTTACCAAACTGATTAAAGAAATAACGGTTGCTGCACGTTTGGGTGGTGGCGACGCTAGTATGAATCCGCGCTTGCGCGCCGCAGTAGTAGCAGCAAAAGAAGAAAACATGCCAGCAGATAATATCACCCGTGCGACTAAAAAGGGTACAGGTGAGTTAGAAGGCGTTAACTACGAAGAGATGCGTTACGAAGGATATGGTATTAACGGCGCTGCCATTATTATTGATTGCTTAACAGATAATAAACAACGTGCGGTGTCTGATGTGCGGCATGCGCTAACTAAAAATGGTGGAAACTTAGGTACTGATGGCAGCGTTGTTTTTATGTTTAAACATTGCGGCACATTGGTTTTTGAGCCGGGTGCACCGGAAGAAAAAATTATGGATGTAGCATTAGAAGCTGGTGCTGAAGATATTGTGACAGATGATGACGGTAGTATTGAAGTGATTACGACGCCGCATGATTTTTTAGCTGTCAAAGAGGCGCTAACTTCGGCAGGTTTAAATGCTGCATTAGCAGAAGTCACTATGAAACCATTAAATGAAGTTGCATTTTCTGGTGATGAAGGAGAAAAAATGCAACATATTTTGGATGCCCTGGAAGATTTAGATGATGTACAAGATGTCTACACAACGGCAGTGATAGAAGGATAGATATTTCTATGGCTTTGAACTTAATATAATAATTGGTGGCGTAGAGTTGGTGAAATTTTGAGTGCAATCAGAATGTTAGGCATTGACCCGGGTTTGAGAGTCACTGGCTTTGGTGTGATTGAGAAAGTGGGTGAAAAAATTAATTATGTCGCCAGCGGCACGATTAAAACGGCTAAAGGTAAAACTGAAGATAGAGAAGCACTGCCAGCAAGATTAAAAATTATTCTGGATGGTTTGTTTGAAGTAATCGATACTTATCAGCCTGAGCAAGTCGCAGTAGAAAAAGTCTTTGTGAATGTGAACCCGCAATCCACTTTGTTATTAGGGCAAGCGCGCGGTGCCGCCATTAGCGCAGCTGTCATACGTAATTTGGTTGTGGCTGAATATACTGCGCTTCAAGTTAAACAAGCTGTCGTCGGTAATGGCCATGCAAAAAAAGAGCAGGTACAAGAGATGGTAAAACGGCTACTTAATTTGCCAGCGACGCCCGGCACTGATTCGGCAGATGCATTGGCTTGTGCTATCTGTCATGCACATGGTGGACAAGGCTTAGGCAAACTAGCAACCGCAGGGTTTCGGGTAAAAAATGGACGGTTAATATGATAGGTAGAATCACGGGTATTTTGATTGAGAAAACACCACCGCAATTGATTGTAGATTGTAATGGTTTGGGTTACGAAGTAGAGGTGCCGATGAGTACTTTTTATAACCTACCAGAACTCGGCACTAAAATTCAATTGCTGACACACTTTGTTGTTAGAGAAGACGCTCAGTTGTTGTATGGTTTTGGCACAGATCAGGAGCGCTTAACATTTAGACAACTACTTAAAGTAAATGGCGTGGGGGCAAAATCTGCACTTTCTATTTTGAGTGGCGTTTCTATTAGCGATTTAGTGGAGGCAGTTAGCATGCAAGATATTGGCGTGTTGACGCGTATTCCAGGGGTAGGTAAAAAAACAGCTGAGCGCTTGTTATTAGAGTTAAAAGATAAATTAGGTGCAGCTGATGGCTCATCCGCAAGTGGGCAAGGTCAATCAGTAGCACATGACGTGTTAAATGCACTGGTGACATTGGGCTACAATGAGCGAGAAGCTGTGGCTGCTGTTAAGTTGCTGGATAAAGAACTTGGTGTTACTGAGGGTATTAAAGAAGCATTAAAAAGTTTATCTAAATAAAGTTCAAGTTACAGAGATATTAGGAGTGTGGGCATGAAAAAATTAGCGCTTGTTTTTACTTTATTGTTGGTTGTTGGATGTAATCAGCAGCAAGATAAAATAGCGGGCACTAATATGCCTAGTTCGCCAATGTTAGAAAGAGCGGAAGGCGGAGCTGAACAAAGCTTAACAAAAGTGAGCGAACCCAAAGTCAATGCCGGTGCTGTTCAACTTAAGAAATATATTGCCTTAGCACATCATCTCACCGTTGAAACCGCGTCAGATAAAATGCAAGCTAATTTCGATGCGGCTGTGAAGCATTGTGAGGCACTAAACTGCCAGGTTTTGAGCGCCAGCTTTAATCGAAAAACTGCCTATAACCCCCCTTTTGCTAGTTTGAATGTGCGTGTGCCACCAAGGAATATTGAGATTTTTTTAAGTGGTTTAGCACAACATAGTGATGTGCGCTCACATGCGCGCTATAGCGAAGATAAAACGAGTCAGGTTGTTGACACAGATGCGAAAATTAAAAATCTAACCCATTTGAGGGATAGACTACGCATGATGTTAAGTGATAAAAAGGCAACCTTTAAAGATATTATTGAAATAGAAAGCGCACTTGCCAATACACAAAGCGAGTTAGATAGTATGACGCTTTATCGTAAAAAACTATCTTTAGAAACGGATTGGATTGCAGTTAATATTGATTTTTTAGCTAGGCAAGGTCTTACGGAGAGTGGTTTTTTTGCGCCAATAGCAAGGGCTTTATCAGATTCTGGTCGGGTGATAATTGAGAGTTTTGCTAGTGTCGTTACTTTCTTGATGATTGCAATTCCTTGGTTGTTGATGGGGATACCAGCATTATTAGTGATGCGTAAATATTGGACAAAAATTAAAACAAAGTTGCTGTAGCGCTTCTGACTAAAGAATTAACATTTATGATAAAACCTAGTACCTTTCTTTTTTTTCTGTTGCTTGCTTGTTCGCAGATTGTAAATGCTGAAGATGCTGATCAGTTAAATATTGATGAGCATGATTACATGGGTGAAGTACCCAATGTGCTGTCGGTGTCTCGTTTGTCTCAACCCTTGTCTGATGCACCATCTGCCGTTACGGTTATTGATCGCGCAATGATACGGGCATCAGGCATTGTTGACCTACCTGAAATTTTTCGCTTAGTGCCAGGTTTTTATGTAGGTGCAAATGCTGGCTATGTCCAAAATACTAATCATGCAGTGAGCTACCATGGGATGACGTCTGCTTATTCAGGGGCAATGCAAGTGTTAATAGATGGTCGCTCCGTTTATAGCCCGCTATTTGGTGGTGTGCAATGGAGCGAGTTACCACTTGTTATAGATGATATAGCGAGAATAGAAGTGACGCGTGGGCCCAATGCTGCTAGTTACGGTGCTAATTCTTATTTTGGTGTTATTAATATCATTACGCAGCGCCCAGCGGAAGCTAGAGGTAATAGGATTATTGCAACGCACGGTAATGGTCGAAATGAAGTGTTTTATCGGTACGCTGGTAAACAGAATAACTTAAGCTATCGCGTTACAACAGGCTATCGTGAAGATGATGGTTTTGATAATCGTAATGATTTTAAGCGCACGCGTATACTCAGTGCACAAGTGGACTATCAAATTAACAATAATGATAGTTTAGAGTTCGGTTTTGGTATGGCTGATGGTGCGCGCGGTGAAGGTGATGCCAATGAAGATTCGATTATATTTTTGCCTCGCACTAGACAGATGAGCAACCACCACGAGTTGGTTAGATGGCGGCATCATATTAGCGAAGACAGCGATTTTTCATTGCAGGCGTACCATTCGTTTGATCGGTCAACTGATAAAACAACCTCGGTTAACTTACGCCCAGTTGCCGATGCACTACTTGGTGCAGGCACAGGTGCACTGCTTCTTAATGACACCATTAGTATTCGTAATCCGGTAGAAACCGAGCGGTATGGTATTGAGGCGCAGCATAATTTTGCAGTGGGAGATGCCTTGCGATTTGTTTGGGGTGGCAGCATTAGACGCGATAGCGTATACGCACCCTATTTTTTAGCGACAAATAAGACAGATTATTTTGATTTGCAGCGTTTATTTGGCCATGCAGAGTGGCAGGCGCATCAGAAATTATTGTTTAATATCGGCGCCATGATTGAACATAACGATTTTACGGGCACTGATATTTCACCGCGGGCAAGTATGAATTTGAAATTTACGCCTAACCATACGCTAAGGTTCGGTGTTTCATCGGCTTTACGTACGCCTAATTATGTTGAGGAAAAGTTTAATCGAATGATTAAAATTCCTACAATCATTCCAAATAGTACGCTTTTATTACAGCTAGACGCGAATAAAGGCAATGTCAATCCTGAACAAATCGTTTCTAAAGAAATTGGTTATTTGGGTAAAGTGGGCAATATTACGGTTGATGCTAGGCTCTTTCACGATAGGATCACCGAGCATATTAGAACAGAAGATCGCACTGATTTTGTAACGCCGCCAGGTTTTGTCCTTATTAGTGACCCAGAAGATGTAGAAGGTAATGTGAACAGCGGTAGTGCTGAAGTGAATGGTTTTGAAACGCAAATAAAGTGGCAAATAGCAAAGAAAACAAATTTGTTGCTTAATTATTCACATGTCAGAATCCGAAAAATAAAAGATAAATTAATGCGCAACTTTACATTATCCATGCCTAGCAACACCGTCAGTGCTTTGTTGACACATCAATTTGATCACAATTGGGATGCTAGTGTTGCCTATTATCAAACAAGCAAAGCTACCCTTTTGGGGGATGGTGATCCTGTTGATTTAATAAGAAAATGTGATGTTAGATTGGCGCGTAAATTTGATAATGGTAAATGGAGTGGTGAAGTTTCTGCTGTGGTTGAGAATTTGTTCAACGACCATTATGAAGAGTTTGCAGACTACAACACTTCAAAGCGCCGTGCACGCATCAATTTAAAGCTCGATTTTTGATAGGCAGGTTGATGCTTTGAGATATACATTTTGATTAGTACTAGAAAACTATTTTTACATAACATACTCATGCTTATATTGGCTTTGGCTTTTTTGATGCCATCTAATGTGTATGCGTATGTCGGCGTAACGATTGTGATGAGTACACCGTCAGAGACAAACTTAGATTTCGTGCGAAATTTTAAAGATGAATTAATTACTTCGGATAATACAAATCTAAAGGTCACAGTCATTGATTTATCTGAAGTAGAAAAGTTAGTCGTAGCAGAAAATAGTGAGCTAGTAATAGCCCTAGGTGTAAAAGCGCTAACAGCCTCTAGTAAGTTAAAGCATACTACCCCTATATTAGGTGTTTTTACGCCACTGCCAGTATTCAACAAATTGCTTGCAAAAAGTAGACGTAGTTTAGGCATTTTTAGTGCGATAGTTTTAGATCAGCCATATCGAAGACAGGTTGCGTTAGTAAAAGCGATCTTACCCAATGCTAAACGTTTGGGTATTCTACTGGGTGATACTTCCATGAGGTATGAGGCATACCTAAGAGATGGCGGCAAAGCTAATGCCTTATTAATTGATATTGAAAATATCCATTCAGATATTGAGCTTATTCCGAAATTGAAAAAAATATTTGAATCAAATGATGCGTTATTAGCTATTCCAGATCCCGTGGTTTATAACAGAGAAAGCGCACAACCAATACTGTTAACCAGTTATCGGTATCAGAAACCAGTTTTTGGCTATTCCCGATCTTATGTGCGTGCTGGCGCCTTGGCAGCGGTTTATAGCAATGCTAAACATTTGGCTAGGCAAGCAGCAGAAATAGCAGCAGAAACACAAAAAGCGTCAGGATTGTTGCCACCGCCACGGGCACCTAAATATTTTTCTGTCAAGGTGAACCGCCAAGTTGCCAAGTCACTTAGCTTACCCAAGATCAGTGAAGATGCAATTTATAAAAAATTATTGTTGTTAGAAACAGTCAGCTTAGCACCTGTGCAACAAAGAACAGCCAAGCAAATAGAGGTGCGACAGTAAATGAAGAATTTAGGCATACAATCAAGAGTAATTCTTTTAGGAACATTGCCTGCCGTTTTGTTTGCCATTATATTGGCTGGCTATGCTATTACTAAAGTATTTGACAATTTAAATCAATCTTTAACAGATCGAGGGCGCGTGATAGCAACACAACTGGCGCCCGCTGCTGAGTATGGTGTGGTTTCAGGCAATAAACAAATTTTGCAGAAACTGGCGCGGCAAGCTTTGGCAAGTGAGTTAGATGTCAGAACTGTGATGGTTGTAGATAAGCAAGGTAAATTACTGGCCTTGAGCGGGCGTCCGTTGGCAAGGGACTTAATTAACCGGATGAAGGTGAATAAAATAAAAGAATTCGCCTGGATTGATGGGGTTGTTCTCGCCTCACCTATATACCGTAGCCTCGTAGAAATTGAAGACTTTCCTGAAGGCGATAAAATTGATGCTGATATTGCCTCCAAAGATGCAGACTTGATTATTGGGCAAGTTTATGTCGAATTAAGCAATTTAGCATTAAGGGCGCTTAAACAGAACTTGGTGATAAAGCTGATTTTCATTGGTTTGTTTGGCCTACTGTTCAGTGCGCTTATTGCTTGGTTTATTGGTAGAAATATTACCAAGCCAATTCAGGAGATCGCACAAGCTGTTGATGAGATCGGAGGAGGTTCTTTTTCACACACCATTAAAGAAAATTCCAGTGGCGAATTAAAAGTACTGCAAAAAGGCTTTAACTCAATGTCACGTAGCATTAAAAATTCATATGAAAATATGGAAGAAAAAATTCAAGATGCGACATCATTACTCCGCTATCAAGCGACGCATGATGATTTGACCGGCCTGATTAATAGGCGAGAGTTTGAGGTTAGGCTGGAGCGAGGCTTAAAAAATGTACACGACAATAAAGTGCAACATATATTTTGTTATTTAGATTTAGACCAATTTAAATTGGTCAATGATACCTGTGGACATAATGCAGGCGATGAGTTGCTAAAACAAATAAGTGCATTGTTCCATAATAAAATGCGTGAACGAGATACGTTGGCACGTTTGGGTGGGGATGAGTTCGGTCTTTTGCTTGAGAACTGTAGCTTATCAGATGCCGATCAAATAATAGATAACCTGCTAAAGCTTACTCGAGATTATCGATTTGAACACGAAGATAAGGTTTTTAATATAGGCGTTAGTATTGGTGTGGTGGTGGTTGATACATTATTTGATAATATCAGCGATATTATGCATGCTGCTGATGCTTCATGTTATTCGGCAAAAAAAGCTGGGCGTAATCAAAGCTTTTTATATAGCCATGGTGATTTAGAAACATTACAACGTCATAAAGAGGTCAATGCGGTTTCCGATATTACTGACGTAATCGATGATAAAAACTTCATTCTTTACTGCCAGCCAATCGTGCCACTTTCGTTAGAAGTTTCACAACGCCATCATTTTGAAATATTAATTAGAAAACTAGGCCCAGGTGGGGAAGTTAGTTTGCCTACGACGTTTATTCCGTCTGCTGAGCGATATCACTTAATGCCTAATATTGATCGCTGGGTGATTAAAAATACATTTTCAGCCTATCGAAACATGTTGGATGCGAGTAAAGATAGATGTGGGTATATTTTTTCAATTAATTTATCTGGTACATCGTTAGGTGATAAAACGTTACTAGGTTATATACGTGAACAATTTGCTATCTATGCTATTCCACCACAAGCGATTTGCTTTGAAATTACTGAGACAGCAGCTATTGTTAATTTAAAATCTACGATTGCTTTGTTTAAAGCATTACGTGGGATTGGATGTAAATTTGCATTAGATGACTTTGGCAGCGGCATGTCGTCGTTTATGTATTTAAAAACATTTGAAGTGGATTATCTTAAAATAGACGGTTCTTTTGTTAAAGAAATGCATGTTAATAAAATTGATCATGCCATGGTTCGCTCAATTCATAGCGTAGCAGAAGCGCTTAATATTAAAACAGTTGCCGAGTTTGTTGAAAATGACGAGATAATAAGAGAGTTGAAAAACATAGGCGTACATTATGGACAAGGTATGGGGCTGGGAGAGCCTGTGGAATTAAATAAGTTGATTGAAAATTTTCCTAAGGTAAAACCATCTTAGTAAGTTAAACTAGCACTTAATGTGTATTGTTTTGAAAATGTTTAATCGTGATTGAAACCGAGCGTCTCATTGCCTCGGCAGCAGAAAGCCCACAAGAGGAGGCTTCAGAGCGTGCGCTACGCCCTAAAGTGCTTGATGAATATGTTGGGCAAGAAAAAGCTAGAAGCCAGTTAGAAATTTTTATTGATGCCGCACGTGGTCGTAGTGAAGCTTTGGATCATGTGCTATTGTTCGGCCCTCCTGGTTTGGGTAAAACAACATTGGCACACATTATTGCTCGTGAAATGGGCGTTAATTTACGCCAAACCTCAGGCCCCGTGTTAGAGCGTGCGGGCGATTTAGCAGCACTTCTCACTAATTTAGAACCCAATGATGTTTTGTTTATCGATGAGATTCATCGTCTTTCTCCTGTGGTTGAAGAGATTTTATATCCTGCGATGGAAGATTATCGACTTGATATTATGATTGGTGAAGGGCCTGCCGCGCGATCTGTACGTTTGGATTTAGCACCATTTACATTAATCGGCGCTACAACACGTGCCGGCATGCTGACGAATCCGCTACGCGATCGATTCGGTATTGTTTCACGATTAGAGTTTTACACAACGCAAGAGCTTGGTCGTATTGTTCGGCGTAGCGGAAAATTGCTAGCGCTTGAAATTACAGATACAGGTGCGGCAGAAATCGCAAAACGGTCACGCGGTACACCGCGTATCGCCAATAGGTTGTTACGTCGCGTCCGCGACTATGCGCAAGTGAAATCAGATGGAACAGTGAGTGCAGTAATAGCTGATGAAGCACTTGCGATGTTAGATGTTGATAAACTTGGGTTTGACGTAATGGATAGGAAGCTACTACAAACTGTGCTAGAAAAATTTGCTGGTGGGCCAGTGGGTTTGGATAACTTAGCTGCAGCTATTGGCGAAGAACGAGATACGATTGAGGATGTGTTAGAACCTTATTTAATTCAACAAGGCTACCTCATGCGTACGCCACGTGGGCGAGTGGCTACTAGCTTGGCATATCAACATTTTGGTTTGCAAGTACCCAAAAGACTGGAGACAGGTGAAGCTTGGCAAGCGTAATTTCTAAAAATAATAGTCAGTTTGTTTGGCAAGTGCGTGTGTACTATGAAGATACCGATAGTGGTGGTGTGGTGTACCATAGCAATTATCTTAACTTTATGGAACGTGCGCGTACCGAGTGGTTGCGTCATCTAGGTTTCGAGCAAACTTATTTAAGAGATGTATTAGAGGTTGTTTTTGTTGTGCATAGCGCGCAAATAAAGTTTAAAAAACCCGCAAAATTTAATGATTTGTTAACGGTTACTACTAAGATTGAAAAGGTAGGCCACGGAAGTTTTGATTTTTTGCAGGAAATCACGGAAAATAATCAACTTTTAGTGTTGGCGCAGGTCAAAGTTGCCTGTGTTAGTACGCTTACCTTTAAACCTGTAGCCATTCCTAAACCTGTGTTACTAAAATTGGAGTCAGTATGAATGTAACTAACGATATGTCCTTGTATACGTTAATTAGTGGGGCGAGCTTACCAGTGCAATTAGTGATGGCTGTGTTGCTGATTACGTCGGTTGTTTCTTGGTGGTATATTTTTATTAAAGTTTTTACGATTAGTGCTGCTGAAAAAAATGCTGAAAAATTTGAAACTGCATTTTGGTCAGGCGGCGACCTCAACAAACTTTATGATGGACTCAATAGCGGTAAGCGGCGGCGGAAGCAGCAGGGTATGGCCAGTATATTTGAGGCTGGTTATAAAGAGTTTATTAAGCATAAGCAACAGCAACGCGATGATAGTAGGATGGATGTAGGGGATGTCATGGAAGGTGTTAAGCGTGCCATGCGAGCAACCTATAATCGAGAGATGGATGATCTAGACTCGCATTTGCCTTATTTGGCTTCTGTTGGCTCTGTTAGCCCATATATTGGTCTGTTCGGTACGGTTTGGGGCATTATGAATGCATTCCGTTCGTTATCTACTGTGGCGCAAGCGACATTAAGCCAAGTGGCACCTGGCATTGCGGAAGCGCTCATAGCAACAGCTATCGGTTTGTTTGCTGCGATCCCAGCAGTTATCGCTTATAACCGCTTTGCCTCAGGTGTAGATAGATTGTCTGTGCGTTACGAGAGTTATATGGAAGAGTTTACTAATATCTTGCAACGTAAAGCATAAGCGAAAATATTAAGGAGCTTTAATCATGGCAAGAACACGTAGACGTCGCATGATGAATGAGATTAATGTAGTGCCTTACATTGATGTTACTTTAGTATTACTCGTCATCTTTATGGTGACGGCACCAATGACCAATCCTGGCGTAGTAGAATTACCTAAAGTTGGGCAAGCGCTTAAGCCAGTAGCTGCACCTATTATTGTCACTGTTAACAAAGATGGTACAACAGAATTAGAGGGGCAGATATTGCCGCGGGATCAATTGTTGTTTGAAATTAAACAGCAACTAGAAAAAGCGCCGCGTTCAGTGGTGGTGGCTGCAGATGAAAAGACTGAATATGGCAAAGTAATAGCAGTCATGGATTTGCTGAAGCAAGCCAAAGTTGAAAAAGTAGGGCTGCTGTTTAACCCAGCACCCTAGCAACGCATGATTAGAAAGCACGAAAATTCAGTTTCTTTTAAGGCCGCACTATTCTCTATTGGTGTGCATGTCCTTCTGGTGGGGGTCTTACTATTTTCTTTTAACTGGAAGACGGCACACACGCAACTTAATGTGACTGAAGTTGAACTTTGGGACCACTTACCAACAAAACAAGTTGCGCCGCTACCGCCAATTAAAATTGAGCCAGAGCCAGAGCCAGAGCCAGAGCCAGAGCCAGAGCCAGAGCCAGAGCCAGAGCCAGAGCCAGAGCCAGAGCCA
>VAPK010109227.1_pt1 | contig 79117 bp, 86 predicted proteins | sample 3395031 | NCBI WGS metagenome assembly VAPK01 (sample SAMN08290443, study PRJNA428436) | hydrothermal vent metagenome | isolation source: Deep-sea hydrothermal vent chimney 1 | place: Pacific Ocean: Juan De Fuca Ridge
GTAATGCCATTCATAATATTCTCACCGGTAAAGATGATCGTCTACTGGTCATCGTTGGCCCATGTTCAGTACACGATCCAGAAGCCGCAACCGAATATGCCGAGCATTTAAAACAGGCGCGCGATAAACACGAAAAAGATTTACTTATTGTGATGCGTGTGTACTTTGAAAAACCACGCACCACCGTCGGTTGGAAAGGTTTAATTAATGATCCCGGCCTTGATAATAGTTATCAAATTAACAAAGGGCTGCATCTGGCAAGAACTTTATTAGCCAACATTAATAACATGGGCGTACCTGCGGGTACTGAATTTTTAGATTTGATTACGCCCCAATACCTTGCCGATTTAATTAGTTGGGGTGCCATTGGTGCACGTACCACCGAGAGCCAAGTGCATCGAGAACTGGCATCGGGCTTGTCCTGTCCAGTTGGCTTTAAAAATGGAACCGATGGCACCTTAAAAGTTGCCGTGGATGCACTCACCTCGGCAAGTCAGGCGCATAGCTTTTTATCGCTCACCAAACAGGGACATTCTGCTATTTTCACCACCACCGGCAATGATGACGTGCATATTATTTTACGCGGTGGCAAGCAACCTAATTACGATGCAAACAGTGTTAATATTGCGGCGAAAGAATTAAATGCTTCCAAACTACCCGAAAAAATAATGATTGATGCTAGCCATGCCAACAGTGAAAAACAATTTCAACGCCAGATTGATGTAAGCGAAAATATCGCCCAACAGATTGCAACCGGCGATAAACGTATTATCGGTATTATGCTTGAGAGCCACTTGGTTGAAGGCCGACAAAATGTAACAAAAGATAATTCTCTTGTTTACGGCCAAAGCATTACCGATGCTTGTATCAGTTGGGAAAACACAGTACCAGTATTGCAGCAACTCAGTAGCGCAGTACAACAACGCCGCCAAAAATAAATAATGAGAAAATCATGAATATAGTTGTACCTGATAGCCAGCTTTTACCTAGCGGCGTTGAATTCCCACCCCTTGCCGCAAATAAATTTGGTTGGCAACAATTTTTAGGGCTTGATCGTGAAGACTTAAAAGAACGTTGTTGGCGTAGCCACTGTGTTGTCACACTCAACACACCACTGGATGCCGAACTCATTAACAGCATGGCAAAACTAGAATTGTTAATTATTGCCAATGCCGATGCTAGCCTTGTAGACGTGCAGGCTGCGGAAACAAACAACGTCAGCGTTTGTCAGGTGCCCGACCTTGACTCTGCACAATTTGATCTCAACAACCCGCAACAGGCCCAGCAACTATGCAATACCGTGGTTAACATGATAGACCACTATATGCAGGCAAAATAATTAGCGGCCAGAAATACATCAAAAATAGATTTTATGCTAGAATCACCCGACCTAGCGCCCGTAGCTCAGCTGGATAGAGTAACTGGCTTCGAACCAGTTGGTCGGGAGTTCGAATCTCTCCGGGCGCGCCATACATCACCACAAATCAGCTTTGACAATTTTCCACGAACCGATACAATGCCCTCCTGTAAAACAATAGTCACGTAGCTCAGTTGGTTAGAGCACTACCTCGACATGGTAGGGGTCGTCGGTTCGAATCCGACCGTGACTACCAAATTCAATTTATTATTAAGACAAATCTGCCAGAAATGCTTTAAAGATGGTCGAAAGCGCAACGCCATAAGCCTCAGCAGCCGCATGCAAGGTATTCTTTTTTGTTATTATCGTTTGTGTATATTGAAAAACGTGATGTCGACCATCCGGCCAATCTACTTCAAATTCCAGTTCAACATGTACAGCGTCTTTAGTCGGTTGAATAATACGGTTGAACCCCAGTAACTGCCCCGAGATGCGTAAATCTGTGTTCGTACTTATCGCATCCACTACCACATCGTTTGTGATACCACTGTGACTTAAATAATTCTTTAACGTATGTTGTATTAACCGTGTTGGGGGCATCACCCAGTGATGGTAATGGTAGCGTTTTATTTGTAGCGGCAATTCTGCACTGGCATACAGCAACGCTCGTTCATTATAAATACCATAAGCGTAAATTTTATTGATAGCGATACGTTGATATTTATTGGCCACTTTTTTGGCTGTGGCAATTTTTAAGGTATAAAAGCGATCTTCAGGCACGCTAGCCGGGCTACCAAAGCAAGCGGTAAGTAATAAACCAACCATCAGTAATAAAATGAGTTTTATTTTTCTAATATTCATTATTTCACCTCATCCTTCGCCGGTTTACCGTTTAACAACACGCCGGGATTACTGCGTATCTGATGAGAAAATTCGCTGATATTACGACTGGAAACATCCAGATTATACATAATAGTTTCCATGTTCTGAGAAACACTATTGAGAGATTTACGTAAATCTAGCATCGAATGACGAATGTCATTACTGTTGTCGGTAAGCAATTTATTGGAGTTACTCACTAACCCTTGTAATTGCCCCATAATACTATTCAACCTAGACGATAAGCTAACCAAATTTGCTGTGATTTTATCGGTATTATTAATCGTATGATTTAAACGCGTACTATTCTCATCCGTTAACAAATGAGCTAGGCGTTTGGAAACCATATTCAATGAAGCGACCAACTCTTTTGAGTCACCGACTATTTTTGGAATATGATTACCAAAGCCATCAACCTGCTTATTGATATTTTTAAGTAGCGGGATTAGCCCGGTTTTATTTAAGTTAGAGAACTCACCACCCATTGAACTGAGTATCCCCATCATATCGAGTGATGGACGACTGACTAACACCCCTTGTGGCTTTAAGACCGAAGTGGCGGTTCCTTCTGAAATATCAATTTGTGCTTCGGCTAATAAACCGGGGGATACCACACGCACAAAAGAATCTGTCGGAATTGGCCAACCTGACTTGACCGATAATTTTAATTTATATTTTGTTTTACCTTTTTCACGCAGTGGCGTGATATCCACTAGTTGGCCAACTTTAAAACCACCATAGGTAACTGTTGTTCCCTGACGAATACCTGACACATTATTATAAAACGTATAATAAAAATCGGCATCACTACCACGACCGGTTATTTTTAATAATACAAAAATTAGCAATAGTAACATTGCCAATGTAAAGCACCCTACGTGAAAATAATTAATGTTATCGCGTTTCATTTTTTGTTCTTTAATGACCAAACATGTCAATACCTAATGCGTAGATGACTGCCGAGTTAGACGGCTTAAATATTCGTCTGCATCAATATCTTCATTACGTGCCTGACGGTGTAATAAACTTTGAATACGTTTATTTGATGAATTTTTAACTTCTTCAACACTGCCCGTCATTAATATTTTACCCTGATCTAACACCGTTATTCTGTCTGCAATTTTATAAGCACTTTCCAGTTCGTGGGTTACCACCACAATGGTCATTCGCATTGCATTTCTTAATGTTAAAATAAGTTCATCAAGTTCAACTGCGGCCACTGGGTCTAGCCCGGCAGATGGCTCATCAAAAAAAAGTAACTTGGGATCCATCACGATAGCGCGTGCCAGTGCAGCACGTTTGATCATTCCGCCCGATAATTCTGCTGGTTTTAAATCTTCAAAACTGGCTAGATTTACTACTTCTAACTTCATTCGGCTCATAATATTTATAGTCGATTCATCCAATGCAGTATGTTCGCGCAGTGGCAAGCGCACATTTTCACCGACAGTTAAGGAATTAAATAATGCTCCACCTTGAAAAGCAACGCCCATATTTTTGCGCATATCGTACATTTCAGATTCATCTAGTTGTACAATATCTTTACCCAACAAATACACCTTACCCGAGGTGGCTTTTTTTAAACCCAATAGACTTCTTAAAAAAGTACTTTTACCTGAGCCACTGCCACCCATAATTACCAAAATTTCACCGCGTTGCACTTCCAGTGAAATATTTTTTAATATTTCACGCTCACCATAATGGCTGATTAAATTTTCAACTTGTATAGCCGGCGTGTTTTTATCTACGCGAGTATTCATGACTATCTATTTAAAAAATAAGTAAACAGCATATCGGCTAATACAATAAAGCTTATCGACATAACAACAGAACGTGTTGTCGCGGTACCCACACCTTCCGCGCCACCGGATACCTGAAAACCATTGCTCAAGCTCACTAACGCAATAATGACCGCAAATACAAAACTTTTAATTAATCCCTGAGATAAATCATTCACACTCAAAATTTCAAAACTTCGTTCTGCATAAGCGGCAAAGCTGATATTAAGATCAATATAGGCATATAACGCACCACCTAACAGACCCATAAAGTCACCCAGAATAACCAGTAATGGCAGCATCACTAACATAGCAATTAAAATAGGCGATGCCAGATAGCGTACCGGGTTAATACCCATGACCTGTAGTGCATCAATTTCTTGTGACTCATTCATCGTGCCAATGCGAGCAGCGATGGATGAACCTGATCGACCCGCCACTAAAATACCAATAATCAAGGGTGAAAACTCTCGCGTAACTGATAAAGCAATCCCTAAAATAACCTGTGACTGCGCACCAAATGTTTTGAGTGTTTCGATCCCCTGAATGGCGAGCATAATACCGATGGCAAAACAAAGCACGGCTGAGATGCCTACTGCATCAACCCCAATTTTTCTTGCTTCATTGATAATGGCACTAAAACGAATACTCTGGTTACGGCGCTTACCGACTACAAGCCAGTAAATACTTTCAAAAAATAATGCTGATATATAGCCAAATTCCTCAATACTACTTACCGTTTTACGGCCAAGAATTTCTATATTACGAGTAAGGGAGTTCATACGACAACTAACTATGAACAACATCATTAACGTTCGGGTAAATCGTAAATACTTTATCCAGTCGAGCTAATTTAATGACCTGCATTGCCGGATCGCTCACTGCTGCCAGTGAAAAAACCAGATTACTTTTTTTTGCCTTATGCAGGCCTTCAACCAAGCTGGCAATACCCGAGCTATCGATATATTCAACTTCGGACAAATCCATAACAACTGATTTATTTTCCGCTAACTGTTGTAATATTTCTTTGCGTGCATCCGCTGAGCAATATAAATCGATCTCACCAGCTAAACGAATAATGCTAAACCCATCTTCTATTTTTGTTGTACATTCCATTTACCCTGTCTCACTTATATTTTTTGTTAGTATCAGTCGATTTCCAAACGGCTTATCTTTATTGATATTTTCAAACACAACACTGTCCATGATCTTCTGAATAAAATTTAAGCCCAAACCACCCGGCCTCACTTCCGCCAGATCTTTTGCTTTTATAGTCTTTATATCGACCGTTGGCCCAAAATCTATAAGCTCAAAACGCCATTTTTCATTATTTTTTTCTATTATTATTAATATTTTTCCATGACTCGAGTCACTGCTAACGCCGCAATAGGCATGTTGAATAATGTTCATGCAGGCTTCGTTAATCGCAATAACTATTTCATCGGCTATTTTTTTGGCCACGCCTTGCTTCGCAAAAATTTGTCGTAAATTATTGCGAATAACCTGTAAATTAATCGCATCGGCTTCAAATTCAAGCTGTGTAATAACACTAAAAGACATGAAAATTTCTCTTTATTCCAGAATGAGTAAAGTCATATCATCACGCTGACCTTTACTGCTTTGAGATAGATGTTGGATAATCCTGTCGAGCCTTTGTTGCACAGGGATATTGTCCAGATTCGCAATTAATGCAACTAGCCCCTTTACGCCTAGCTCATCACCATTAGGTGTGTAACCTTCGGTAATACCATCTGAATAAAGGTATAAATGACCGTGCTGTAAATTAAGCGATACTTCGTCATAGTCCATGTCTGGGACAATACCTAATGGTGGCGTATCCGCTCCCAACAGTTGTATTTTTTTATCCTTTACCGCTGGATTATATAAAACCGGCGGCGGGTTACCGGCATTGACTAACCTAACCTGACCATCTTGCGGGTTATAAATACCCGCCACCATAGTAACAAATATACCACGAATACTTGTTTCACAAATTTCACGATTAATTATTTTTAATAACTCAGCCGGAGAGTGGTTTTTTTTACCCAGACAACGAAACAAGCTACTGGTTTTTGCCATCAGTAATGCCGCGTGCATTCCCTTGCCCGAGACATCACCAAGATTAAACATGATCCGGCCATCGTCTAATTTAAAAAAGTCATAAAAGTCCCCTGACAATTCTTTTGCTGAAATATTCACCCCATGCACCTGGGTGTCATTATCATCTTCAGGTAACAAACTAGCCTGAATCTCACGCGCCAACTCCAGTTCATTATTCAATGCGGCCGCCAACGCATCACGTTCACGCAAGGTTTTCTCTAATGCCCAAGTTAATTCCTGGTAGCTGCTATTTTCTTCGGCCAAACGTACATTCGCATCACGCATGACCTGTTCAAACTCAACCTGCTGTTCAACTTTTAAACCTAAACTGATCGCAGCATCCGTGACTAACGCGGGTAGCCCCTCACAAATATCTTTGACCTGTTGCTCCTCAATACCCACGGCCTGAGTGGTCTGCGAGATTGCCTTGGTTAAAGCTTGTGATGGATGGTCGGTAACAAACACGCTGTTTATCCAGTCAGCCGCCTGTAAAATAGCCGACAATGGACTTAATTTATCGTTATGGTGTTCGCCAATCACCACACCAAGAGACTCGGGTAACGCCCAGAACTCTGCCAGCTTTTTTCCTATCTCGGTATGGGTAACAGAAAAAATATTTTTTTCCTGCTGTAAACGTTCGCTTGGCGATAAATAGCGTAAGGTTTGCCACTCACTCGTTTGCTCTGGATGCAGGTAAAATAAAATAAGCAAGCCAAAATCCTGCAACAAACCGGCAGTAAAACTTTCATCTGGATCCTGCTTCACTAAAACAGCAAGCTCTCTGGCCACAATCGCACGCCGTAAGGAGTCTTCCCAAAAAACTTCAGCATCAAAATCGGGAATAGCTTCTTTGTTGATTGCATCATGTATCGAAATACATAACACCAGATTTCGCAATGCACGTAAACCCAGTACCGCCACGGCATTACTAAGGGAGGTGACTTCGCGCGAAATACCATACAAGGGTGAATTAGCAACCCGCAAGAGTTCAGCGGTAAGCGCAGGATTGGTCTCTGCAATATCAGAAATTTCATTGCTAGTGACTTCTTCTCGCGCACAGGCACGAATAATCTGCAATGCAGCCTGTGGCGGCGCAGGTAGATCAGTGGGTTTAATCGATTCAAGTTGTGTGACTGTTGCCATACCATTTTGTATCGGCAATAAACAAATTTATTAAAGAGCTTAAAACAAATTTTTAAGCTAAAGTTAATATTATTTAGGTCGCCACTATTAATATGAATGTCGAAAATATTAGCTCACAAAGTAACCAATCAAACCTAATACTACCAAATGGCCCACCAAAAGTGGGTTTAGTTATGATGGGGGGTGGCGCGCGTGCCGCCTACCAAGTGGGCGTACTAAAAGGCGTTGCGCAGTTGGTAAAAAAAGGGGAGCCCAGCCCGTTTAAGATTATCTCAGGGATCTCGGCCGGAGCAATTAATGCCGCAGCCCTCGCCAGTGCGGCACATAATTACCAGAAAGCGGTATTCCGCTTACTCACCATTTGGGGCAATTTTCATTGTGACCAGATATTTTACACCAATCCCAGCGGTATTATTAAAACTGGTGCCAGTTGGTTAATCGGCATGATGCTCGCCAGTTTTGCAAAAAATAAACCTTTGTATCTGCTGGATCGCGAGCCATTATATGAACTCCTTAACAACTACATCCATACTCGAGGTATTCAGCGTAATATTGACAATGGCCACTTACATGCGGTTAGCGTAACCGCATCCGGCTATTCTTCTGGGCAGAATGTTACTTTTTTTCAGGGTGACCCACAAATAAAAAGTTGGAAACGTTCACGTCGCATCGGTTGCCGTGAAAAAATTAATGTCGATCATTTAATGGCATCCTCTGCCATTCCCTTTATTTTTAGTCCTGAAAAAATCAACCGCGAGTTTTTTGGCGATGGTTCGATACGTTTGATTGCCCCCCTCAGCTCTGCACTGCATTTAGGTGCAGACCGATTGATGATTATTGGTAACCGCAAGGAAGATGATGAACCGACACAACGTATCAATCAGGAAAATTCACCCAGTTTTGCCGAAATTGCCTCCCATATTTTAAACAGTATCTTTCTAGATAGTTTAGAAGGTGACCTGGAACGCTTAATCCGAATTAACCACACCGTTAGCAAAATCCCGGATCAGGCTATTATTGAACATGATATACCGCTGCGAAATGTGGATACTTTGCTTATTTCACCCAGCGAAGATATTGGCAAACTCGCCGCCCCTTACGCCAAGGATATGCCTGCATCTATTCGTATGCTACTTCGTGGTATTGGCGCAATGCGCACCGAAGGCTCTAGTCTGATGAGTTATTTATTATTTGAAAAAGGCTATTGCCGAGATCTGATTGACTTAGGCTTTGAAGATACGATTGCCAAGAAAGATGAGATTAAAGATTTTTTAATGTTATAGATATAAAAATTTAACCCCAACAAAAAGTAGAGTTCAGTATAAAAACCGGATTGCCGTGTTAATCAATATTACCTGTCCGGCTCATACTCATCATACTGGGGTAAGCCATCACAGATTTTATCCCAACTCGCTTTTGATCCCACAAAAATATGTGCCTGTGGTTTTTCATTAATATCGGAGTCAATCGTACCTAAGCGCACACGTATTTTACCCGGCACTTTTGTATTTTCGCTTTTAATTGGTGACCCACAATGCTGACAGAAATAACGTGTTTGCGTTGCCGACAATTTATGTACCGTTAACTGCTCTTCACCACAAATAAATTTGAACCGTTCTGTATCAACAACACCATTAGTCGCATAAGCACTGCCTTGTAACTGACGACACTGGGAACAATGGCAATAAATAATATTATTGATTTCCGAACTAATTTCGAAACGCACTGCGCCGCAATAGCAACCCCCGATATACATTATTTAAGATGCCATAAACTTAAAGCAGGCCAATAGGTAATGATTAACACGGCAAATAATAAAATAAACATAAAAGGAATTGTTGCATGATAAATTTCTGTGATCGGTTTTTTAAAGCGGTAACTAGCAATAAATAAATTCATTCCAACCGGTGGAGTAAAAAAACCAACCTGCATATTCGCCAAAAATATAATACCCAGATGTACCGGATGAATACCAAAACCGATCGCGACTGGAACAATTAAAGGGATCATAATAACCAGTGCAGAGAATATATCTAAAATAGCACCCAGAATAAGTAAAAATATATTAAGTAACATTAAAAAAGTATATTTACTTTCTATATTCGATTGTATCCATTCAAATAATTTACTAGGTACTTCTGCGTCGATTAAATAATTAGTAAGTGCTAACGCCACACCTAAAATCATTAAAATCCCACCGACCATAATCATTGACGTGTGCATTACTTTAGGCAGTTGTTTTAATGAAATTTCTTTATAAACAAATACTTCAACAATAATAACGTAGAGTGCAGTAACCGCAGCGGCTTCTGAAACAGCAAAAAAACCAGAATAAATACCTCCTAATACAAAAAAAGGTAAGGGTATTTCCCATTTTGATTCATTCAATACAGTGAGCAGCTCTTTTTTATTAAAAGAACTTCTAGGGATAGGATTTTTTCTTGTTGCCCATAAACTCCACATCACCAGCAATGAAATCATGAGTAGTGTGGGTAATAAACCCGCAAGGAAAACATCTTCCATAGTAACGGTTTGTTTAAGCCCCAGTTGCTGCACAATAACCACGTAAAGAATAAGGGGCAACGAAGGCGGTAATAATAAACCTAAACTACCGGATGTTGTGACCATACCTAAACTGAATTTTGCAGGGTAACCTGCTTGTTTTAGTGCAGGCAGCAATAAAGCACCCAGAGCAACAATGGTGACACCGGTTGCGCCAGTAAAAGCCGTAAAGAGTGCGCAAGCGACTAAGGTTACAAAAGATAAATTATTCGGCACCCAACCAAATAGTGCTGTTGACAAGCGTACTAAACGACTGGAAGTATTCGCCTCACTTAATAAATAACCGGCAAAAGTAAATAATGGCAACGCTAACAACAAAGGGGTATTGGTTATGCGATAAATTTCAATCGTAATAACAGAGAGATCGACATCACTGGTATAAAAGCCTAGCATAGACACGGCTAATATTATTGAAAATAGCGGCGCACCAAAAAATGCCAAGGCAATAAGCAGTAAAGCAATAAAGACAATGGTCATGATGATTTATTTAAAAATAATAAAATGGTTGAAATAAGATAACGTAGCGAAATATTAATAAAGGCAACGGGGATAATAACTTCTGTCAACCATACGGGCACTTTAGAGAAGGCCGACACACCGTCTTGATATTCAATTAAAACAAAGCTAACGCTATACCAAGCCACAATACCACAAACCGCCGCAGTAAATAAAAACACAACTGCCTGCACATACGGTTTTATTTTTTTAGATAAATATTTAAGACCTATTTCGATATTAATATGCTCGTTGTTACGGCTTGCATACATTGCACCAAACATGCCTATCCATAATACGATAATACGCAACAATACATCACCCCAGACAATGCCGGAATCAAAAAAATTACGTAGAAATATTTGCAACACAGCCAATACGATAGCTGTAAATAGCATACCAATCAGAATAAAATCTTCCAGTTTTAATAATGCTGATCTTGCTGAATTTAATTTTTTTAACACACGAACTCTTTTACTTATTTGGAATGAAAGTCATGTAATAGTTTATCTACTTTGTTAACAATACCTTTGCTTACACGACCGACATCAATCATATGCTGTTCTGATTTTTTTGCATATACCTGCCATTCTTTAACCTGTTTAGCCGATGGCTTGATAAATTTTATACCTTGGTTTTTTAACGCTGCCAATGCCGCTTTATTGTCCTTTCTATTGATAACATCGAGTTCTTTAAAAATATGCGTCATGACTTCAGTTATAGCTTTACGGTCTTCAGGCTTTGCTTTGTTAAAAGCTTTATTACTAATAGCCAGTACACCATAGGAATAAAGTATGGGAAGGTCGGTAATATATTTAATCTGCGTATACCATTGTAATGCAAGCGCACCAATAGGCGAAGCAGCAATAGTATCGATTAAACCGGTTTGCAAACCGGCTAGCACATCACCCAATGGTAATGGGATAGGGGTAACGTTAAAAGCACTGATTGCATCCAGAGCAACTTCATCATTTGCAGGTATCCATGCTTTTTGCTTGCGCAAGGATTCAACACTATCAACTGGACTCTTTGATGACATAATATAGGCAAAACCTGCTTCTGCAAAACCAAACGTGGTAAACCCACCCTTCTTAATGCCTTTTTGTATCGTTGCATCTAGATGTTTGCGGACATATTCTATTGCCGCAGGCGACTGGTATTTCATAACCAGACTATAAACCTGATTGTCCTTGTAAAACCGGGTCATCACTCCACCCGTTAACGCCCCACCCTGCAACTGACCAATACGAATTTTACGTAATACCGCGTTACTGTCGCCCATTACACCACCGGGATAAAATTTAAATTTTATCCGCCCATCGGTACGTTTTTTAATTTCTTTTGCAGCGTTTCTTAATTTACTCATCCAGACAGAACCATCCGGTGACAAAGTTGCTATTTTGTAGGTAACCGCTTGAGCCGCATCTGCAAATAAAGCAAGACTTGCACACAACATAACAATATAAATTCGTTTCATGATTATTCCATTTTTAATTTCAATTTTAATTTTTAACAAAGTAAAGACTAAAAATAGTCATCACTGTCAGCCAGTAATTCTTTTGCCTGAGATTGAGCCAGTGTATTCATTAAGGTTAAATCAGGCACAACAGGATTGGAATCTAAAACCTCTTTTAGCAACCGAACATATAACTTTTTATTGAAAACAAGCTTTGCATATTTTTCAGCATACAATACTTTTGCCATTAGATTTTTATTTTTAGACAACGCAATGGCCTTTTCAAAATGCTTACGCCCAATTTCGGGTTTACCACCAAGCCCCGGAGGTAATAAAGTTGATAGAACCGCCAGATATAAATGTACACCACCTTGCTTATAGTCTGGATTGAGTTCAAGTAGTTTGTTAAAAATAATTTTAACCCTTGCCAGTTCGGCAACAGCATTCCAATTGCTACTGTTGTTTTGTATCCAGCCTGCCCAAGTAGTACCTAGTACATACCAATTAGCAACATCATCTTGGCCTATCGTCGCTAATAATTTTTTGAATTTATCAAAAGAAAGTTTTCGTAATTGACAATAATCGACATTGCTGGCACAAACTGCACGTAAGGCATAATCCAACGCATGTGTTGACATTTTACTTGCACGTTTCTTATTTTTAACAAAAATACTCGCATAAGCACTGTGCAATACCGCAGCAGAGCGTAGCAAGGATTCATTATCCGAGCCATCCCTTAAAAAACTGCTTACTAATAACAAATAAGATGGCGCACCATCCGCCACTGTTTTTGGATCATCCGAATTAAGAATCGTGCTGGATAAATTTTGTGCCATTTTGCTGGTTAAGGGCGAAATAATATACGAACAGCCGCTGCTTAACACAAGTAAAACCAGACCAAAGAGAAGACCAACCAGTCGATAATAGGAGAGCTTACTTTTGAATAAATTACACATCGTTATATATAAAGGTATAAAAGGCCGAATAATAAGGATTTTAGGACAATAGGTAAAGTCCTTCGTTCACGGTTTTTGACTTAGCGCAAATATATATAGAGAAATGCCTAATTGCGCCTAAAAAAGTTCAATATCGTTATCTTCTTTATAATTTTCACGTGCCTCTTTCAGAATTTCGCCCACTGACTTACCGGCTAAAATGGCATCGAACATGGCTAAATCTGAATCGAGTGTATATTTGGATTTAATCATTTCCTGCAAGCCTTTCCATTCGTAAGGGTCGTTAATACGCGCGTCGTTATCCACTAATGCAGTCATTTCAGCCAGACTTTTGGATACATGCACCAGTCGTTGGGTTAATCGGTCATAAAATTGGAAAGCAACAATCGCTTCGTTCACTTTTGTTGAAACCGCATCCCAGTTACGCAAAATAGTCTCTTTAATACTACTATCTTCTAAATCGCTAGCAGCAGTGCCCATGGTTGAGATACTCGCAGCCAGCGAGGTAAAGGAATGGGTTAACGTACTCACTGAATCGTCCCCATCGGACATGGCATGTTCCAGACGTGCCACGGACAAGTTCAACATTTTGACTGTTTCGCGAATATGACTCCAGTCCACCAGCCCACCATCCACTCCCTGATACTCTGTTTTCTGTTCAGAATTACCCATTTTTCCTCCCTTAAATCGCCATTGAGGCTTACTTTATCGGTAAAGTATAAAAAAACCTTAATCTTTGCTCAATTAGGGTATAATGCGCGGCTTTTACCTCCCTGGGATGATCCGGGCACAATTTCAGCAACACTACTTCAATACACACACTCGGAGCCGCTTGTGGATTCACTGCAAAACCTAAGAAATATCGCCATTATTGCCCACGTCGATCACGGTAAAACGACCTTAGTTGACAAGCTGTTAGAGCAAACCCATACGCTCGAAACACGCGGCGAAGCGCAAGAACGTATTATGGACTCGAATGAACTCGAGAAAGAGCGCGGTATTACTATTTTGTCAAAAAATACAGCCGTAGAGTGGAATGGACACCGTATTAACATCGTCGACACCCCTGGCCATGCTGATTTTGGTGGTGAAGTGGAGCGTGTATTGTCGATGGTCGACTCGGTATTATTACTGGTGGATGCGGTTGAAGGCCCCATGCCTCAAACCCGCTTCGTAACCCAAAAAGCTCTCGCTCGCGGCCTACGCCCGATTGTTGTGGTGAATAAAATTGACCGTGATGGCGCACGTCCTCACTGGGCGCTTGACCAAACTTTTGAATTATTTGATCGGCTCGGTGCAACCGATGAGCAGCTCGATTTTCCTGTTATTTATGCCTCGGGCCTTGCCGGTTATTCTGGCTTGGAAGAAACGGTTCGCGAAGGTGATATGACGCCATTGTTCGAAACCATCGTTTCACACGTAAAAGCACCCGATGTGGATCCAGACGGCCCATTACAATTGCAAGTCAGCTCGCTCGATTACAATACTTACACGGGTGTTATCGGTATCGCCCGTATTGCGCGTGGTAAAGTCACAACTAACACAGCCGTCACATTAATCAATACGGAAGGCAAAACACGTAATGCGCGTATCCAGCAAGTATTACGCTTAATGGGTGTGCAGCGAACTGAAATTCCCGAAGCCTCGGCAGGCGATATTATTGCCTTTACCGGTATTGATGGCCTGAATATTTCGGACACGCTTTGTGACCCAAACAATGTCGAAGCCTTACCGCCACTGTCGATTGATGAACCGACGGTTAGCATGACTTTTCAGGTAAATAAATCACCGTTTGCCGGTAAAGAAGGCAAGTTTGTCACCTCACGCCAAATTAAAGAACGCCTTGATCGTGAATTGATTGCTAACGTTGCGCTGCGAGTTGAGCAGCTCGATGACCCAGATAAATTTCGTGTATCTGGCCGAGGTGAATTGCACCTATCTATTTTAATTGAAACCATGCGCCGCGAAGGTTTTGAATTGGGCGTATCCCGCCCGGAAGTTATTTTTAAAGAAGTGGATGGCAAACGGTTAGAGCCTTACGAACAGCTTACCGTGGACGTACAGGAAGAACACCAAGGAACCGTGATGGAAAAACTCGGCGAACGTGGTGGCGAATTGACTAACATGATGCCCGATGGACACGGACGCGTTCGTGTCGATTACACTATTCCCGCACGCGGTTTAATTGGTTTCCGTACCGAGTTTTTAACAGCCACTCAAGGTAGCGGCTTAATTTACAGTGTCTTCGATAAATACGATGAAGCCAAACCCGGCACCATTGGTCAGCGTTTAAATGGCGTACTGGTTTCTAATGCACAAGGTAAAGCACTGGCTTATTCTTTATTTAACTTACAAGAGCGTGGCCGTTTATTTATGGGCCATGCCGAAGAAGTTTATGAAGGTATGATTATCGGTATCCATTCACGCGATAACGATTTAGTGGTTAACCCGACCAAGGCAAAACAACTGAATAATATTCGTGCTGCGGGTACCGATGAAAACCTGATCTTGTCACCACCGATTCGTATGAGTCTGGAACAGGCACTGGAATTTGTTGATGATGACGAACTGGTCGAAGTAACACCAGAGTCCATTCGTATTCGCAAGAAGATGCTGCAAGAAAACGAACGTAAACGTGCTTCGCGTCCACCAAAATAATCTAAGCTTCATATAAATAAAGATTGTCGCGCGATAGCGCGACAATCTAGCTTTGTATTAATTAATCATCATCCACAATATGTGTTACCAACCCATCAATGCTTAATTGATTCTTATCTCGCCAATATTGTTTAATTTTATCTTCACCTTTTTTTGTTGCCCATTCATTTAACAATTCTCTATCTTCTACATAATCCATATAAGGCACCCCCATACCGCAAGACGTTTGCACTAAATCTATCGTCACATCAAAAATCTGCCGTGCACCAGGTAGCGGTTTTAGTAAACCGTACAATTCATCCCATTCCGTATCATCCGGATGAATAACTCGTGCATTACCGTATAAACGTAATATCAATGGTGGCCCTTCAAAAGCGGTAAACATAATTGTCATACGTGGTGATTGCAGAACATGTGCGGCTGTTTCGTTACCACTACCGGTCACATTCAACCAAATAACTCTATTCTTATTAATGACTTTTAATGAATCCATTCCCTTCGGAGAAAGGTTGATTCGACTATCTTCTGTTGCCGTCGCAACAAAAAAAATATGCTGATGGTTTATAAATGAAATAAGCTTGTCCGAAATCTCAGAATACTGTGTTGCCATAATAATTCCTTCTATATTGAATTACTTATCAGACCATACGGCATACTCATTACCATTCGGGTCAACAAAATGAAAACGCCGTCCACCCGGAAATTCAAAAATTGGTTTTATAATATGACCACCAGCAGACTCTATTTTGCTTAGGGTTTGCTCTAGCGCCTCACTATAAATAACAACCAATGCACTACCAGATTTTGTTGCTACCACTAAGTCTGATTTAAAAAAACCGCCCGCCAATCCAGCATTTGAGAAAGCAGAGTATTCAGGACCATAATCAACAAAAGTCCAATTAAAAACTACCGTGAAAAACTCTTTTGTTACCGCGATATTTTTAGACGGAAACTCAACATAATTAATTTTTTCATGTTCTGACATACTATTTATCCTTAAAAATTTACTAAACATAGAGCATATCATAAAGCATAAAAAAGGCCTTACATAAAATGTAAGGCCTTAATCAAAATAGCGTTTAATTTTATTTATGTGACATACGTTTAATAGTAATTTTGGCTACCGGATTACGCCAATCAAACTTGGTTTTATCTAAATCAGCAATCCCTTGGATACCGGGGTGAATATGCACAAAACCCTCTCCTGTTTCAGGGTTAGTGCCTTCGCCAGAGCAGACAAAACCGGGGCCAGGGATAGAAACACATAACTCATCATTTAGCTCGCTGCCTGCGTCATAAGCAGGCGAGTAAACCGTTTTAGTATGCTTTTTTTTGCCCACATACAAGCCATTAACCGCAAAGAAAGCATCATTCGAAGGCACTAGCATTGCTGCAACACTGATAAAGGCATTTTTTCTGTTCATACGCACTTTAAGTGTGACCGATTTACCGGGAGGCAAAGCACCGGATGCTTGAGCAATATCCAGAGCCTTTCCGGTATTTAATAACGACTCTTTAAGTGGATTAGAATTACCACTTTCAGCCAATATTTCAAGCTCGGTACTTGCAGATTCACCTAAATTAAATAACTTAACCCCTTTGCGATGTGATGCAACCATAATAGGGGTAAAAAATTCACCATGAGAAATATTGGTGATCGTCACTGTATAAATTTTTTCATTATCGTACCTTTCTGATGCCATTGTATCGCATGAAGCAAGTGCCACACCCAATAAGATAACCATCGATACTTTTGTAATAAAAGATTTCATTTAATTTAACTCCTTGTTGAAATATATTTTGATTTATAGCCAGCCAATACAACATGCTGAATACAAATCATCGCAACAAGTGTTAACAATAGAGTCACACAAAAATCACAAATTGATAACGATTTATTATTTCATACCACATAAATCTGCATGGAAAATGAAAAAATAGTTCCTTTATTAATAGTACTTTGCACCTTGATTTTAGAACCGTGTAACTCAAGAATTCGTTTTGTAATAGCCAAACCCAAGCCCGAACTGTGGTTAATTAATCGACTAATACTGACCATATTATTATTTTCAGTATCTGGCTTTTGCGATGTTGTACGGCTTTTATCGACACGATAAAATCGGTCAAAAATATGTTTAATTTCCTCTGCAGGAATACCATGCCCCGTATCAGCTACTTTTATTAATACCTTGTCTCCATCAGAGGTAAACCCAAGTGAAATTTTTCCACCCCGAGGGGTATGCCGCAAAGCATTTTCAATTAAATTTTCAAGCACTCGTTGGATCATTCCAATATCAGCATGTACCCAAACACTGGTATCCTGACAACAAACACTTAAATCAATATTATTTTCTTTTGCACGCAACTGAAATTTTTGCCCGATGTCGTGCATAAGCTCACCTAATGAAAATGGTTCGGCATAAACAACCGACTCACAAGAATCGAGTTTAGCCAATTCAAACAACTCATCCACCAAAGTGCTTAAACGTTTACTTTGTGCTAGTGCAATATCTAAATACTGTTTCTGCTCCTGTTTACTGGCAGAACCTTTCATCGACAAGGTTTCAATATAACTTTGCAATGTTGCCAGAGGTGTTCGCAAATCATGCGAAACATTGGCAATTAATTCTCTACGCTGATTATCATTATGTTTAAGTTTTAAAATTTGTCGATCTAAGCGATCTGCCATCTGATTAAATTGAAGACCTAACTGCTCAACTTCATCACCATGAAGATTTCTAACCGGATAACGCTCTAATCTTAATTCTTGATCTTTATTTTTAATATCTATGTTTGCACCACCCGCACCAGAATAATTATGAATAACATCTGTCAGCCGTTTTAAACGACGTGTTAATAATGCAAATATCCCTAAGCCAACAATTAATACAAAAGCAAACATTAGCACTAAACTTATAACGCTATTACTTAAAATATAACTATTTTTTATTTGTTCAAAAACAGTATCGTGATCTTCACCTGCAAGCACAATATACAGATACCCTTCCAGTTTCCCTTTTATCGGGATACGTGCGGCAGAAAAAACTTTTTGTCTTGAATTATTACGCGGATCATCTCCCATTAAAGGATAAACATGATCTCCATTAATAAATTCTTTGATTGGAACAAGATTAACTTTTTTGCGTTTTATTTTTTCATCCAGAGCATGATAACCAATAATATAACCCTGCTCATCCAATAAATATATTTCAATACTTGGGTTGATAACCATCAACATATGAAGTAAATGTTTAAGTGCCTTTTTATTAACTCCCTGTTTGGTAAGTAGCTGTTCTTCTGCTACCATATTCTTAGCTAAGGTACGGTTAAGTTTTTGAGTTGCTTCTTGCTGATACATTTCACTGCTATAGCGTAAAGCAAAAAAACCAACAGCGGCCAGAACAACAACAATAAAGAGAAGGGTGACAACAAGTTTACTATAGAGTGTTTTAAACATTTATTTTACAACATAACAATTAGTTAATAATTGGAATATCTTTTACTCCGGGAAACTGTTCAGTAAACTTATAACCAACACCCCAAACTGTTAATATATATTCCGGGTTCGCAGCATCTTTTTCAATTTTTGCCCGCAAGCGATTTATATGTGAATTTACCGTATGTTCATACCCCTCATGCCCATAGCCCCAGACCTTATCGAGTAATTGGCTACGACTAAAAACCAAACCCGGCTGACGGATAAAAAAGACCAGTAAATCAAATTCTGTTGCGGTAAGTTCAATTTTTTTACTATTTAAATAAACTTGGCGTTTCCCAATATTAACATCCAGACCACCATGAACTATTTTTTCTTCTGCATATTCTTCAGATTTTCCCCCTTTCGTTTTCTCTGTATATACAGCATTTCGTCTTATTACCGCCTTCACTCGAGCAACCAGTTCACGAATACTAAAAGGTTTGGTCAGATAATCATCTGCGCCCATTTCCAGACCTAATACACGATCGATCTCAGATGTCTTTGCCGTTAGCATAATAATAGGTGTGTGTATTTTCTTGCTGCGTAATTCACGACAAACTTCAATACCATTCATTTTAGGCATCATTATATCTAAAAGAATTAAATCATAGTCATTACGACAAGCCTGCTGATAACCATCCTGACCGTTATAACTTTTATCAACGCGCATGTTTAAGTCTTCGAGATGTACCGCAACAATATGTGCTAGATCACGATTATCTTCGATAATTAATATTCTGGTTTTCTTTTCACCCATACTACTTTGTCCTTTTACACCTTAAAATAGCACCTACCTATCACAAAAAAATCACAACTATGGTTAAAATAATAGCCCATTAAAAGACCGTGAGAGACTGGGAATACTCAATAAACAGGTTAATCAGAGCCTATTCTTAAAACGGCTACGTCTTTCTTTCAACTTTCCATTATTCAGCAAACCTGATAAAAATTCTGTAAAATCTAAAAATGTATTTTGGCTTAATTTTTGTTCATTTAACACTTCGACTTCATCCAAAATTGGGCTAACAATTTTCATCACCCGGGCACTCCGCAACCATTTAAGCTCATCAATGATACTCTGTTCACAATTTGCAAGCTCATAAAACAGGCGTAGGGTTTTCTGAGGATTAGCAGCAAGTTGGCCAAAATCATCAATATGCGGAGGGAACTTAGGTGCAATAAGACGAATAATTTTTGTTAGCGTATCCAGTTCAAGTGTTATGTCATCAAGCAGTATAATAGTAAAATCCAACAATGGTAATAATTTTTCTTTTGAACGATAAGTATAGTCAAGCATTTGTTGCCAATAAGTATCGGGGCTTAAAATAAAGACACTGGTTAACCAGACCATACGTATTCTGGGGTTAAGTGCCTGCTCATTTGACAGAATATTTTCTATAATAGATAAAAGCTTTTCGGTATTCACATATTTTAAGGCAATGGCCAGTAATATATTTAGTGTTTTTTTCTTATATCCCATCCACCCCGATAAAATCGGTAGAATAATATCTCCTACTAATTGCTGACCTTGCTTTGTTTTAAGCTGCTCAGATAGCCCTGGTAAAAAATCGGTTCCCTTGCTCATTTGAGCTAACCAGAATTGTTGCAAGGTTTCAGCGACTAATTTTCGGTCATACTGAATCAAACCACTTATCCATGTATTTTTAAAGTCACAGCTATTTGCATAGTTAAAACATAATGCCGCACTCAAGGCTTGTGGATTTATTTTAGAAAAGGCCTCTTGTAATGTTGTATTTTTTTTAATGAAAAGATCCATGCTGACTAAAACAACGTAACCAAACTCTAGTCGCTTATGTGCTAAACGTTGATCATTATCTTTACGTGTAATAGCGTGAAGATTTTTCTCGTTTTCGAATTTTATTCTTAGAGTTTCTGATTTTGCCACTATGCCTATTAACCATTGCTATTCAAATTCAAGTTCCTGATACACTTGCTGAGCATTACGCCCTTTTAATGCTTTGAAGTTTTTCAAATAACGGAAGGAACTTTGATCTAAATTACCTATATTTTCAATACTACCTCCTATCTGCATATATTCAGATATATTTTTTCTTAAAAAAACAAGATAATCATAGGTGTCTTTTTTTGCATTCATTAAAGAAGTTGGGTGTCCATGGCCGGGAACAATTATATTTGGCTTTAAAATTGCAATAGCATTAAAAGCCGACAACCATGTTTTTGTTTTTGATGAGTCATGAATACTTAACATCCGCTCAGTATAAATAATATCTCCCGCAAAAATAATTTTCTGCGTTGGTAACCACACAAAAATATCGCCCGGCGTATGCGCTTGCCCCGCATAAATTAACTTAAACTTTATTCCATCTAAATCAAAATCTAATTCTTTATCAAAAATTTTACTGGCATAACTGGCTCTGGTTTTTTTAATCCCCTTTGCGTCAAGTAGATTAGCAAGTCTGGAAAGTTGGTTGACCTTGCGTTGTTTTTGGTCGGCAACGGCTCGCTGATTTGCAATAATCATTGCACCACGTTTTTTAAAGTAATCATTACCTAACCAACGGTGGTCTTGCCCTCCGGTATTAATAACTATTTTAACCGGTTGTGTCGTGATGCTTTTTATAATCTGATGAATGCGTGCCGCACCTTCATAAGTAGCCCCCGAATCAATTAGCACCACTCCTTTAGCGGTAATAACCACACCAAATGTTGCATTATTACCTAGGTTATGTTTAGTGCGATTCCTTAATGAACCAACAATTGCATAAATATTTTTGGATATTTTTACAAGTTCCAAATCAGGCATTTTCGTTTTCGCAATAACTATCGGTTGAAATAGAAACAAGGAAATAAAAACTAATACAGCTCGGTTCATACACATCTCTATTATTTATAATATATCAATGTAAAAGCATACCATAAATACGTTGAACAACCGAAGTCGAAGCGGGCAGATAACAATTATAACGAAAGCATAAAAGACTTAATTAATACGATTCACCCCATGAGATAGTATGCTCAAGATTATCAATTTTAAATTGTTGTTCAGCAATCACATCTTTAGCCAGATCACCCAAAGAAATCATACCGATTAGTTCGTTATTATCCAAAATAGGTAAATGGCGGATACGACGTTGCGTCATAACGGCCAAACATTCATCCACGGTTTGAGTTGGCTGAGTATAAAAAATATCCCGAGTCATAATGTCTTTTACTTTAGTCGTTTCAGCCGGTAATTTATTTAGAATGACTTTTCGGGCACAATCTCTTTCAGAAAGAATACCAATTAATTTCCCGTCTAATACGACCGCTAAAGCACCAATGCCTTTGTCGTCCATCAATTTTATCGCATTAAAGACAGAATCGTCAGGCTCTACAGACCAAATATCCCGTCCCTTGCTTTCCAGTAATTTCCCAATTTGAGGCATGCCATTCTCCTTATTAATGTGTGCCTATTAAGTAAAGTACAAAGTGGCTTTAAAATATAGTTAATCCGCCCAATTCATAATAAAAATAGCTCTTTACAGAGTATTGACGGCTTTTACGGTTAACGGGGACAACCATGAGTCCTGTTCATAATTCCGTGTTATACAATGTTGTTTTTCATTAGTAGTGCTTAATCTGCTAATACTTAACAATTCAACTGCATTGGCTTCTAGATTACCGGCACTGATTGACTCAACGGTTATTAATAAGTTTTCCAGTGCCTCTTTATTATCTACTTTTATATTGACTGATAATTCATATTCAAGCATTGTCATCTCCTTACGATGATTTGTTTTTTTCTGTTGCATAAACTAAGTAACGTAACCGAGTTCCTGTTTGCAATGAATTAAAGGGATAGCAAGTGACCAACAATAATTCGCGTGTTGTTTTATATTGATTAATAATAGCTTTCGCTTTATCAACAACCTTGCTCCCAGTTACTTTATAAATAATAATCTTGCCTTTATCTGTTTGTATTTTTATTTCATCACCTCGTTTTAGGTTTTTTAAGAATCTAAAATGTGTGTCACGGTGTGCGCTAATAATACTCACACCGTTTGAACCCGGTTGTGCCGTTCCAAATCGATAGCCTGGTCCAAAAGCCAGATTACGACCACTGTCACCTGCGAGAATAATTATATCTTTATCCAATGCAGGTACTTGCATACGGGCAATCGGCCAAGTGTCCGCCCATGACCAGGGCTTTACCGCTTTTTCTCCAGCCAATGTTTGTTCCCATGCACCCACTAGCAACTGTTGAGCCACATACGCTTTCACCTGAATATATGTACCTGTAATAATCTGCCAACTGCCCAGCAACATAATACTGATGATAAATAAGCGTTGTTTATTTTTTATTCGCATGTGCTAAATCACTTTCTTATGGTTAACAATACCCTGATACCCAAGCATGACAATCGAAATTAATAACAGAATAAAACCAATTATTAAATTCAATTCAGATGTCGTTGCCGTTTGTGGCAAGTTGCCAAATACCTTATCGTAAACCATTCCTTTTGGTAGATTTGTTTTTAAAGCTTGTTTGTTGAGAATTTTGTTAGCAGGGCGGGATGGCGTGACATCAACTGCAACCAGACTGGTGAATTTACTAACAAGATGGTATTTTAATGCCACTGTCGTTAATTCTTTTTTAATGACCTGTTTATCTTTTTCTTCGTACAACCTATCCATTAAATTTTTAATTTTGTATCGAGCCCAAAGTACAGCAATATCATTATTATCTTCTGATTGTGATACGTTTAAAGCCATTTTCCATTGTCTGTTTGCCAGGTCTGCTGACACATTAATCCTGTGTATGTTTTCTGATGATTTTGCAACGACTATTATCGGCTCACCTTTATATAAATCCGGTTGTTTTTTCGGCCACAACTCAATCCTATCAGTCGTATTAAAATTAATTTGTATATTCTTTAGAATAGGCGAATCCAGTTTTACAAATAATGCTTCCATTTTTTGCTGAACTTCATTGACATCGCCAATATAAGTGAACGTACCTCGCCCTTGCTTTGCAGCTTTACTCATAAAATAACTATTCGGCGCAGAACCAATACCAACGGTAAATAGACGGCTATCGCCGAGTTTAGATTTTATTAGATGAAATAAAGCCACTTCATTACCAACACTACCATCAGTTAAAAAAATAACCTGCCTTATTCGGTTAGCATGGTGACGTTGTTCATCAAGTTGTTCATGTTCAAAAGCAAGGCTCAGGGCAGCCGCCATTTCTGTTCCACCATCAGCAGACAAATGACGAATAAAACGTTTTGCTGAAACTTTATTTCTCTGCGTTGCGCTTACTGCATGGCTGAATAATTTATGTGCTGTTGAATTAAACTCTATAATATTAAAAGTTTCATTTGTTGATAGTCGGTTAACTGCCATGATTAAGGCCTGCCGTGCCTGCTGAATAGATGTACCCGCCATAGAACCGGAAGTATCTATAATATAAATAACTTCACGTGCTAATTTCGCCTGAGTTGTCTGTGTATTGGTTGGTGGCATAATCATGATTAAATGATAAAATTCTTTTGTATTTTTATCCTGCTGACTAAATACTGCAGCACGCGGTTGTTTGCCAATAATCGTTTGCCAGCTTAAATTAAAATCCCGATCAGCATAGTTATACTGTTTATTTTCTGTATCTGGGATTAAAGTAATTGTGTATTTTCCTTCACCATGATTCACTTTGGTTACACGATGGTAGGCCGATTTAATCGTATCAACAGGGAATCCTGCATCTAATTCTATCCGCAGGCTTATTTTGTTTATTTTTTTAAGACTAACAGGCGGTGTTATTTTTGACGCATCAGGGACGGTGACTGTATTCGTCGCCCAACCACTACCTGATTCAGTCATTACCAATTCATATTTTTCGATAATGGGTTTAACGGAAGTACTCCTCGGAATATAGCGTGGGTTAACCACCATGGGAAATCTTAGATTAAACTCACCCGTGGTTTGATTACCATAAGCAGAACGAATATTCTGGTACTTAATGTTTTGTTGGTATTCAATCACAATTTGAATACTTTCTTGTGGCCCGATATTGGCAACGACGCTACTAAACATATTCGGACGCAACTGCTCTACTAGTGATACTTTCTTACCTTGTTTTTTTGCCTGTTGATATATTCTTTTTGCTTCTTGTTTAGGTTTTATTTTGCCTTCGAGAACTCTATCGCCAACGATCATTTTTAAATGATCAACGGCGGCATCTTCAGGTAAGGGGAAAACATAAATACCTTCTAACCATTGTGTGGTTGTATTTTTAAAAATCTGGGTTACTTTTGCACGCGCAATCATTCCGGTTATTTTTATTTCAACATCGGTACTCACTGTTGCTGCGGGTAGGTAACGTCCTGCAACATCTGTTTTATATAATAATTGTCCTTGTTTAACTTCAGATAATGTTATTTCGTTATGTTGAGTGTCCGACCAGTTTTGTTGCGCGCTAAAGGCTATATTGATTGAAAAATACAGAATAATAACGACCGACAAAACCTCTAGCAGAATAATAAACAAGCAATTTAACTCGTCCATTATATTTTCTATTAACTTTCCTTTTATTATTGCCTGTTTCATAATGTATCCTTTAATCGGTATATTGTGTGTCCCAGCGTGTCGTCCCTGACACCCCTGTTTTATTCCATTAGCGCGCCGGTGTTAAGCTGTATTAAAGCAATCGCTTCTGGCATTAACAGGGATCAATCGAGGCAATTCAAAGATGAAAAATGATGAATTATGGCAATATGCTTTTCGCACTCACAAAGGCTTGTATCTGTGCTAAATTAGTTGGCAATACGCAATCAATCTAAAATAACCTGTTTAAAGACTTATGCCAAAAACCATTGCCATTGTTGAAGATGAACCGGCCTTACGCGAAAACTATACCGACGCATTAGTCCAACAAGGCTATACCGTTAACAGTTATGCAACACGCGAACAGGCTGTTCAGGCTTTTAATCAAAATTTACCTGATTTAGTTTTACTGGATATTGGCTTGCAGGATGATATTGACGGTGGATTTGAAATTTGCCGACTGTTGCGAAGCCAGTCGTCAACCTTACCTATTATTTTCCTGACCGCACGCGACAGCGATCTGGATGCCATATCAGGGTTACGACTGGGCGCAGATGACTATCTCACCAAAGACATTAGCCTGATTAATTTGTGTGCGCGCATTAGTGCACTATTTAGACGTATCGATGCCTTTGCGATAAATAATCAATCTGAAATCAATAATGCCTTAATAACCCGAGGATCACTCTCTATTGATTCCAATCGTTATACAATTGACTGGAATGAGAAAAATATTGACCTAACTCTTACTGAATTTTGGATGGTCTATACCTTAGCCAATCGCCCCGGGCATGTTAAAAGCCGAGAACAATTAATGACAGATGCAAAAATTGTAGTCGATGATGCAACCATTACATCACATATCAAACGTATCCGTAAAAAATTTCAACGCATCGACAAAAGTTTTGATTGTATCGATACCGTATACGGTATGGGTTATCGCTGGAATAATACAGATTAAACAGAATGAAATTAACCATTCAACGGAAATTACTACTGGCATCGACGGCCTTGCTTATTATTCCATGGCTTGGCTATCAGTATGTTCAGGAAATGCAACATTATTTACACAGTAATATGGAAAAAAATTTACTCGCAAAAGTGAAACTTATCGCCGCAGCATTAAATGAGCGCCCGGAACTTTTTAAAAGTAAGTTTAAATCCACTACAAACAATCAATCACCTGTTAGCAGTACAGAACACCTTTATGTTCGGCCTATTAAATCGCGTATCCAGCTTGACGGTATTAGTGACGATTGGGTTAGTGTCCGCAGTGAAATAAGTTCTTATGGTTCACAACATGATTTGCTTAAAAATAAGAATACAGATTTAAGTTTTACAATGCAGTTGGGGAGTAAAAAACATTCTTTGTATGTTTTACTTCAGGTGAAAGATAATAAAATTGTTTATCGTAAAAATAATAGTCTGCATATTGAACAGTCAGATCACCTTATTATTGCGATGCAGGATAAAAAAGGAGATTACGCAAAGTATATTCTAACTGCAAAAAAACCCGGTTGGGTAAGCGCCTATAAAATATTGGCCAATGGCCACATTACACCTGAAATACGTATTAAAGGAAGCTGGCGACCAACTCGGCAAGGTTATAATATTGAACTGCGGATTCCAACCTATATCATTGGTGAACGACTTAGCTTTGCAATAGCCGATGTGGATAATAGTGAAACCCGAAAAATTAAAAGTATTGTTGCTACAACCAAATTTGATTCACTCGAAGAACTTGGCACCATTGTTGTACCTTCCCCACAAATTGAAAAATTACTTTCACAAATTACCCAGCCTAACTCTCGTATTTGGGTTGTTAATAAGTCTTTTCATGTGATTGGCCTAACGGATAAATTAATCGATGATCAACCTCGATATTCAACCGAGCCTGAAAATAAGAATAAGACTGAACGCTCAATTATTTCCGGATTAATGCATTTAATCTATCAACAAATTTTAACCCAACCCAACAAGGTATTTATTGATCGCTTATCCACCGTTTCGCAACTTAATACCCCGGAAGTACTTAATGCCCTCAAAGGTAAGGCATCTATCGCATGGCGTAACAGTCCCGATAACAAAGTGTCTATACTCACGGCAACACACCCTGTTTATTCTCTCGATCAGGTCGTTGGTGCAGTCGCCATAGAGGAAACCAGTAATAATATTTTATTATTACAGAATCAGGCTATGGAAATTCTAATTAATTTGAGTATCTTAACTTTTTTGATTGCATTAACGGTATTACTCGCCATTGCAATACGCCTTTCATCCCGTATTAGAAAATTACGCGATGAAGCTGAACAAGCCATTAGTAACGATGGTAAAGTAAAGGGACAGATCAGCCGTACAAAAAGTCAGGATGAAATTGGAGACTTGTCCAGAAGCACAGCCAGTATGCTAGAACGCCTGAGTCAATATAATCGTTATCTTGAAGGTATGGCAAGCAAGCTTGCACACGAATTGCGAACCCCTATTTCGGTGGTACGTTCATCCATCGAGAATATGCAGCAACATAATGGTAATAGCCGAACCGTTTATTTAGAACGTGCCAGTGATGGTATTAACAGGCTCAATAACATATTAACCCGTATGAGCGAAGCAACACGGCTTGAACAAACGTTGCAATCAGAAGAATCCAGTGTATTTGAGGTTGCAACCGTTATAAAAGGCTGCGTAGAAGGCTATCAGCAGGCTCGGCCAGACAAATCATATCAATTCCAAAATAAGCTAACAAAAGAAGCCTGTATAAAGGGGAACCCAGATCTTATAGCGCAACTGTTAGATAAACTCATATCAAATGCAAATGATTACAGTCAAAAAAATACAGATATTATTATTCAACTTAAAAATAGTAGCCATAATGTTATTTTAAAAGTAATAAATAAAGGTGAAGCCCTGCAAAAAGAAATGCTTACACATTTATTTGACTCCATGGTTTCTTTGCGTAAACAAAAAACAGATGAACCTCATTTAGGTTTAGGCCTGCATATTGTTAAGCTTATTGCAGAGTTCCACCATGGTTCAGTTAGAGCCTATAACAAAGATAATAACCAAGTATGTTTTAAAGTCATATTGCCATTGGCAACCGAATAACTGCATTTAAATTTTACCGTACTATGTTGCCTGCCCAGATAACGTCAATGCGCTGACTTCATCTATCTTAATCAGCTCACCACAACGTAAATCGTAATAATAACCGACCAAATCTAACTTCCCATTTTCCACACAACTACGGATCCAAGGGTAACTCATCAGATTTTTTAACGAATAACTAACAGCCGTCTTCTCGCAAGCATCTATTTGTTGTTCGGTAGTTTTAAGATCTTTACGCGCCAATACATCTTCTTTTGCCGATGCTGCTATTTGCATCCAATTGCCAATAAAACCATCGGTACTGATTGCAGCATCATTTTCCATCAATGAGCGTATACCACCACAATTGGCATGTCCCAATACCATAATCTGCTTCACCTTCAAACAAGTCACGGCAAATTCCAGTGCAGCACTAGTACCGTGATACTCACCCTTAATTTCAAAGGGAGGAACAAGATTAGCAACATTGCGAACGACAAAAATATCACCCGGCTCAACATCAAATAAAATACTGGGATCAACGCGTGAATCACAGCACGAAACCATTGCAATCTCAGGAGCTTGCTTATCAGCTAATTGTTCCAACCGAACGCGATTCTGCTTGTAGTAACCCTTACGAAAGCGGTCATAGCCCTTAATTAATTTTTTGTGCATTTTATAACTGTTCCTGATTTAATGACAAATCTATATTAACTATCGATAGTGCTATCATAACATAGGTTGTATTCCATTTTTAATTAGCTGCTTTCACCTGATAAATAAATAATTTTCAACAAAACTATAATACTTTACTGTTATATAGTAACTCGACTTAAGCTGCCTTTTTTCATCATAATTGTTCCTAAAAATATCATTTTATTGCCAGCCCTACGCCTTTTTTAGCGTGTTAAATACAAACTGTAAACATACTAATTTTACTCACAAGAGGATATCAAAATGAAATTATATTACAAACTAACTTGCGTTATATTACCCGCAATTTTAATCGCCGCCTGCTCTGCAAATGGCATTAAAGAACCATCCATAACCAACGATACATCAGTTGCCATTATGGAACCTTCATTACAACCCGACAAAAATAAGCAAGTAGAAACATTAGCTGATAAAATAGACCCTACAGAAATGGCTACGGTAGAAAGCCAAGAAATAGAAAAATTTCCGTTAGCGCAAATAACAGAAGCCGTTGAAATTAAAAAACCTGAACAACTTGTATATCAATTTGACTTTGACAAACAGGAAATTAGTCAGGCAGCTCAGGATAGTTTGCAGGCTCATGCCGAATACTTAATTGATAACCCTAATGCAATACTGTTAGTAAATGGCCATTCTGATACACAAGGTAATTCAGATTATAATTTATTCCTAAGTAAAGAGCGTGCAAAGAAAGTCGCACAAATATTGATTGATGATGGTGTGCCTGAAGACCAGATAAAAATTGCAGGTTTGGGTGATAGCCAGCCATTAAATGATGTAAACAGTTTTAAAGAAAATAGACGGGTTGAATTACAATACAGTGACTCACGCGTTGCCACAAAATAATATGGCGTAACCTGAAAAATCTCTCCTCCAGATTTAAGGACACTTAAATCTGACCTTGAATCAGGTATGCAATTTCTCCAAGTGTGTACCTGATTCCTTTTTATTTATCCTTGCTTTAACATGTAATACTAGCCCATCAAATAAGTTTAACTGTCAGAATACCCATTTTATTAAGTATTAAGTCGCAGCCATGCTAAAAATTTGATACGGTTAGCCTAGGTTAACTATAAGGATATGATATGAAATTCAAATATTTTCTTTTTGCTCTGTTTCTAGCCATTCCATTCTCAACTAGCGCCGGACCTTTTACGGACAAACTCTCTATTTGTCTGGTCCAATCTACTAGTGATGCAGATAAGCAGTTATTAATCCAGTGGGTATTTGCCGCTATGTCAGCACATCCAGGTGTACATGCGCTAAGTAATGTCTCAGTTAAGAAAGGCCAAATGCTGAATAAAGATACCGCAAACCTTTTTATGACGTTACTAACAGTAAGATGCAAGTCAGAAATGAAGCAAGCATTAAAGTTCGAAGGAAAAAGTGCCTTCGAAGCCAGTTTTAAAGTATTAGGTGAAGTTGCAATGAATGGATTAATGAAGCACCCGAATGTTAGAAAATATATGTCTGGTCTTGATAAAAATCTAGATCCAAAAAAACTTCGAGAATTAGTCATTGAAAAATAACATCTGAGTCATCATATAATAAACACAGACAACACAAATGTAATACATAAGGAGATAATATTATGAATGATACAAGACATGGGCTTTCAATTGGTATTGAACGAGTTGATGATAATTTTTTTATGTCATTAAAAGCTACGGGGAAGCTGACACATGATGATTACAAAACCATAACCCCCATGATTGATTCAGCTCTAGAAGGGATAAAAGAACCCAAGGTAAAAGTACTCATTGATGGAACTGAACTGGAAGGCTGGGAATTAAGGGCGGCATGGGATGACTTTAAACTGGGACTAAAACACGGCAACGAGTTTGATAAAATAGCGATTTACGGGAATAAAAATTGGCAAGAAATTGCGGCTAAAGTTGGTTCATGGTTTATTTCTGGTGAAGTTAAATATTTTGAAAATTATACTGATGCATTGGCTTGGCTAAACGCATAACAACGGATAACAAATAGTCGCCATTTTAAATACAGTATTATTTAAATGTAGTACTATTTAAATATGGCACTATGCTGAGCCATGATTATGGCAAGCACAAAAGGATTAAGAATGGAATGTATATCTTATAAAAAAGGGTACAAGTACCAACTGGTTGAAGAATACTTTGCAGATATTCCAATTAAACCGTGTGCCGATATTTACTCTGGCTCTGACTATATTATCTTAACTTGCGAAGGAAAAATCACCATAAAAAAAGGCTATGCGTGGGATGGCCCGTCTGGCCCAACTATTGATACACGTAATTTTATGCGAGGATCTTTAGTTCACGACGCACTTTATCAATTAATGCGAGAAGATAAACTGGACCATAATATTTATAGAGAAGCCGCAGATCGGCTATTACAAAAAATATGCAAAGAAGATGGAATGAGTTCAGTTCGTGCATGGTGGGTTTACAAGGGACTTAGAATTGGTGGCGATCCAGCCGCAGAACCGGCGAATAAAAAACCGGTTATTAAAGCTCCCAGAACGTGCCAATAACCATGTCCCATATATTCAGATTACTAAACCACACAATATCGATAACGCCGTCGCTATGCAGACAACAACGAATTATTACAAGTCTCCTGCTGCTGTTTTTGGTAGGCGCATGTACCCCTCTAATCGGTCCATACAGCCCAACCGCGTATAAAAATGCAACGTCATTAAAACCACAAACACTGGCTTTAATGGATAAAGCCAGAGGAACATACCGATCTCATCAAGGCGCTATTGAAGCACTCATGGTTGAATTAAAAAAAGCACATGAATATGTAAAAGGCGTTCCTAGCAATAGTATTTCTGCCCAACAATGGAATATTTTAATTAAGGAAGACGGGGATCTTTTAGGTAAATTTATTAAGCGCTGGAAAGAACGTTCAACGCTAAGCCATATATTTATTGATGAATTTAAAAGCCCAATCTCGGATGCTTTTGATGAAATTATATGTCTCGAAGCAAATAAAAAAGAAGCCTCTCAATGTGCTTCCACTAAAAGGAATTAAGGATGGCTTCATTCGATGATTTTATAGATGCAATCAAGGCGGGTTCAAAGGATCTCGCCAAAGAATTGTTTAACGGGTTTAAAAACGAAGCAACAGAAGATGCCAGTCTGTTTCTGGAAAAAACCAAACAGGATATGCAGCGATGGACAAAACTATTGTCACAAGGTGAACTGACCGAGCAGGATTTTGCTGATTTGGTTCTAGCAAAAGAAGCTCTGCTTGAAATCCATAACCTTAGAAAAGAAGGGGTAAGTCTCGCAGTGCAGGAAAAATTTAGAACTGGGTTTATTAAATTGGTTATTAATTCTGCGGTTAATGTCTTTCTATGAGGTACACACCCCGGATATTGATTGGCCGATGCACTAAGCATATAATTTACTTATGAAAGGCCGAAATATGGGGCGCTATCGCCCACCCGCTGAAAAGAAATCACCCTATATCACTGCACAAGGTTACCAACACCTACAGTCTGAGCTACAGCAACTCTGGGTTCGCCGAAAAGATGTCACCATGCATTTATCGGCTGCCGCTGCCGAAGGTGATCGTTCAGAAAATGCTGAGTATATTTATCGTAAAAAAGAATTACGTGAAATTGATTATCGCATCCGTTATTTACAAAAACGGATGCCCACTTTGACTGTTGTGGATAAAGCCCCACCAAACCCCAAACAGGTATTTTTTGGTGCATGGGTGGTTCTTGAAGATGATGACGGTAATGAAATAACTTATCGTATTGTTGGCCCCGATGAGCTAAATCCACAACAAGGTTATATTAGTGTGGACTCCCCCATGGCAAAGGCATTACTCAAAAAATGTACCAACGATGAAGTTAATGTTTTAACTCCAGAAGGTGAGATTAACTACCTGATATTACAAGTAAAATACTCATAACCTCTTTATTTTCAATACCTTAATTCCCCTAAAGTAAAATTAAATCATGGCCGATACTAATCTTAGTTGATGGCTTATATGGGGTGAGCCGCCTGAACAACAAGGGGTCAAATAATGAAAACACAAAATACCTTTAGCCTTGAATCGAAACCACGCACCTTAAAACAATGGCTACACAAGCACGATACATTTGTTTTAATTGTCATGGCTATCGCAACCCTTTCTATTTTATATTTTGTCTGATTCACTCATCCTAAAGGCGGTAATCTAAAAAAAAACAATGTAACATTCCCCTTTTGGGGTTCTGCTTGGCTTTACCTAGCCCCCGTTGCTCCTTCATTTCAATTACCGTATACCTTAATATATAAGTTAGAATAGTGGGCAACTCACGTTTCACTTTTTTAATACATTTGGACAGGTTATGAATTTACACGAATATCAAGCTAAGCAGTTGTTCGCCGAATACGGCATGCCCGTTCCCAAAAACTGCATTATCACCAGTGTTAGTGAAGCTGAAGTGGCTTTACATGATATGGAAACATCCCGCTGGGTCGTTAAGGCACAAGTCCATGCGGGTGGACGCGGCAAAGCCGGTGGCGTAAAAGTAACCGACGATAAAAAAACTGTTATGGATTTTGTTTACAACCTGTTGGGAACCAACCTTGTCACTTACCAAACAGATGCAAAAGGCCAACCCGTTAATAAAATTTTAATTGAGGAAGCCTGCGATATTGATAGAGAGCTTTATCTTGGTGCGGTGATTGATCGTGCCTTACATAAAGTGGTGATTATGGCATCCACCGAAGGCGGTATGGAAATTGAAAAAGTAGCAGAAGCCACCCCCGAAAAAATATTAAAAACAGCCATTCATCCAATGACCGGTTTACAAGCTTTTCAGGCTCGTGATCTCGCTTTTGGTTTGGGTTTAAACAGTGAACAGATTAAACAGTTTACTAAGTTGCTCAATGGTTTAGCCAAACTGTTCCATGAGAAAGATTTATCACTGGTTGAAATTAACCCTCTGGTGATCACTAAATCGGGTGACCTACTTTGCCTTGATGGTAAGATAAACATTGATGATAACGCTTTATACCGCCAGCCAAAATTAAAAGCCTTGCATGATGTCAGTCAAGAAGATGCGCGCGAACATCGGGCTAAAGAATGGGACTTAAATTATATTTCACTCGATGGACAAATTGGCTGCATGGTAAACGGTGCCGGTTTAGCCATGGCTACAATGGATTTAATTAAACTCAATGGTGCAGAACCGGCAAATTTTCTGGATGTGGGCGGCACTGCAACCAAAGAACGGGTTGCTGAAGCTTTTAAAATTATTTTATCGGATGAAAAAGTGAAAGGTATTTTAGTTAATATTTTTGGTGGTATCGTACGCTGCGACATGATTGCCGAAGGTATTATTGGAGCCCTCCATGAAGTTGATATTAATGTACCCGTTGTTGTGCGCCTCGAAGGTAATAAAGCCGAACAAGGTCTGGCTTTATTAAAAAATAGTGGTGTAAAAGCCGAAGCCGTACAAGGTTTACAGCAAGCCACTCAGAAAATAGTTGCCCTCGTTGGAGGTGCCTCATGAGTGTACTCGTTAATAAAGACACCCGAGTTATCTGTCAGGGCTTTACTGGTAAGCAGGGACAATTCCATTCTGAACAAGCCATAGAATATGGAACCCAAATGGTTGGTGGTGTCACACCGGGTAAGGGTGGCCAGACAGCATTAGGTTTACCGGTATTTAATACCGTTAAAAATGCCGTTGCAGACACACAAGCCGATGCATCTATTATTTTTGTGCCCGCTCCGTTTTGTAAAGATGCTATTTTAGAAGCCGTTGATGCTGGTATACAATTAATTGTTTGTATTACCGAAGGTATCCCTACCCTCGACATGCTCGAAGCCACCCGTGTAGTACGTGAAGCAGGGGCGCGACTTATTGGCCCCAACTGCCCGGGGATTATTACCCCCGGAGAATGCAAAATTGGTATTATGCCCGGCTATATTCATCAAGCAGGTAAGGTTGGTATTGTTTCGCGTTCTGGTACATTAACTTACGAAGCGGTTAATCAAACCACCGCTTTAGGTTACGGACAAAGTACTTGTATTGGCATTGGAGGCGACCCTATTCCCGGTACTGATTTTATCGATTGTCTGGAACTGTTTGAGCAAGACCCACAAACCGAGGCCATTTTAATGGTTGGAGAAATTGGTGGTACGGCCGAAGAAGAAGCCGCTGAATATATTCAGTCGAATGTAACAAAACCCGTTGCTGCCTTTATTGCCGGGGCATCCGCACCTAAAGGAAAACGTATGGGACATGCTGGCGCCATTATTGCCGGAGGCAAAGGCACCGCCGATGAAAAATTTGCAGCCCTCGAAGCTGCCGGAGTCGTTACTGCAAAATCGCCGAGTGAATTAGGTGTTGCCATGCAGCAGGCCATAAATAAACACTAAGCAAGGAAGATGTGATGCCCAATAAAGATAATACACACCGCTGCTCGTGGTGTAGCAGCGACCCACTCTATATTAAATACCATGATACCGAATGGGGTGTGCCTGTTTATAACGACCGCAAGTTGTTTGAAAAAATTATTCTAGAAGGGGCACAGGCAGGTCTAAGCTGGATTACCATTTTAAAAAAACGTGCCCATTATCGTAAAGTATTTGACAAATTTAATCCCGAAATCATAGCGCGTTATAATAAACGTAAAATAGAATCTTTATTAAAAGATGCAGGCATTGTGCGTAACCGATTAAAAGTGGAAGGTACGGTTAAAAATGCCCGTGCTTATCTGGAGCTGCGCGAGAAGGAAGGCAAGTTTAAAGATTTTATCTGGAATTTTGTTGGTGGTGAACCCATTATTAATAAATGGAAAACGCTAAAGCAACTACCTAGCACAACCGCTATCTCAGAAGCCATGAGCAAAACACTTAAAAAGAAAGGCTTTACTTTTGTTGGCCCAACCATTTGCTATTCTTTTATGCAATCAATGGGGTTAGTAAATGACCACACCACAAATTGTTTTCGCCACAAAGAAGTGAATAAATAATGGATCTAAATAGTTTTCAAGATGAAAAACTTGAACTCAATGCAGAAGAGTTACGCCAAACGTTAAATATTGAATCGGGTAAATTAAGTTGGGAAGAATTACAGGTTCACTTTGCCCGGGGTGCTGTCGTTGTTATTCATTCCGAACTAGACCTGATTGATGTTTCGGCAAAATTTGTGAATGATGATAAACTTGTCATTGAAGCTTGGATGAAAACAAACAAGATAGCGCTCGCAACAGATGATGATGCAAAACAATGGCTAAAAAATAAAACTGATTTTTGGGCTGTGGTTGTGCCGCCATGGGTATTGGTACAGAAAATTATCGATAATTAATACGTTGTTATCTTTCAAAACCCAGCTTTTGTGCTTGTTTTAAGTCTTTATCCGCTTCTATTACCAAGCCTTTACCTTTGTAAACTTGACCACGAAAATAATAAGCAGTTGCAAGTGTTGTTTTCTCTTTTAGCTTAATAATTTTATTCACCAGTTTAAGTGCATCATCATATTCTTTATTTTGTACCAGTGCGCTTACTAAATTAAGTTTGGCATTGGTATTATCTGGCGCGAGAACCACAGCCTGTCTCAGGGCTTTTAAACCTAAATTGGATTCATGGTTTAACATTCGCGCACTGCCCAATAAATTATATGAACGCCAATATTTATTATCCAGTTCAGCCGCTTTTCGTCCATACACCACAGCCAGAGGAATTTGGCCCATTTCGATTTGCACCTCACCCATTAAAACAAACATGCCCGCCTTGGTTCTACATTTATCAATGGCTTTAAACAAGGCATCCTCAATCGCAATCAATTTTTTAATTCGCTCTTTATCGGATATTTGATATAACTGTTTATCTAATTTATTAAACAACGCTTTACAGTCTGTTGCTAAAACTGTATTTGAAAACAACATGGTTGATAAAAAGCTAGAAGCCAAAAAACCTTTGCCAATATCCATTATTCATCCCCCTTATTCCATCATTATTAATATTCTATCCGCATACATTCATCGCAAATTTAATTTTACTGCCACACTGCCGACAACAATATTCAGCTTTCCCTTGTTCAATCATATTATGTCGTCGAGTAGTAATTTCAAACTGCGAGCATCCACATGTATAAGTATGACGCTTGTGTATTTTTGTTGGAATACCGTCTAATGAATAAGAAAAAGTGCGTTTAGGCTCAACACCAAATTTCAACATTAACGCCTTCCACTCGGTTCCATGTGGTCGTACATTTCGGATTCCATAAACCTGATCAACAATATAATGCGCCACCTCATGAGGGATAGTCTCATTAAAATTTTCTTCTGGGTATTTAGCAAAATGGTATGGGTTAAAACGGATTTTTTTCGTACCCTTATCTATTTTATACATACCGGCAGCACGACCTTTTAAGTCAAATAGGATATTAATGGGGGGGAATTTTTTCTGGAATAATCCCTTCGCACATTCAATATAATCATCCGCTAATGTGATGATTTTATTTTGTTCTGTGACAGTAATGGGTGAAATTATTGGCATAGAGGCCAGTATATCGTTTTAAAAATATTTTGCTACAGCAGACTCTAGAATAATACGGACTACTTTATTTGTCGTTTAAATTTAAAACTGTAATTGGGTCGGTAAACAATTTTGAGTTAGGAATGAGTATTTTATCACCATCATGATTAAGCTCGGTATAACGCAAATCAATGCGAACCACTTCACCTTGATAGCCTGCAATTTTAATTGTATTTCCAACAATAAAGGGGCGGTACAACAAAATCAGCACACCCGAAAGCATATTTGAGATCGTGTCTTTTAATGCAAAACCCAATGCAAACCCCGTTAATCCCAAGCCTGCAACAAGTGCCGATATGTCAATACCTAACGTTCCAAGTCCGATCACCAATCCCAGTATAATCAATATGACACCACTGGTACGAGCCAGAAAAAAAGAAAGTTGGCTATCCAATGAAAAACGCATTGTTAATTTTTTAATCGCGCTACTGGCCATTTTTGATAATATATAGAAGACTATCAAGGTAATAATTACACCTGTAACACGCGGCAACCAAAGGTTGGCTTCTTCAAGTAATTTTTGAATTAAAATATCCATAATAATATCGCGCTGCCTCTTTTTTATGCCATTATGCCGTTAATAACACACAAGATAAACAAACTATTTTTTAACTAGTTGAAAATCATAAAATTTAATAGACATAAACGTCTTACACTATATACTTAAAGAGAGGGGCTATCTCAGACTAAAATTAAGAAAATACCAGGGTTCTTTACTTTTTATTCGCCGTACTTCCATATCAATTAAAATTACCAGGCAGGTTTTAGGATAATGAAAGGTAACATAAAAAAAATATTTTTTTCACGAGAAGCCATTGTTATTCTAATTATTATTAACATCCTCACTGTCATAGCCGCCTTCAAACCTGAGTTTTTACAATCATTGGAAACTAGCGTATATGATTTTGGTATAAACAGAAATAATCAGCTTAGTTCAACAACTGATAAAATATCCATTATCACAATAGACAAAGAGTCTACTATTAGATTGGGGCCGTGGCCTTGGGATCGTACAATTATATCCGAGCTATTGAATATTTTATCTAATGCCAAGGCAAAAACAATTGGTCTGCAATTTCCATTAGCAGGAGCTAAAAATAATCTTAACCTGAATAGCTTGCAACAATTAAAAAATTACATCCGTGAGAATAAGAAAAGCATTAAACGTAAACAACGTAGAGAATTATTAAATTTATTAAATAAAACTGAACAACAATTCAATACCGATGAAATGCTAAGTAAAAGTATTTTCAAAGCACCTAATCTTATTTTAACCATGCAACCCGATCACAGTACGGCATATTTAAAACTCGAAAGTAATAGTTCTCTGCCTGATTTTATGAAAAAAAGTCTTATTAGAGGGAAAAAACCCACAAATACAGTTGAAACAATTCCAGCCCTATTATTTCCATTAAAATCATTCGGCTTAAATGCACGAGGTATTGGTGTTAATACCTTAATTAAAAATCATGGTGACATCGTTCTTAACCACCCATTAGTACTACGCTATAAGAAATACTATTTTCCATCGTTTAGTTTAGCCCTTGCGGCACGCAGCCTAGCCATTCCTCTTTCAGCTATTCGTATTACAAAGTCAGGAATCAAATTTGGTTCACGAAATATTCGAACCAATAGTACGAAACAACTCTACCCAGCCTTCCTGCCAGAAAATAAATTAACATCAGTATTTAAACATTATCCCTTTTATAAAGTCCTAAACGGAGATGTGCCTGCACAAACATTCAGGAATAAGACGGTTATTATAGGGTTAACTGACATAAATTCATCCAATCGATATATAACAACGAGGGGTAGGATGTCTGCTCCATTTGTCAGTGCTAACATTATCACTAGCCTGATAGACAAAAACTATTTTACCCAACCTGCTTGGGCTAACACAGTAGAAAGTATTTTAGTTATCTGTGTTCTACTTTACTTGTTTTTTATTGTGCCCCATTTTGCTACTACTATCAGTATTGTGATCACACTGTTTTTAACGACTCTATTAGTTGCAAGTAGCCAGTATTTTCTTATTGCTGAACATCTTTGGCTAAAAACAGCAACAATTGCATTTATTTTATTCTTTGGGCATCTGATCTATGCGTTATATCATGCTATTTCGTCCTCTAAGCGGAAATTTTTAATTGAGTCTGCTGAATCTATTCGAATGTTGGTAACTGCTTTACAGTCACAAGGGCAGATTGATATGGCGATGGATAAACTACGAAGCATTCCAAAAATTGATAGTTCGGTGCTTGGGCTCGCCTATGCTATTGCCCAAGATTACGAAAGCAAACGTCAATACGGCAAGGCCATTTCAGTCTATGATTTTATTCTTAACCACGATAAAAAATTTAGAGATACGACTAATCGAAAAAAACGTGCCGAAAACGTAGATAATGCTGTTATCCTAAAAAGCTCCGGTTCTATTGTGGCTGATGGTATCGATACCATGCCAAAACTTGGTCATTATGAAGTAGAAAAAGAAATTGGCCGAGGTGCAATGGGGGTTGTCTATCTAGGACATGATTCAAAAATTAATCGTACCGTTGCTATCAAAACATTAGCCTTATCCGACGAATTTACCGGTCAGGATCTCAAAGATGTGACTAAACGCTTTTTCCGTGAAGCAGAAGTTGTTGGTAAATTAAACCACCCTAACATCGTTACCGTTTATGATGCAGGGCAGGAGCATGATCTGACTTATATGGCAATGGAATATCTCAAGGGGAAGGATTTAACTCACTACATACAGGCAAAAAATAAACCTAAGCTTGACTGGGTATTAGATATTATATGGTATATAGCCGGTGCGCTTGATTATGCACATAAACAAGGTGTCGTTCATCGTGACATAAAACCCGCTAACATTATGTACCTAACCGATGGAACAGTAAAAATAACAGACTTTGGTATTGCCCGTGTAACCGATTCCAGTACCACTAAAACGGGTACGGCATTAGGTACGCCATCTTATATGTCACCCGAACAGATATCAGGCGAAAAAGTTAAAGGAACCTCAGACTTCTTTTCTCTCGGTATAACTATGTATGAATTATTAACCGGTGAGTTACCTTTTCAAGGGGATTCGTTAGCCGCCATCATTTACCAGATAACAACTAAAAGACATAAACCCATTACACAGTTACGTAAAAGATTACCCCCCTGCATCAAAACTATCGTTGATAAGCTGTTACAAAAAGAAATAAAAAACCGTTATCAAGATGGTGAAAGTATTCAAGCAGCCATCGAAAGATGCATGAAACGTTAAAAACAGAAGGCCCTTGACTCCCCAATTTATCTCTATCTATCAAACTCCAACAACATAATGGCTCTTTAAGTGGTTCAAATAGATTTATTGTAAGCGATACATCCTAACTCAATATATTTAACTTATTGAATTTATTATATATTATTTACTCCATCAAATCTAATTAAGAATGATTTGCATTTAGAGTTAGATCTACGTATAGTTCCGCCATATTCATTAGACATCAGTCATTAACGGCGAAGGACAATTCAATGCGACAATTTAGATTTATCATTTTAGGTTTAGTCTTTACCCCTCTAGCACTTGCAGCTACCGGAGCAGATACAAACTTACGCAGCGAGATCAATGATCTTAAAAAACAAAATAAAATAAAATAATTATGGAGCGCCTCGAAGCAACGAGTGCCTTCCTTGAACAACAACCAAAAATCTCGGCGACTGAATCACATGGTAAAAACAGTGGCACAACCACCATTGGTGGCTATGGAGAAATGCACTACAATAATCTGGATAATAAAAAACCCACTGGTAGTGACAAGCAGGCCATCGATTTTCATCGCTTTGTACTTTTCTTTGGGCATCAGTTTAGTAACAAAATTGCGCTCTACTCTGAGCTTGAAGTTGAACATAGCGTTTCTGGTGGTAGCAATACGGGTGAAATAGAATTAGAACAGGCCTATCTCGACTTTAGTCTTAAAGGCTCGCTACACGCCAAAGCAGGTGTATTTTTAATCCCCGTTGGTATTCTCAATGAAACCCATGAACCGAATACTTTTTATGGAACTGAACGTAATCCAGTTGAAAAAAATATTATTCCAACAACATGGTGGGAAGCCGGTACCAGTTTATCAGGTGAACTCACTCCCGGCTGGTCTTATGATGTTGCCATCACTTCCGGCCTCGATTTAAATGCTGCAAACAAAGTACGTAGTGGTCGGCAAAATGCTTCAAACGCCCGAGCAAATTCACCCATGTATACTGGCCGCATTAAATGGACCGGTATTCCTGGGTTAGAACTCGCCGCAACGATTGCTTCAATTGATGATTACACTCAAGGACAAGGAACAAAAAATAGCGCCACTCTCACTGAAGCGCATGTGATCTATAATAAATCCAAATTTGGTTTACGTGCTCTGTATGCAAGTTGGGACCTACAAGGTAAAAGTAACGGCTATAATGAGCAGACTGGTTTTTACATTGAACCGAGTTATAAAGTTAACAAAACCGTAGGTATTTTTGCACGTTACAACCAATGGGATAACCAAGTCGCTGACAATATTGATTCTGAATACACACAAGTTGATATCGGTGTAAATTACTGGCCACATGAAGATGTCGTGATTAAGTTTGATTACCAGAGCCAAAGTGTGCCGACAGGAAAAGATGAATTTGATGGCTTTAATATAGGTGTTGGCTATCAATTCTAAGCACACTTACATATGATGTAAACACACAGGTCGGGCTTAAGCTCGACCTGTGCCTATATATGAAACAGCATTATTCTGGACTTAATTTATGTATCGTTATTTAATCATTGTCTTTCTTTTTGCTACACAACTGACAGCTTATGCGGAAGCGACCTATCAAACTCCAGCCGCTTTTTTATCTGAAGTATTTGATAATAATATACCCGCTGTTAAAAAAATATGGTTAACCGGTGAAGTAAAAAAACAGGTTACAGAAATATTACACCATCCACCAAAATCTCTGCGTACCCGATACTGGCATAAAGGTAAACGAAGCGTATGGATATTGTCAGAAATTGGTAAAGAACGCCCCATTACCATTGGGGTTGTGATTAACCATAACCGTATTGAAAGAATCAAGGTTCTGGTCTTTCGCGAATCCCGTGGAGGTGAAGTCCGCCATCCTTTTTTTATTAATCAGTTTAAACATGCCAAACTTACAGGTAATACCGAGCTAAATAAAAATATAGATGGTATTACCGGTGCAACATTGTCTGTGCGGGCATTAAAAAAAATAGCAACACTGGCACTTTATTTACACCAGAAAATTGAATCTTAAATATGCTTTCTAAAATAAAAATAAAAACATTATTTGGCTGGCATCGATATATGGGCTTAACCGTTGCATTGTTTGTTTTAGTTCTTGCTAGTACCGGAATCATGCTAAATCACACAGAAGATTTACAACTGGATTCAAAATTTGTACAAAATAATTGGTTACTAAATGTATATAATATAAAACCGCCAAAAGACATCACGGCATTCAAAATAAATAATTCATGGATCAGTCAGTTACAAAATCAACTTTATCTAAATACAACAAAAATTGAAACACAAGCCAACAAACTGGTCGGTGCTGTTATTACTAATGGCTATATTGTTATTGCAACAACTATAAATTTAATTTTACTAACACCCAACGGGGAACAAGTTGAAACTATTTCTTCTGCCCATGGATTACCCACTCCCATTGAACAAATAGGCTTATCTCGAAATAAGCAACTTGTTGTTTATACTACACAGGGAATCTATCGAGCAGATGTTGACGAGCTAAGTTGGACTGATTATTTGTCTAGCCATATTCAATGGGCAACCAAAACCTCGCTCCCTCGCAAATTAAAATCAAATATTCTTAACCAGTACCTCAATCGTGATTTAAGTTACGAAAGGATCTTACTCGATTTACACAGTGGCCGACTGTTACCTAAAATAGGTATTTATATTATGGATGCAGCAGCTATATTAATGATGTTGCTGGCCATTACTGGCGTATGGGTTTGGTATTTAAGACGTCGAAAACAATCCATCAAGGCAAATCACGCTTAATTATTTTCAGCTAATAAATTTAAACTGTTATAATAGTGGATAATTAACCTTATCAAAGAGCATTATAATGAGTACAGAAGAAACATTACTGACACGCAGTGAATCAAAATGTGAATTATGCAGTGCAACCGATAAGCTTAACGTTTACGAAATTCCACCAGAATCTAGTAATGATGCTGAAAAATGTGTACTTCTTTGCAAAACATGTACCGAGCAAATAGAAAATCCTGATAGCGTCGATGCTAACCACTGGCGTTGCCTCAATGACAGTATGTGGAGCCAAATACCCGCTGTTCAAGTCATGGCATGGCGTATGCTGACACGCTTAAGCTCGGAAGGCTGGCCACAGGATTTACTGGATATGCTTTATTTGGACGACGAAACACTGAGCTGGGCAAAAGCAAATGGAGACGGCGATACTGGTGAAGATACAGTGAAGCATCTGGACAGTAATGGTGCACTACTCGCGGCGGGGGATACCGTCACCCTCATCAAGGATCTCAATGTTAAGGGTGCTAACTTTACCGCCAAAAGAGGTACCGCAGTCCGCAATATCTCTTTGGTCGCTGATAATGCAGAACATATTGAGGGAAAAGTAAACAGTCAACAAATTGTTATTCTAACCAAATTTGTTAAAAAGTCGAATTAATCATTAGGATCTATATTTTTTTATAGCGCATCTGTAATGACTTGTTGATAGCGTTGTAATAATTCGGGGTTATCCATTGATCCATGATGATGAATTTGTTTCCATTGATGATCAAATAACTTATAGATACGGCTGGTACGAATTTTTAGGCCTAGTTTAATGTCTCCCGCAACTAGCGAACCCCTTTCACGGCCTTCAACATAAAACACATCATCAAACTGGTGAAAGTTAAAATCGTAGTACTCAACATAGACACGTGCCTTGCCTTGCATAATTTTCCCATAGCCTTCCCGGATCGCATTCCAGTTACGGCGTATTCCACCAATTGGGTTACTCATCGCAATGGCATACTGACTTGCCCAGTTATTGGCAGCCTGTTCTGCATCCCTTGCATTAAAATACTTGTAAAAAGAAATAAGTGCCTTTAGTGGATGACTATTATCATCTATCATTTCCTGCCCGGTTATAACCTCTGGTAATCGCATAAAACCTTTTTTGTTGTATATACAACTATATAAATAAATATTTACTTTATTTAATCAATTTTGCTAATTTAATTGGTATCCAAATTATTAGCAGTTTGCTTTATTTGTTGAACAATCTCTTTAAAATTTTTCGAACCTAACTGCGCCTGTATTCTTTTATAAAGGTCATCACCAATTTTATTCAGTTTAATTGCAAGTTGCTTCCCCTTTGCCGTTGCAACTAAGCTATTTTGACGAGCATCATCTGTTGTTTGTTTTACAATTAAACTTTTATCCATTAATACATTGGTAAACCGAGTAATTGTTGATTTTTCTAGTTGTAACTGTTCAGCTATTTCTTTTTGAGTAAGATAAGGCTTAGCAGCAACCATTCTCAACATATACGCATGTGGTGCAGATAGCCCTGCTTCCTGATAGGCACCATCCCAGATTCGATTTAATTTTCGAACCAGTCCATTACTATTAAAAAACAGGCATCTTTCAAACATGTAGTTAGTATAGATCACTATAGTTGTACATGCAACTATAGTGTGCTTCATTGACCCAAAAATTTATTATTATTTAACTATTGATAAAAGGCATTATCGTTATATAAAGTATAACGGCAATACTAAAAATATACGCAATAAAGCGCAGTGGGCTTTCACGTATATTACTTAGCAAGGTTGGTGCATGGCCCTTGTTTTTAAGTTCTGCATAATCAGCATGAAACTGCTGTGTACGTTGTTGCTGATATTCATCAATAAGTAATACGGCTGTCGGGTATTGCATTTCATCCTTTAACCAAATAGCAGCCATAGCAATCCCCCAATTCCCTGCATGGGTTTCATAAAAATCCAGATCATTCTCACTCAGCAGTTTACGAATATCCTGTGCTTCATCAAGCGGCACATCACGAAGTTTAAAGAGTAACTTAGCCATTTAAGCACTTATCATTAACTGTCATAACCAAGATTTGGGGCTAACCAACGTTCGGCATCGTCTATCGACATGCCTTTACGTTTAGCATAATCCTCGACCTGATCTTTATTAATTTTCCCAATACCAAAGTAACTTGATTCAGGATGACTAAAATACCAACCACTCACCGATGCTGCTGGCCACATCGCATAACTTTCGGTTAACGCTACACCCGTATTTTTTTCTGCATCGAGTAATGTCCAGAGTTTTGGTTTTTCGGTGTGATCCGGACAAGAAGGATAACCCGGCGCAGGACGGATACCACGATAATCTTCTTTTACCAGTCGAGTATTATCAAAATCTTTATTTCTAAATGCGCTATCGGGTGACCAGTTACTATTATTTTCGTTGCCGGAGTAGCCCCAGTTAATATGGCGAACTCGTTGGTGCATATGTTCGGCAAAAGCTTCTGCAAAACGATCAGCCAGGGCTTTTAGCATAATAGACTGATAATCGTCATGATCTTTTTCAAAACGTTCAACATGTTCATCAATACCTATACCAGCCGTTACAACAAAACCACCCACATAATCCTGCTTACCACTGTCTTTTGGTGCGACAAAATCAGCATTGCTACGATTGGGTTTACCCGGTGGACGTTCAGTTTGCTGACGTAAATGATTTAAGGTCGTTATCACTTCATTACGCGACTCGTCACTATAAACTTCAATATCATCATCATTGACACTATTCGCCGGGAACAAACCCACAACGGCGCGGGCTTTTAACCAGCGTTCATCGATAATTTGTTTTAACATGGTTTGTGCATCGGCAAACAACTTTTTGGCTTCGACACCTTTTTCTGCATCATCAAATATTTTGGGGTAACTGCCTTTTAATTCCCAGGTATGGAAGAACGGAGTCCAGTCAATATACGGAACCAGATATTCCAGTGGCATATCATCAAACGCCTGAATACCTTTGATATTAGGCACCGATGGCGTGTATTGTTGCCAGTCTATTTTTAATTTATTTTGGCGTGCTTGTTCTATCGACAACCAACTTATTTTTGCTCGCCGACCCGCATGGGCAACTCTGACTTTTTCATACTCATCGTGTATTTCTTTTACAAAGGTTTCTTTAAAATCTTCACTGATTAATTTTTGTGCCACACCCACTGCACGAGAAGCATCTTTTACCCATACGGTCGAGCCATGATAGTTTTGTTCTATCTTAACCGCAGTGTGTGCCTTAGATGTCGTTGCACCACCAATCATTAAGGGCATACCGAAACCAAGCCGTTCCATTTCTTTGGCAAGATGTACCATTTCATCTAGCGAAGGTGTAATTAAACCCGACAAACCAATAATATCAACACCTTCTGCTTTTGCTGCTTCTAAAATTTTATTAGCAGGCACCATCACACCTAGATCAATCACTTCAAAATTATTACATTGCAACACAACACCAACAATATTCTTACCAATATCATGTACGTCACCTTTAACAGTCGCCATTAATATTTTACCGTTAGAGCGTGTGCCATCTCCTTTTTCGGCTTCAATATAAGGTAACAAATAGGCAACGGCTTTTTTCATTACCCGTGCAGACTTAACCACCTGTGGTAAGAACATTTTACCCTCACCAAATAAATCACCCACCACGTTCATACCGTCCATCAGTGGCCCTTCGATGACTTCAATGGGACGACTGAATGCAGTACGTGCTTCTTCGGTATCTTCAACTACATACGCGTCAATACCTTTTACTAGAGCATGTTCCAAACGTTTGGCAACCGGCAAGTTTCGCCATTCCAAATCTTCTGTTTTTGCTTTTGTTGAACCATCACCGATAAACTTACTAGCAATATCCAGTAAATGTTCAGTCGCATCAGGAGTTTTGTTTAACACAACATCTTCAACGGCGTTACGCAGCTCCTCTGGCAAGTCATCATAAACGGCGAGCTGGCCTGCATTTACAATACCCATGCTCATACCATTTTTAATGGCATAATATAAAAATACCGCATGAATAGCTTCACGAACTGGGTTATTACCACGAAAGGAGAACGATACATTGGACACACCACCGCTAATCAAGGCATGTGGCAGGTTTTTCTTTATCTCATGAGTGGCTTCAATAAAATCGACACCGTAATTATTATGTTCTTCGATGCCAGTAGCAATTGCAAAAATATTCGGATCGAAAATAATATCTTGTGGAGGAAAATCAACGTCTTCCACTAAAATTTTATAAGCACGTGCACAAATTTCGATTTTACGTTTTTTGGTATCGGCCTGACCGACTTCATCAAAAGCCATCACAATAATCGCCGCACCATAACGACGACAAAGCTTTGCCTGCTGGATAAAATTTTCTTCGCCTTCTTTTAAGCTGATCGAGTTAACAATACCTTTACCCTGAATACATTTTAAACCTTCTTCAAGGATTGGCCATTTGGATGAGTCAACCATTACTGGCACCCTTGAAATATCAGGCTCACTGGCTATCAGGTTTAAAAACATTTTCATTGCCGCTTGCCCATCTAACATACCTTCATCCATGTTGATGTCGATAATTTGTGCGCCGTTCTCAACCTGTTCACGAGCAACACTGAGGGCTTCGTCGTAATTGTCTTCAAGAATTAAACGTTTGAATTTAGCCGAACCAGTCACATTGGTACGTTCACCCACATTAACAAACAAGGAGTCTTCAGTAATATTACAGGGTTCCAGACCTGCTAAGCGTGTTGTAAAGTCTTCTTCTTTCGGTTGGCGAGGCGGATACTTGGCAACCACATCGGCTATTGCTTTAATAAATGCAGGGCTTGTGCCACAACAACCACCAATAATATTGATAAAACCATTTTTAGCCCACTCTTCAATTTCGGCAGCCATTTCTTCTGGTGTTTCGTCGTATTCACCAAATTCATTGGGCAAACCTGCATTGGGGTGCGTATTGATATGGCAGTTAGCAATACCGGCAATTTCTTCCACATACTGGCGTAATTCAGTTGCACCTAATGCACAGTTAAACCCAAAGCTGATAGGTTTAACATGACGTAGTGAATTATAAAAAGCCTCGGCCGTTTGCCCCGATAAAGTTCGACCAGAAGCATCGGTAATCGTACCAGAAATCATAATGGGTAAACGCTTGCCCATTTGTTCAAAATATTCTTCTATCGCAAATAAGGCGGCTTTTGCATTTAAGGTATCGAATATTGTTTCGACCAGTAGAATATCGCAACCACCTTCTACCAATGCTTTGGTGGCCTCTAAATATGTTTCACGCAAGTCATCAAAACTGATATTGCGAAAACCGGGATTGTTAACGTCGGGGCTTAAAGAAGCTGTTCGATTGGTTGGGCCTAACACACCCGCAACAAAACGGGGCTTGTCGGCCGTTGAAAATTCATCACAAACTTCGCGGGCAATTCTCGCTGCTTCAAAATTAAGCTCATAAACCAATTCTTCCATGTCATAGTCTGCCATTGAAACCTTGTTGGCATTAAACGTATTGGTTTCTAAAATATCTGCCCCAGCTTCCAAATAAGCCGCATGAATATCATGGATAATTTTGGGTTGAGTTAGTACCAGTAAATCGTTATTACCTTTTAAGTCGCTAGCATAATCGGCAAAACGTTCGCCTCGATATTCAGCTTCACCTAACTTATAGGACTGGATCATGGTGCCCATAGCACCATCTAAAACAAGAATACGTTCTTTAAGGGCTTGTTCTAATTTATTTGTAGACTGACTCATACGGACTCATTTAATTGTAACGATTGAATGGGCGAAGTTTAGCATGCCTGATAGGAATGGACTATATACTAAGGAATAGTGGTAGCAAAAATAGCTGGATATGTCTAGATATTATCTAACCAGTGTTTAAGGCTATCAGCCTCACGTTTAATATATGAGGAATCGTTAAACGCTTGACCAATCACACTGATACCTTGTGTACAGGTTAATAGGTGCATGGCGAAATGACTCGCCTGTTCTTTGTTGTGACCGAGTAAAACAAATTGTTCGGTAATCCAGTCCCTAAATAATACGATCATTTGCGTTGCATCACTGTAATTAATATTGTTGATCTTGTTAAGCTCGGAACAAACTGTTCCGATAGGGCAGCCATATTTAACAATATTGTCCCGATAGCCCACAATCATATCAACGTACTGATGTAAGCGTTCTTTAGCTGAAGAAATATTCTCATTCCATTCGTTTATAATTTGTTTGATGCCGATTTTTTTATTTTCAATAACCGCAGCTAGAATATCGTCTTTAGTTTTGAAGTGATAATAAAAATTACCGCGAGATATACCAACCACTTTGGCAATGTCTGAAAAAGAAGTATGGTTAAAGCCCTGCCGATAAAATAAATCATCGGCAGTGGATACTATTTTGTTACGCATTGTTTCGGCTTTAGTATTCACGGCTAAAAACCCATACTTCTGTGGTGATCCTTGGCTATTATATCCTACTCATGCTAATGCCGTCTCTTTTTCTAAGAATGGGTAATCGATATAACCTATTTCATCTCCCCCATAGAATGTATCGGGGTTAGGTTTATTTAATTCAGCAGCTGTTTTAAAACGCTCAACGAGGTCAGGATTTGCTATATATAAAGTACCAAAGGCAATACTGTCTGCTGTACCTGTGTTAATAGCCGATTCAGCTTTAGGCAGATCGTAAGCAAAATTAGCTATATAATATCCAGCAAAGTTATTTTTAAATTTCTGATAGTCCAGTTTTTTAGAACCGTTCACCATATCCCCTTCAACAACATGCAGGTAAGCTAGGCCAAGTTTTCCAAGTTGCTTTGTCACATAGTCAAATATTTCTTGTGGGTTGGAGTCATTAATATCATTAAAGGTATTTTCAGGTGATAACCGTACTCCCACATGCGCAGCATCCCAGGCATACATGACGGTGCCCACAACCTCACCTAATAAACGATAGCGATTTTCAAGACTACCACCGTATTCATCATTGCGTTGATTAGCTCCATCGCGTAAAAATTGATCAATTAAATAGCCATTGGCTGCGTGAATTTCTACTCCGTCAAAGCCAGCCGCTTTCGCATTTTCTGTTGCCACTTTATATTGTTCGACTATTGCGCTTATTTCATTCTGCTCTAGGGCATGCGGCTCAACGTAAGCTTGCATCCCTTCATATGTGATTGCCTCACCTTTTGGCTTAATAGCCGAAGGCGCAACTGGCAGTGCATTATTTGGCTGCATTGAAGGATGGGAAATACGCCCCACATGCCAAAGTTGTAAGACAATTTTGCCACCTTCCTGATGTACCGCATCGGTCACCTTTTTCCAACCCGCCACTTGTTCTGCACTATGAATACCCGGTGTTGCAGGATAACCAACACCTTGCGGTGATACCTGAGAGCCTTCGGTAATAATCAACCCCGCCGTGGCACGTTGTCGATAATATTCCACATTCATCGGTTGAGGCACATTGCCACTGGCGGCACGATTACGAGTTAATGGTGCCATCACGATGCGGTTAGCCACTTCAATGGCGCCTATCCTGCCACCTGAAAACAAGTCTATGTCCATATTTTCTTTATTTTTCATTAAGTTACTCCTTTTGAGTCATTATATTAAATTCTACACCACCCTAATTAGGACAATAGTCCTAGAACAAAAGTAAAAATAGGTCAATCGTCCTAATTTGTCAAGCTCCGTCTTTAATACAAGCTAAAACCAAAGTTTAGAATAACACCTTGAAAATATTAAAAAGAACAAGCAAATTTCAGTATAGAGTATAGTGAAGAACCTGTTGGCGAAATCAAGCCATTCGCGTTGCACGCCGCTTGATTAGTGCTTTAGATTCCAATCAAATTGAGAAACAAGATGAAAACAATCGGTCTTTTAGGTGGTATGAGTTGGGAGAGTACGACTAGTTACTATCGTGCGATAAATGAAGGTGTAAGAAAATCACTTGGGGGATTACACTCTGCAAAAATTGCGATGTATAGTGTTGATTTTGATCCCATCGAAAAACTACAACATAAAGGTGACTGGGAAGCCACTGCAAAGGTGTTATCCGAAGCAGCCCAAAATATACAATCAGCAGGTGCTGATTTTTTACTTATCTGCACAAACACGATGCACAAGGTGGCCCCACAGATAAAAAAATCCATAGATATCCCATTACTTCATATAGCGGATGCAACCGCTGAGGTGCTGATTGAAAATAGAATTAAAAAGGTTGGCTTGCTGGGTACCGCATTTACAATGGAACAGACATTCTACAAAGGTCGGCTAATTGAAAAACACGGGTTGAATGTTCTAGTTCCGAATAGTACCGATAGAAAAATTATTCACAATATAATTTATCAAGAACTTTGTTTAGGGAAAATTGAAGTGAGTTCAAAAATCGAGTATTTGCGCATCATTGAGTGGTTGGTTAATCAAGGTGCCGAAGCAATCATTCTTGGGTGTACAGAAATTGGAATGTTAATAAACCAAAAGGATACCAGTGTAACACTGTTCGATACGACGGCTATTCATGCTGATAAGGCCGTAAAATATGCACTGCAATAATGAAGATTTTACCTTATTAATCATTCTTTATTAAAAACAATCGTTCTTGCCGGGTTAGCATTACTTGCATTTGCGGCCAACTCGGTACTATGTCGCTTAGCCCTAGGAAATGAGGCGATAGATGCATCGAGTTTTACTGTTATACGGCTATTATCAGGCACTCTTGTTCTTTTTATAATTATTGGCTCCACCAGAGATATAACAAGGGTATCTACAAAAGGTAGTTGGGCAGCTAGCTTTATACTATTTCTATACGCTGTTACATTTTCTTATGCTTATATTTCGTTGGACACCGGTACGGGTGCATTGATTTTATTTAGCGCAGTTCAGATAACAATGATTTTACTGTCTCTTATTTCTGGTACACGATTGCATTACACTGAATGGGTAGGCGTAATCATTGCTTTTACGGGGTTTGTCTACCTTATTCTGCCCAGTATTACTACACCGTCAACTACGGGATTTTTGCTAATGGCTGTGGCTGGAATATCATGGGGTGTTTATACTCTGAAAGGTCGTGGTTCGCAGAACCCTCTTATGGATACGGCTTATAATTTCTTTAGGACTATTCCATTCGTTATACTGTTAGCCATTATTACTATTAATAATACGCATTATACATTTTCAGGAATATTATTAGCTTTATTGTCTGGCGGTATTGCATCAGGAATTGGTTACACTATATGGTATATCGCTCTTGGTAGTCTTTCAGCTACTCAAGCGGCAGTCCTTCAACTGTTAGTCCCGGTTATTGCCGCAGTGGGTGGTATTGTCTTTGTGTCTGAAGTAATCACTTTACGCCTGATGATTTCAACTGCCATCGTTCTTGGTGGTATATTAATGGTCGTTTTAGGTAGATATTATTTTGTTCAGTTACAATCAAACAACAAGAATAACAAATAGATCCCATCAACTACAAAATAATATTTATTATCACACTATCTCTTATGGCCATTGAACATAGCGTTATTTATAACAACAGCAACATGGAGAGTCTTATGAATTTAATGTTTAGAATGTTATAGCTATTAATGACTTCATTTTTTAAACCTAGACTTCCTATCGAAAAACCAAAAAACTCACTACGCCTTAGAGTTCTGCCTAATGACATTGATATTAATTTACATATGAATAATGGATTCCGGTCATATCTGAACATACTATGAAATATACCATTAAAATGGAAATAACAGGTTGGGATGAAAAGTCATTTAAAATGCTGCATACCTTCATCGTTGCTGAAAGAATTATTGCCGAGGGAACCTCTTGTGGCGTTATTTTAAGTACAAGTGGTGTAATACCACCAGACGAAGTTATGAAAAAAGTAGCATCCCGTTTAATTTCTTAAAACAAGTTTATCCATAGGATATGGATACCAGATGGATAAAACCAATTATGTTAAAGGAAGTATTGCAAACCACGTAGCAAATTTATTCCAAAGGCTACTGTCTGTCCATGTTAAATTTAGCCCCTGAAAAATTAGAAATATTGCAAGCATTATTGGAAAAACTTCACGTCCTTGTTTTTGTTTGTGCTCCATTATAATTAAAACAATAAAAATAAGATCGGTTAATGTAAAGGTTATAACCTGAAAACTAAATGGGAGCGGAGGAATATCGACAGGTATTCTTGCTACAGCCGGATCGATCAAGGTTAATGCTGTAGAAATCATATAACGCGCATGACGTACAGGACTTTTTCGATAAATAATAGCCAACACATACGCAATGATAAAAATAGCCAACAACGATAACTGTAAAAATAGTATATAGAGACGCGAACCAGATATTCCATCTTCCCTGATAACTATTTGATTGTGTGCTAACAAAATAAGAGAAATAATAATAAGAGGAACTAGCACGTAAGACAATTTACCGATAAATCGGTGCAGCAGATATTTTTTATAACGAATAAGAAAGGCTTGAGTAATAAGCAGAATAATCCAGAGCAACATTGTAACGGCATGAAAATGAACATAACCGTCAATATCGCCAAAGAGTTGTGAAAAATAAGATTGCCAAAAGCCAATAATGGCAAGAAAAAATAAAACTATAAAGTAAAAACCACTCTTTGGAAACATCCCGTGTCTGCCTTTTATTTTTTATATTCAAATAAGACAGGACTATCCAGAATAGTTCACTGAGCTATTGTTTTAATCGATAACCTGTTTTAAACATCCACCAAATCATTGCAAGACAAGCGGCAAGAAAGAACAACACCATTAATAAACTTAATTCAACACTGACATCAGATACCTCAAAGAAACTCCAACGGAAGCCACTGATTAAATAAACCACTGGATTAAACAAGGTGACCGTTTGCCAAGCCGGAGGTAACATATCAATCGTGTAAAAACTGCCACCGAGAAAAACTAGTGGGGTGATAATTAACATCGGGATCAGTTGAAGCTTTTCAAAATTATCAGCCCATAAGCCGATAATAAAACCAAATAAGCTAAAAGAAATACAGGTTAGGATTAGAAAAGCCAACATCCATAGCGGGTGTGCAATTTCAAAGGACACAAAGAAACCTGCTGTTGCTAAGATGATCAACCCAATAATAAATGACTTGGTTGCTGCCGCCCCCACATAACCTAAAACAATCTCAACAAATGAAATCGGTGCTGACATTACTTCATAAACGGTGCCAGTGAACTTGGGGAAAAATATGCCAAAAGATGCATTGGTAATACTTTGGGTGAGTAACGCTAACATCATTAAGCCCGGCACAATAAATGCCCCATAGGGTACACCGTCCACGGTTTGAATACGCGAACCAATTGCTGAACCAAAAACCACAAAATACAGTGCTGTCGAAATAACAGGCGACACAAAACTTTGCAAGATCGTTTCCCATGCACGCAACATTTCATATTTATAAATAACTCTGACGGCGTAAATGTTCATTATTTTGTATTAACCAGACTGATAAAAATATCTTCTAAAGAAGTTTGGGATGTATTCATATCTTTCAACCGCAATTTTGCCTCATCTAGCTTATGTATTAGTTCAGCAATACCCGTGCGAGTTTTTAAGGGATCATACGTATAGGTAAGAAAATACCCATCAGACGATAAATCTAAATCCCATGAATGAAGTACAGTGGGTATTTTTTCTACTGACTCCTCAAGCTCAATGGTAAGCTGGCGTTTACCTAGCTTGTGCATTAAGGCTTTTTTATCATCCACTAATAGTAATTCGCCATTGGCGATAACACCAACCCTATCAGCAATTTCTTCAGCTTCTTCAATATAGTGTGTCGTTAAAATAATGGTAACTCCGGATTCACGTAAACGCTTCACCACATTCCACATCTCTTTTCGCAATTCGACATCGACACCGGCTGTTGGCTCATCCAGAAATAAAATTAATGGCTGATGAGAGAGTGCCTTACCTATTAATACTCGCCGTTTCATTCCACCCGAAAGTGACATTAATATACTGTCTTTCTTGTCCCAAAGTGACAAATCTTTAAGTAGCTGTTCCAGATAAGCCGGATCTGGTTTTTTGCCAAATAGTCCGCGACTAAAACATAAGGTATTCCATACTGTATCAAATGCACCCAGTGTTAATTCCTGCGGTACAAGACCAATCAATGAACGAGTTTCACGGTATTGGCGAATAATGTCATGACTAGCAACCGTAACCGTACCCGTACTGGCTTTAACAATGCCACAAATAATTGAAATTAACGTGGTTTTACCAGCACCGTTTGGCCCGAGCAAAGCCAAGATTTCACCTTGAACGATCTCAAGACTCACATCTTTGAGTGCATGATGACCATCTGAATATATCTTGGATAAATGTTTGATTGAAATAATGGGCTGCATAATACGCTTAGCGTACCACAACTTATAATTTAAATATCACGATTAATTATTAAAATTAAATGACTGGTTTATCATTTCAAACAGGCCTAAGCCTTTAATTTTTCGTTGATCGCCCATCATTATTTACAAATCAGCTATTATAAACGGTTTCATTATCTTCTTTATAATTCTGTATTATTGACTTTAAGTTTTGGCTCATAGCCTACTCTTTTTTTATTTAACAGACATAATTCAATATGGGGAAATCTTTAATGACTCACATTTTCAGAGAAAACATTAATAACCACAACCCCTGAAATAATAAGCACCATGCCTATAATTGCCGGAATATCGGGTGTTTCGCCATATAAAAAGTAGCTAACCGCTGTCACCAGAATAATACCTAAACCAGACCAAACGGCATAAGTGATACCGACCGGAATGGTTCTTAACACAAGCGCCATAAAATAAAGAGCAACCAGAAATCCAACAATAACAATGATACTGGGCATAAGTTTAGAAAATTCCGCAGATGCTTTTAGTGCGCTAGTTGCTGTCACTTCAGCAATTATTGCTATGGCAAGGTATATATACGCCATTATTAAGCCCTTTACTGTTTCTCCACTAACAGTAATGTACCATCCGCTTTTACCACCTTAACAACGTCACCAATAGCACAATCTTTCCCCCCAATTTTCCAAGTTGTGTCATCCACTCGGATTCGACCACGTTGATTAACAATGGGCTCTTCTAAGGTAAAGGTTCGTCCGACATATTGCATACCTCGACGATTAAGCTGTGGCTGATCGGTTTCTAGTGGATTTCGTGCTGCAATTTTTTGCCATACAAATAAGCTGGCAACACTCAAAATTGAAAATATTAATAACTGATATTCCCATGTAATGCCCGTAAACAAGCTTAATAATAAACCCATTATGGCAGCCGCAATGGCTATCCACATAAAAAATGCACCGGGTGCAAAAACTTCAAGCACAAAAAGAATAACGGCAAGAATAAACCAGTGCCAATTGGTTAAATGTTCTAATAGTTCATTCATGAAATTAACCTATTTTTTAACGACTTTAGTCAGCTCGGCTATGCCACCGATAGCACCAATAATACTAGCCGCTTCCAATGGCATAAGGACTAGTTTTTCATTCGGTGCGGAGGCTATTTCTTTTAAGGCATCGACATAATTATTAGCCACAAAATAATTAAGCGCATTCACATCGCCTTGTTCAATCGCTTTGGATACAACATGGGTTGCTCTTGCTTCTGCTTCGGCCTGACGTTCTCTTGCTTCGGCATCTAAAAAGGCAGCTTCTTTACGCCCCTCTGCTGATAAAATAGCGCCCTGTTTTTCGCCTTCGGCTTTCAGAATTTCAGCTTGACGTTCACCTTCGGCTTCCAAAATTAGTGCACGTTTTTCACGTTCAGCTTTCATTTGACGCGCCATGGCATCCACTAAATCACGTGGTGGGCTGATGTCTTTAATTTCAATCCGAGTGACTTTGATCCCCCAGGGTGTTGTTGCATCATCCACTACACTCAGTAACCGAGCATTAATCTTATCCCGTTTAGATAAAAGCTCATCCAGATCCATTGAGCCCATCACCGTTCGGACATTGGTCATGGTCAGGTTTAAAATGGCTAATTCTAATTGATTAACTTCATAGGCCGCTTTGGCTGCATCAAGCACTTGATAAAAGACAACCCCATCAACTCGCACCATGGCATTATCTTTAGTGATCACTTCCTGTGATGGAACATCGAGAACTCTTTCCATCATATTTAATTTTGCACCAATACGATCAAAAACAGGTGTAATCCAATTTAAACCGGGGTTAAGGGTACGTGTATAGCGCCCAAAACGTTCAACCGTGTACTCCCTTCCCTGTGGAACAGATTGCACTCCCATAAATAAAAATGCAATTGAAAAAAACAAACCAAATAGAACAAATGATCCAAACCCTAACTCAAACATAATCCACTCCTTATTTTGTCTTTATTGAGTATACCGTTTTAAGCCGATAAAAAAAGTAACAAATACAGAGACTAGGTTTTACTCACCCGCGCCTTCTGTTTCAATATTTAGAATTTTACCACAATGTTTACAATGTATGGCGTCGTTATCATGCCGCGACAATCCACATACCGGGCACTTGTAACGGACCTTCCCCGGCCGAAAAATAGTTTGTATTAACCTTAAAAACAAAGAAATACCAAATATCATAATAAACACGGCCAACACATGTCCACTGGTACCAATTAAAGTAATATCCCCAAAGCCGGTTGTGGTAAGTGCTGCAACCGTAAAATACAATGCGTCAATATAATTAACAATGGATGGGTTCTTTCCCACCTGCGTTACATACACCACTTCAGTAACAATAAAAACAAATACCAACAGGTTAACAATACTAAAGATAATATCTTCGTTCACTCGCACAAACGTTGACTGCTTTCGTAATGACTTAAGAACATGGTATGAACGTAAAAGTCTTAGTGCACGCAATACTCTTAGGAAAGCAAAATTTTCAGCCAAAGTCGGTGCTAGCAAAGAAACAATGACGATCATATCAGCCATACCAATAGGATTAAAAATATCTTTCAGGCGTGCTTTACTGATATAAAGCCTGGCAGCAAACTCGATAAGAAAAATAATACCAATGACTTCTTCAATTCCATGGTATTCATCAACGTGGTGATAAAAAGAGGCCACCACAAAATAAAGGATTGTTAGTAAATCAAAACTCAATAATAACCAACGAAAAACCATCGCCCGGCGATTATGCCCATTATAAAGACCATCGATCGTGTTATATAAACGCCCGAACTGACTATCTGGCATACCCTCATCCTGTTTATAGTTGTTAAATGTATCTAATCGTTCAGCTTATACCCTCGTCTTAATCGAGTCTATCTTCTATCTTGCTATGATATAATAACCTGATGACGAAACTCGCACGCACATCCAACAGCTTCAATAAACTACGTTCCCGACTCGAACGTGAAACAGGTAAAGCCATTGGTGACTATAAAATGATCGAAGATGGCGATGTCATTATGGTGTGTTTATCCGGTGGCAAAGATTCCTATACCATGCTGTCGGTGTTACAGGCCCTGCAAAAACGCGCACCGGTTAATTTTAAATTGATTGCGATGAATCTGGATCAGAAACAGCCCGGCTTTCCTGATGAAGTGTTACCTGAGTACCTGAAATCACTTAACGTGGATTACCATATTATTACTCAGGATACCTACTCGATAGTTAAAGAAAAAATTCCCGAGGGTAAAACTACCTGCTCACTGTGTTCACGATTACGCCGCGGTATTATTTATAAAACAGCCAAGCAACTCGGTGCTAATAAAATTGCATTAGGTCATCACCGTGATGATATTATTGAAACACTATTTTTAAATATGTTTTTTGGTGCCAAAATAAAAGCCATGCCACCCAAGTTATTAACCGATGATGCTGCACATATTTTAATTCGTCCACTTGCTTACTGTGCCGAACGCGACATTGAACGTTTTGCGGTGCAAATGGAATACCCAATTATCCCCTGTAACTTGTGTGGTTCACAGGAAAACCTGCAACGTCAGTCGATAAAGAAAATGTTGGGGGACTGGGAAAAAGATTACCCCGGACGTAATACCAATATTTTTCATGCGATCCAGAATATTGTGCCGTCACAACTTGCAGACAACAAACTTTTTGATTTTAAAAATTTGCAAACAAGTACTCTTGATGCTGAAGAAAATTTGTTTGACTTTACCACTCGTTATAACTGTGACAGCCGTTTTTCAATACCGGTAAAATAATCCCCCGCTGCAAGCAACGGGGCTTACCAGAAAAGACAATCTAATCCTTCCTTCTTAATAACTAAACAGAAGCCGCAAACGCAGCCCAAGTTATATCCTTTAATGTTTCATAAGTCCCATTGCCATCGGCATCAATCTCAACACGAACCAAACCCGATGCAGAACCATCACCTAAAATGGTGATACGCATATTGCCACCTTGCTTGCCGGTTACTTCAAAAACACCAGCATAAGGGTAACTGTCTAAATTATAATTATATTTAATTGTCGTTGTTGTCTTTACGGTAACGCTACCACCTAACTTTGTACTGCTCACGGTATACTTAAAATCATAGGTTAGTTGGCCGTTATTGGTATCATCCACATGCGATTCAGAAAAATCTGTCAACGTTACCGTGTCATTGATAGAGGGCGACACCACCTTAACCGTCAGTACGCCACCATTATTACTGTATTTACCGGTTTCAATACCCGCAAATATTGAAGATGCTTCAAATAAAGTACCGTCAATCGTTAATGTTGTACTCTTTGCCAAAATACTAAAAGTATTGAAGGTATATTGAGTATCAAAACCCGCAATAGAGGATACGGCTTTAATCGCCTGACCATCCAGAACAACACCAAAGAACTTACAATTTACAAAAGTATAAGAGCCATAACCGGGGTCGAGAACAGCCGGAATGTCATACGAGCCCCCATTGGTACAGGCAGCCTGCACAGGTTTCCCTGCAATGTTCAGGTTCTCTGTTAGTGAACTTCCTCTTACCCCCATATCAAAAGCATACTTCGCTACACTGGTATTTTTAGATTCTGATTGAGTACTAAAATCAACTTGCGCGGCAGTATTCGTTGTCGTCGTACCACCACTTGAATTACCACCACTCGTGTCCGTACCCCCACCACCGCAAGCGGCAAGTAAAAAAGTACCCATAAGAACAATGAAAATTTTATTAAAAGAAAAAACTGATAAATAACGCATACCCTACTCCTTAGGAATTATTTGCGGCAATAGCCGCTATTTATTTTCTTTGATTCTTTAATAAAGAATCAGTCTGAGATGCTACTGCCTAAGCAACGATAAAACTAAGTGCAAGTTCACATTTTAACCCTGACACCGAGAATCCACGTGATAGGGTGAAAATTTAAAAAACCCGCTTACTTTAAACAAATATCCCCACTTTAATATAAAAATAGCTTATATTTTAATGAAAATATCTAAATATTAAATTATTTATTGGGAAAGTATATTTTCACCTTAAAATAACACTATAGTGGGAATTTATTCTATAAATTCACTAATAACTGATCGCACATCCCATTTGCCTGTGACTCATATCCACCACCAAACATATTAAAATGGTTTAATATATGGTACAAATTGTACAAAACCTTACGGATCGGATAACCCGCATCCAGAGGCCAGCAATCATTGTATTGTTCGTAGAAGTCGCGGCTAAAACCACCAAACAGTTCTGTCATGGCGATGTCGGCCTCACGATCACCATAATAAGTGGCCGGGTCAAAAATAACCGGCTCGCCCTTACTACTAAAAGCATAGTTACCCGACCATAAGTCTCCGTGCAATAAAGACGGTTCGGGCGTATAGCCCTGAAAAAATTTCGCCAAATCTGCCTGGATACGCTCACCTTTTGCTAGCAAACTGTTACTTGCACCTTGCTGTTCGGCTAACTTTAACTGAAAGCCTAAACGCTGTTCATTCCAGAATACCAACCAGTGATCGCTTGGTTGATTTTGTTGCACCGTAGAGCCAATGGTATTTTCACGTGTCCAACCAAACTGGCGACGCGTATGCCGGTGTAGCTTTTCAAGCTGACGCGCAAAATCCTGCATACTGCCCTGCCCACCTAGCTGAATATTTTCCATAACAATATAGGACTGCGTTCCATTAATACCACTACAAACAGCAGCCGGTACACGAATAGCTTTTGCTTTAGCCAACTCTGCTAGTCCTTCGGCTTCAGCTTCAAACATAGATAACTTATTCGCACTGTTTAATTTTACAAAATAAGTTTTATTGTTTGACTGAATACGATACGCCGAATTAATACAGCCGCCACCGACAACACTGTGCTTTTTTATCTCAAATGACTCAGCTGTTACCTGAGTAATATGTGCGGCGAGTAAATCCCAGTTCATTTATTTAAATATTTGCTTAAAAAATTGCTGCATTTTAGCCCATGATTCTTTATCGGCTTTGGCATTGTATTGCAAGGGCAAATTAAATTTTTTGCCCAACACATCGGCTCTTGGGTTTGTAAAACTATGCTTTGCACCTTTGTAATTAATAAACTCATAGTTAACTTTTGCCTGTTTCATTTCTTTTTTAAATGCAGTAATTTGTTTTTTTGTTGTGAACGGATCGTCTTTACCATTTAGTACTAATATACGTGCTTTCACTTTACCTTTTTTAGCCGCTTGTTTTGTTCCAAGGCTACCGTGAAAACTGACGACACCTTTTAAGTCAACTCCCTGACGCGCCATATCTAAAACAACACCGCCACCAAAACAATAACCAATAGCGGCAACACGCTTAGGATCAGTCATAGCTTGTGCTTTTAATATGGCGAGTCCTTTTTTATAACGCTTACGTGCAATGTCCATATTATTAATAACCGCCATCATGAATTTTTTCGCATCACTAGGATGCTCCGTTACTTTGCCTCGGCCATACATGTCCAATGCAAACGCACTGTAGCCTAACTTAGCTAACATCCGCACCCGTTTACGCGCATATGCGTTTTGTCCCCACCATTCATGAACAACCAGCACTCCGGGGCGTTTGCCTTTTATGGCATCGTCATACGCGTAGTAACCGGTCATTGGAATTCCATTAACAGAATAGGGAATAACTTTAGTCATAACTTTGGCATAAAGTGAGGAGGAAGCACTTAAAAATACAGCAACTAAAATCCATTTTAAAATAATGGGAAATCTATTGGTATGGGTGATGTTTTTTTCGAACATTTTTGTAATTCCTTCTATCGTAATTATCTAGAATAATATCCATACAAATATTAAAGTATAAAATTCAGCTTTTTAGCATAGAATTTTTTCTATTTGAGCATATACTCATTGCTAGCTCAACACCTTACTTTGCATTTTAAAAAACACAAAGGACGTTATTAAAATGAACAAAACCATCATTCAAAAAAACCAGCTCTCTTATTTTACAATTTTTGTTATTTTATTCCTGACTTTTCCCGTACAGGCTGACACCTCGCTAGCAAAACAAATAGAACACTATATGCAACAGCAGGGAACAAATAAGAACACCCCTAAAATAACAGCTAAAGACAAAGCTATTATGCAGCAAGCAGCCAAAGATCTGGCTAAAGCAATGCCTAATCCGGGGTTAAAGGTAGGCGATCATGCACCGGATTTTAGTTTACCCAATGCTTATGGGAAACAACTTAAACTTTCGACCTTACTAAAGAAAGGGCCCGTTATTATTAATTTTTATCGTGGTGCATGGTGCCCATTTTGTAATCTTGAATTACATGCTCTCAAAGCACACTTACCCCGTTTTAAAAAATACGGTGCAACACTTATATCCATTACCCCTCAAAAACCAGATAAATCATTACAGCAAATAAAAAAAGACAAGTTCGCTTTTGATATTTTAAGTGATTTAGACAGCCATGTGATTAAACAATATAAACTGTTTTTTACCCTACCACCCAAACTCGTGACACTTTATAAAAAAATGGGGCTAAACCTTGAAGACTTTAATGGCAAAGGTCGCAATGAGTTACCCGTGCCAGGAACTTTTGTTATCGATAAAATGGGGATTATTCGTGCCGCTTTTGCAGATACCGATTACAAAAAAAGAATGGAACCTGACGCAATCATTGACGCATTAAAAAAACTTTAAACAAATATAAATTAACCTTAGCTGTGCATGAAAAATTAGATTGCTTCGCTAGTACTCGTACCGACAAAATAAGGTTAAATTAATTAATCAACAATATATATTTGAATAAAGGCAGGCTTTTCAAATAAAATTTAATCCTGTTTAACTTAAACTAGTCATATCTTGTCCACAACACATGGGAGATTTTACTTTACCATGCCCATCTGGACATTCTGAAACATGCACGTCATGTCCATCGTCAGCCGTTACCGAACCATGTACCAATTCCTTACCACATTGACCACACGTCATAGTTCCAATACTCATTCCACATTTTTCACATTTATAAGCCGCCATTTTATTCTCCTGAATTTATCTATTGCCTGTTTGTTTTTCTGAGTATAGGTGATCATTCATGACAGTAGAACAACGATATTGAAAATAAAGTCCTCTCATTTTGTAAGATGAAACAACTTCGCAAATTACCATACTAATAGCTGCTTTTTTATCCAAAGCCACCTATACTTTGCAACATTACCCGCAAATGAAAAGGACTTTTTGTACCCACATTCCTATTGGATTTTATTTTGAAATTAGTTACTTTAAGCATCAACTTACTTGCCTCTACACTACTCTTCTTTTTCACCCAAGCAACCGTTGTTGCCAACGAACCAAGCGAAAATTTAAACCGTGTTTTTATTGTTGATTGCAAAGCAACCGGGCAATATGGGCTTTATTCCTATTTGTTATTTTCACGACAACCCGTGTTTGACGCACACACCCGTGCACTCAAACAAATGGAGCGCTTACTGCGTGATGTTAACCAGTTAAAACAGCATTACACCCATACACCCACTGACAACCAGCAGACCGTCTATATACCGGTTTCTTTTGAACCACAAACTTGGATAACCCAACCAACAGAAAATGACTACGATGCCGCTGCACGTTGGGTAATGCACAATTTTGATTTCCAATGCAGCAAAAAACTATTAAACCATTTCCCCAAAATAAAAGGTGATGGCCCTTATATCTTGTCCAGTGCCCAAAAAATTCAGCAGACATCACCGTGGCGAATGCCTGTACTGGTACAAGATCTTTCAACCGCAAAGCTCGGTGAATCTCTATTCTGGTTTGATACTTTCTTTAAAAAAAGTGCACAACCGCAACCATGGGAAACGATGGATCTGCTGCGTTTACAGGAAAATATGTTGTCGTTATTGTTAGGGCAGTACCACAAGGAAAAACAAAAGACCCTACCAACACCCACATTATTACCAACAGCAAACCCCTTACACAACAAACAGCCAAAACAAATACAAACAGAGCCAAAAATGGCTTACTCCATTCATAAAAGCCCATGGATTAAGAGTAATCCCTATCTCAACAAAATAACCATTCAATTTAAAAGGGAAAAAGTAAAAGAATCCACACGTCAAACTAAAAGGTAATTTTAAAATTGCCCGAAATGGCTGTTTCGTCCAGACCAATATTACAAAGTAAAAATTGCTTTTAACAAATTTAAAATGAAATACAAGTGCTTTATTGGCTTTTTTTGAATGTTATTCACAGCTAATATTCGCTTGTTTTTTAACCGTATTTTTTATATAAGAAAAGCAACATATAAACAATAATAGCCTATAAAAACAATGTAACACATTGATTATAAATAATATATTCCGAAGTGGTTAAAATTTAACCATTGTAACAAAAATGTAGTACTGACGCGGATTTCACTTCTATTATCCCTTTTCATCCACAAAGTTATCCACAGGAATTGTGGATAAGGCGAGGTAAATAGAAACAACAATACCTTAGCCAATTTATTCTAGAATTTACCTTAGAATAACATCCTAACTGTCTTCCAAATGTTGAAATTATGTTGATTTTGTATAGTTTTCTATCAACTCGGCACAAAGACTTGTTCAGTATTGTAAAACTTCTGTTAACGTAACGCCCATGCAAGACTCTCTTTTTAGCTCAGACTCTAAATCCGGGACCCCACCCAGCCCACAAACTGAAAATTTGCAGACTATTCAAGTGGCTGTTCCCAAACCGCTGCGGTCACTGTTTGATTATCGGGTGAGCACACAGCAAATGACCAGACTCAAGCCCGGGATGCGCGTAAAAGTACCCTTTGGCAGGCAGCAGCTTATTGGGGTTGTTATCCACACTGATCAAGTCAGCCATTATCCCAGCGATAAATTAAAAGCCATTATCAACATTATCGACGATTCACCTTGCCTGCCCAACAATATTTTAGAGTTACTTCAATGGGTAAGTCGTTACTACCAGTATCCAATTGGTGAAGTCTTTTCCCATGCCTTACCTGCGTTATTGCGACAGGGGAAGCCACCATTACCGGTAACGGAAAATGTCTGGCAGCTCACCGAACAAGGCCGTGCTACCGACTCGGCAACTCTTGGTCGCGCACTGAAACAACGACAAATTCTGGACTTTCTAAAGCACACTGCCGACAGTGACAATATTAGCACCACTCATACTGCCACCAGGCTAAACCAACAGTGGAGCAACTGGCGCGATGCCATGCGTCGACTCGATGAAAAAGGACTCGTTACTCAAACACAGCAAAGCTCAATTTTTGCCAACACATTAAAGCCCACCGCCAGCCCCTTGCACCGTTTAAATCACGAGCAGCAACTCGCCGCAGACAGCATTAGCAAGGCCCTCGGCCAACATCATGCCTTTTTACTCGAAGGCATTACCGGCAGCGGCAAAACCGAAGTTTATATGCAGGTAATTCTGGCCGTACTCCAGCGAGGCCAACAGGTTTTAGTACTCGTGCCCGAAATCGGTTTAACCCCACAACTAGTTGAACGCTTCGAGCGCCACTTAAATACCCACGTTGCGGTTTTACATTCGTCCATGAATGATACTGAACGCCTGAATAACTGGTTAGCAACGCAAGATGAAAATAACGACTCAAGAGCCCGCGTACTTATTGGCACCCGTTCGGCCGTGTTTACTCCGTTTAAAAATTTAGGTTTGATCTTAATCGATGAAGAACATGACCTGTCTTTAAAACAACAGGACGGCTTACGCTATTCCGCGCGTGACGTGGCTATTATGCGTGCCCACAGTGCCAATATACCTATTATACTAGGTTCAGCAACGCCTTCTTTAGAAACCTTATACAACGCACAACAGCAACGTTTCACCCATTTACGATTAAAACAACGCGCCGGGGAAGCTGTCCTGCCGGATATTCATTTACTCGACGTTCGCAGCCAGAAGCTCAAACACGGTTTATCGGCACAACTTATTCAGCGCATACGCGCCCACCTTGAACAAGGCAATCAGGCTTTATTGTTTTTAAACCGACGTGGGTTTGCACCCGTACTCATGTGTTATGAATGTGGCTGGCTATCTCACTGCCCACGCTGCGATGCCTACCTTACCTTGCACCAACGTGCCCAACAGTTACGCTGCCACCACTGCGGCACCGAAACACATATTCCACACGCCTGCCCGGACTGCCAGAACAAGGGCGCGCAGAGTGAACTTAACCCCGTCGGCCTTGGCACCGAACAAGTCGAAGACGCGCTTGCAAGCTTATTCCCGGATAAAACCATTTTAAGGATCGACCGCGACAGCACCCGTAAAAAAGGTGAGCTAGAAAGCAAACTACAGCAAGCCAAAGACGACCATATTGATATTTTACTCGGCACCCAAATGCTCGCCAAAGGCCACCACTTTCCACGCGTGACCTTAGTCGGGATTTTAAGCGCCGACCAAGGTTTATACAGCGCCGACTTCCGCGCCAGTGAACGTATGGGTCAACTGATTTTACAGGTAGCCGGACGCGCCGGACGTGAACAACAGCGCGGCGAAGTACTCATTCAAACCTGTCACCCAGACAACCCCTTACTACGCGACTTGCAACACCACAGCTACCCCGATTTTTGCAAAGACTTATTCAATGAACGCCAACAGGCGATGTTGCCACCGTATACTTACCATGTGCTGATTCGCGCCGAAGCGATTGACGAAGATTCACCTATTGAATTTTTACAGGCTGCCAAAAATGCCCAACCATCTATCAAGAATAATCTTGTTGAAGTCTTCGGCCCCTTCCCCGCGCCCATGACCCGCCGTGCCAGTCGCTATCGTTATCAAATGTTATGTCAGGCAGGCAACAGAAATGATTTACAACAACTAATGCACCACTGGCTACCACTTATCGAGAAATTACCCAACCGCAAAAAAGTAAGATGGTCGGTGGACGTGGATCCACAGGAGATGTTTTAAAAAGATTGTTAAAAAGTAAGCATCGACTTTTAACATCGGTTATAAATATAGGGGGGAGTATTCCCTAATCATCCGTACGGATATACGCTATCTGTCTTCTTTGACGTGCCAAAATCGTTGACAATCCAACCCTTTGATCTTCTTAATTTTATTGCGGTTAATCAAGCATACACCCTATTAGTAATGCTGCGCTAAGGCTATAATGATTATTTTTAAACTCGACCAAAAACAGATCCCTAAACTATTTATGAAATCCGAAATCAGCCAATTATTGCAACACGCCGTTGAACAGTTACAAACACAAGGCATATTACCTGCCGATTTGAATATAAATATTCGTCTGGAGAACACCCGCGACTCCTCCCACGGTGATTTAGCCTGTAATTTAGCCATGATGTTGGCCAAACCCGCCAAAGCCAAGCCGCGTGATATTGCTGAAGCCATTGTAACGGCCTTACCTGCATCAGATTTGGTTAGCAAGGTTGAAATAGCGGGGCCCGGTTTTATTAATTTTTACCTCAATGCCAGTGCCACCGCATCGATCGTTAAACAAATTCTGGAGGCGGGCGAGACTTACGGCCAGTGCAAACTTGTTGAAGACAAAAAAGTTCAAATCGAATTTGTATCGGCCAACCCGACAGGTCCATTGCATGTTGGCCATGGCCGCGGCGCAGCTTACGGTGCGACCTTGGCCAATCTTTTATCCGCCGTGGGTTATAAGGTTCACCGTGAATATTATGTGAATGATGCCGGGCGACAAATGGACATCCTGTGCGCCAGTGTCTGGTTACGTTATTTGGAATTGTGCGGTGAAGAATTTGATTTCCCGGCCAATGGTTATAAAGGGGATTATGTCTGGGACATTGCGGCCACCTTGCACCGCGAAAATGCCGACAAGTTTAAACATAGTTGGCCGATAGCCGAGCAGCTACCCAAAGACGAACCAGACGGTGGCGATAAAGAAGAATATATTGATGCGATTATCGACCATGCTAAAACATTATTAGCCGATAATTACCGAACAGTTTTCGATCTTGGTTTAAATTATCTAGTCGCAGACATTAAAGATGATTTGCAACACTTTGGTGTCGAGTTTGATGAGTGGTTTTCTGAGCGAAAACTAATGGATGATGCCTCCGTACAAACCGCGCTCGACCTTTTACAAAAGAACAACCACGTTTATGAAAAAGGCGGTGCGCTCTGGTTTCGCTCGACTAACTTTGGTGACGAAAAAGATCGCGTGGTGGTGCGTGACAATGGCCAAACCACTTATTTTGCATCCGATATTGCTTACCATTTGAATAAATTCGAGCGTGGTTTTGAAACCGTGATTGATATTTGGGGTGCCGACCATCATGGTTATGTGCCTCGTGTTAAAGCGGCTATTACGGCCACGGGGCAAGATGCAGAAAAATTAAAAGTGTTGTTGGTTCAGTTTGCAGTGTTGTACCGTGATGGCGAAAAAGTCCCCATGTCAACACGCTCGGGACAGTTCGTTACTTTACGTGAACTGCGTAAAGAAGTGGGCAGTGATGCTGCACGTTTCTTTTATGTGATGCGTAAGTGCGAGCAACATCTTGATTTCGATCTTAATCTGGCTAAATCACAAAGTAACGATAACCCCGTTTACTATATTCAATACGCCCATGCACGTGTTTGCAGTGTGTTTCGTCAACTGAACGAAAAAAATCTGCAATACGATCAAACCATGGGCCTTAAAAATATTGACATCTTAACTGAACCGCATGAGCAGTCCCTAATAACCAAACTGGGGCGTTATGCTGAAATGATTCAAAATGCAGCCAACCATTACGAACCACACCAAATTGCTTATTACTTACGGGAACTGGCAAATGAGTTCCATAGCTATTACAACGCACACCAGTTTATCGTGGATGATGATAAAATACGTCAAGCACGTTTTGCTTTAATCAGCGCAACCCGTCAGGTCATTGCCAATGGCCTGAAAATATTAGGTGTCTCGTCACCAGATAAAATGTAAAGCGCACGTAATTTATCGAATCTAACTTTTAATTTAATGTTATCCTAAAACTATGTCACGCGATTACGCTAAAACACCCCGTCCTAAACACCCCAACAGTATTCCCGGCTGGGCATGGTTACTGGCCGGTTTAGCCATTGGTTTATTTGTTGCACTACTGGTTTACATTAATGACTATACCCCTAACAGTAATAAATCGGCTGTGAAAAATGCTTTTAGTGATATTGTTAACACCACCACGGACAATGTGAAACAGTTAAAGAAACAATCTACAAATATCGTTAAACAAGGTAACAAAAAAAATAAAAAACCACGTTTTGACTTTTATACCATTTTACCTGAACTTGAAGTAACGGTACCTGATGAAGAATTAAAACAGGAAACATCCCTAACCAATAAGAAACAAAATCTTACTGCACCACTTATGTTGCAAGCCGGTTCATTCAGAAAATTTGATGCCGCCGACAAACTCAAGGCAACGCTAGCATTACAGGGTATTAGCGCAAGGATCCAAACCATCACCAAAACCAATGGTGACAAGTGGCACCGTGTGCAGGTTGGGCCCATCCGTGACCTAAATATTTTAAATAAAACACGCCATCGTCTGCGTAAAATGGGTATTGCAAGTATTGTGGTTAAACAAAAAACTTAAGAATATGCCTTACGCATTTGCTCTCGTTTTTATTATTATCCTTCTATATAGCTCACAATGGTGGGTTAAATACACACTAAACCATTACGCTAGCACGCTTGATCACTTACAGGGAACTGGCGGTGAACTGGCGCGACATCTGCTCGATCGTTTTGGAATGCAAGATGTTAAAGTTGAGATTGATGAGCGTGGCGACCATTACGATCCCATCGAAAGAGCGGTACGTTTAAGCACCGATAACTTTAACAACAAATCACTTACCGCCATTGCCGTTGCCACCCATGAAGTCGGCCATGCCATTCAACATCACCGCAAAGAACCACTATTGGCTTTGCGCACCAAGTTAGTTAAAGTCGCTGCCGTCAGTGAAAAATTAGGTTCACTTGCTTTTATACTGATGCCCATTGTTGTTGGTATTACTCATGTACCACAACTCAGCTTTATACTTATCGGTGCCGTTATATTAAGTATGTTCGTTGCCGTTATTGTTCATTTTGTTACCCTGCCAGTGGAATGGGATGCTAGCTTTGGCAAGGCGCTGCCAATACTTGAAGAAGGCTACGTACATACCGATGAACTGGTTGCGGTTAGAAAAGTATTACGTGCAGCCGCACTAACCTATGTTGCAGCATCATTAGCCGGCGTGCTTAACTTGTGGCGTTGGTTGGCGTTGCTTCGTCGCAGAATATAATTTTGTGCAATAATAGCCATTGTACATATTCATTATTAATTAACATCGTGTGGAACCGTTTTTTTGAAAGCTATTCTAGTGATATTATTAGCATCAAAGACTACTGAGCTGTCAGAATAGCTCCGTCGAGACCCACAACAACCAACTGGTTACCATCCCAAATAACGTTTTGCAGAAGTTCAGCACCGGTATAACTTGGCGTACTCCAATTAACCCCGTTCGGGCTAGTTACAACAACACCTTCAAAACCACCAACGGCCACAAACTGACTTCCCATCCAAGTCACAGCCCTAAATTCATTGTTTGAGCCCACTATCTGCATTGTCCAGTTGACGCCGTTCGTACTAGAAGCCATTGAACCAGCTTGACCAACAACCACTAACCGACTGCTATTCTATGCGACATCTCGGAAAGTAGGTGCCGCCAACCCTGATGGTAAACTCGTTGACAGTGGCACGGTCTGCGCATGCCAAAATGTATCAGTTATCGACACCAGTAACTTATTCGCCGCTGCGCACCATCTACTGATTTTTTTCGTTCGTCATCAGATAAAACTTGTTGCTGGCCACTTTTATCTTTTTTGTATATACGTCGCGCATTTTGAAAGTTATTTAAATCCTTTTTTGCTTTTTCGCAATTTTGTTTAATTTCATTCTGATGCTGTTCCAGTTTTTTGCGCTTGTTTTCTTTATCTTCTCGTTCTCGTTTAGAGACTTTTAAAAACTCTTTTTCTTTTTTCATTTGTTCATCAAGAATTTGTTTTCTTGATTTTTTTGTACCATCCTCATTAAACTCTACTTTATTTTCCTGATGTTTTATACCTATCCATTTCTGGCCACAAGGAACCGAAGTGAAATTAATTATGCCACTCCTATCTTTACACTTGTATATTTCCGCTTGCGCAAAACTCACCATAGTAAAAAGATAAATTAATAATAAAAATAGTCTAAGCAGGATTTTAATCATAATAATTTAATAAATTTATTTTTCAGCATGTAGCCGCTGTATTGATAAACGTTGACGATCATCAAATAAATGGCGCGCACCTAACCATACGGCTATAAGTGTAGCAAAGCCTGATGCAGCTGTGATCATAAACATAATTAGAATTTGATATTTAACCGCTTCAGCCGGTGGTGTTCCACCCAAAATCTGGCCCGTCATCATACCCGGTAGCGTGACAACCCCGGCAGCCGCCATCGCATTCACAATAGGGAATAAACCAATCCGTACACTTTGATTTGCAATATCGTTTATAGACTGCCGCCACGTTTGTCCAAGTGCCAGCCGCGCTTCTATAATCATACGCTGTTGCCAAGCTGTTTTGGTTAAACTTTCTAGTGATAATGCGGCAGCGGTCATAGTATTACCAATAATCATTCCCATAAGAGGAATAGCATATTGTGGCGTGTACCAAGGTGTATTATTTATCACTAACGTTAAAACAAAAATACCAACAACAAAAGATGATATTAAAACGGAAATAACACCAACACCATAGCCCCATACACCTTTAAATCGCCGTGTTTGTCGTGCCCTAATTTCATAGCCAGCTACCAACAACATTACTAACCACATTAAGCCAATCCATAAGAAGTCTTCCTGAGCAAATAACCATTTTAAAATAAGACCAACTAATAAAAGCTGCACCACCGTTCTAGTCGCAGCAATTAAAATAGTCTGTGACATTTTAAGCTGCATAAAATAGGACAACACTGCCATCAGAATCACAAGGACAGCAGCAAAGCTTAAATCTACAACGCTTAAATTGACAATATTCATACTGACACCTCAATTAAATCTAACTGCTTAAGTTCAAACCGTCGTTGCGCCACTCGTTGGATTTGTTTTTTATCATGCGCAACCCAAACAATGCTACATTGCGTTTGCTGCTGATATTGATAAAATATATTTTCGACCTGTTGGCTGTTCGTATCATCTAAATTGGCCGTAGGTTCATCCAACAATAAAACGCTAGGTGCATGAACCAATAAGCGGATGATTGCCAAACGCTGTCGTTCCCCAGTTGAGCAGCGTGTGACTTCCCAATTAAGAATCTCTGGTAAAAAACCCATCTCTTTTAAATATCGTGTCGAGCGTTCACTTAGCGGTAACTTAAAATGATCGCCGACACGATCAAACCACCACTGACTTTCTGCTGCTAAATAAGCAACCTGTTTACGCCACTGATTGGGAGTAATCGTATTAACCTCTTGCTCATTAAAAAAACACTGGCCTTGATGTGGAATTAGGTCTGCTATTGCACGTAATAAGAGAGACTTTCCTGCACCCGACACACCTGAAATGCTGATGGTTTCTCCCGCTTTTAATTGTAGGTTAATCGGTTTAAGATGATGGCAACTAAAATTAATGAGTTTTAATCGAGTTTGTACGCTCATGCTACAACCTGTAAGTTCAATATCGTCTTTCATATGGATTAAGCTACACTTTATATTATTTAACATTATTATTCTGGAGAAAAAACAAATGAGTGAACCCGACTGCCCACAAAAATATCCTTATATTGAAAACCTCGAACCCGGTGACTACTACTGGTGCAGTTGCGGTAAATCGAAGAACCAACCTTTTTGCGATGGCTCACATAAAGGTACCGACTTTACGCCGGTTAAATTTACCTTAACCGAAAATAAAGATTGTTACCTTTGTGGCTGTAAGCAAACTGCGGAGGCACCGTTTTGTGATGGGACGCATAATAAGTTGTAAGGGTTGTTTTTACCATGCGACACGGCGGATTATTTTTAAGGTATATAACCTACCTTGGGCTTTGTATAAGAAACAGATTGCTTCGCTATCGCTCACAACGACAAAATGAGGTCATTGCGAGCGATAGCGCGGCAAACTTGTTAAATGATCGTTGCATTACCTTGTTTGAATATTATGTCACTCGGAGATTAAATCTTTTCGCTGTGTCGCCGCGATTAAAATATATTATCGGTATAAACGTCAGTAACGCTGCGCTAACTGGCACTATAAATAAATGCCCGTAAAAAATTTTGCCTAATAAGCATCTGTACGTTTTTGCTAGATCTCGCAGCGCTCCGCTGCTGCATAAGTGCCCGTAAAAAATTAGCCAATAAGTTATTGGCTAATTTTAACGGGCACTAAAAAAGGGCAACCACTCGGTTGCCCTTCCCTTCTTTATGTAATTAAAGTATCTAATTACATCCCCGAACCCCGTGAACCGGTGAATTCTGGGTACGCTTCCATACCACATTCGCCGATATCGCAGCCTTCGTATTCTTCTTCTTCGCTAACACGAACACCCATGATAGCTTTAATCGCAAGCCAAACAATTAAGCTGGTAACAAATACCCAGACAAAAATAGTTAACAGACCGGCAATCTGACCACCAAATGTTGTTTCAGGGTTAGTCAGTGGTACGGCCAATAAACCCCACATACCGACAACACCATGAACAGAGATAGCACCCACCGGATCATCGATTTTCATTTTATCGATAGTGATAATAGAGAACACAACCAAAATACCACCCGCAGCACCAATTAAGGTTGCCGCTAACGCAGACGGTGTATCCGGTCCGGCCGTAATGGCAACCAGTCCAGCTAAGGCACCATTAAGCGCCATCGTTAAGTCGGCTTTACCAAACAACATACGTGCAACGATTAATGCTGCAATCACACCACCAGCCGCGGCCGCATTGGTATTTAAGAACACCATTGCAACTGTATTAGCACTGGCCATATCGCCTAATTTTAGTACTGAACCGCCATTAAAACCAAACCAGCCCATCCACAAAATGAAGGTACCTAAAGTTGCCATGGGTAAGTTTGCACCCGGAATCGCATTGATTTGACCGTTAGGGCCGTACTTGCCTTTACGTGCGCCAAGCACCAGCACACCTGCCAAGGCAGCTGCCGCACCGGCTAAATGCACAATACCGGAACCGGCAAAGTCAGAGAAACCCAGACTGTTATCGCCCGTTAACTGGTACATACCAAAGACAGAACCACTACCCCAAGTCCAGAAACCTTCCATTGGGTAGATATAACCGGTCATCACAACAGCAAAAGCCATAAAGGCCCAGAGCTTCATGCGTTCCGCAACCGCGCCAGATACAATTGACATGGCAGTGGCAACAAATACCACTTGGAAGAAGAAGTCGGCTGCCGCTGAATAAACAGAATCACCACCAAACTTGTTTTCAGCAGAAAGAGCTAACGCATCTTTTACCACTGTATCGCCACCGGTAATCCCTTCGAGGAAAATGCCACCACCATACATAAGGTGATAACCCACAATCATATACATGGTACATGCAATTGCATAAAGCACCACGTTCTTGGTTAAAATTTCAGTGGTGTTTTTAGCACGCACTAATCCCGATTCGAGCATGGCAAAACCGGCCGCCATCCACATCACCAAAGCACCCATTACCAAAAAGTAAAAAGTATCCATGGCGTATTGTAATTCAAAAATCTGATTTTCCATTTAATACTCCCCCAATTTATAAGGCTTCTTCGCCAGACTCACCCGTACGAATACGAATAACCTGCTCGACAGTTGAAACAAAGATTTTGCCATCGCCAATTTTTCCGGAGTTTGCTGCTTTTTGAATCGACTCCAGAACTTGATCGAGCATGTCATCTTTAATAACGGCTTCAATTTTTACTTTAGGTAAAAAATCCACCACGTATTCAGCACCACGGTATAATTCCGTGTGCCCTTTTTGGCGACCAAACCCTTTGACTTCTGTCACAGTGATACCTTGTACTCCAATTTCAGATAAGGCTTCACGTACATCATCGAGTTTGAACGGTTTTATTATTGCAGAAACCAATTTCATCGCTATGTATCTCCCCTAGGTTGTTTATGAATAAATATTGTTCAAAAGCAATACTAATTATTTATATAGCATGTGGTGTGCCAGATTATAAATTTCCTTATAAAACAATGAGTAACCTAAAATAAGAGCCATCACGCACCATTTTAGCGCCCCGAAATAGTGCGAAAAAATCATTACTGCACACTAGTAATGCACGAATATGGTGCAAATTAAGTCCGATCTTGCCATCTTAAGCATAAAAAAACCTGTATCACTTTTCAGCTTTACAGGTTTTTTGTTATTTTTAATATCTCAATTTAGAGATCGAAGGTTTTCTTAACCGTTAAAAATAACTCCGTATCTTTGCTCGTTCTTGCATTATAGACGTTATCACTAGTACCATCTTCATAGGTGACGGACAAACTAACATCCAAGTCTAAAATATTTTTAGATGCAGCAACTTTAAAGTCATTAAAGCCCGACCCTCTGTTGGGTGAGTAACGCCCATAATGAAAACTAAGCAAAACATCATCCACTAATTCAAGATCTAAACCAACGTCGACATAATTATAGTCATTCGCATCCGTTGATTCGTCTTTACCATTATAATAGGTGATATTCGCGGGCCCCCAATCAAAACCAACATAAAATTCTTTCGAACCTGCTTTAAAATTACTGTCGGTGTACTCATAGATAATATACCCGACATCCAAACCAAAGTCATTCCAACTATGTGCCCAACCACCGTATGCATCAACCTCAAAACCATTACCGGTATTTCCTGCCGTGCCACTTACAGATGAACCCCATGCACCAACGTAAAACTCACTTGCATCAGTGTAATCAACGCCACCTTGAGCTGCTATACCATTGTCACTTTGCGTTTGCCCACGAAAAACATAATCGCTAGTAATAGCCGCATTCGCAGTAAACGATGGTTCAGCATCGGCCAAAGGCAAAGCACTAAAATAAGTAACCATACTCACTACCACAATAGCGGATAAGGGATGAATAAAAGATTTACGCATAGCTATTCTCCAGTTGGACATATTAATCAATTCTGTATAGGACATACTAACAAAACTAAAGCAGGTTAGAGAATACTTTTTTCTAGTGTAAATAGGATAACGTCATTCCACAGAGACAAGAATGACGTTATGCAAACCTAAAATGATTTATTCCAACTAATATTGACTCGAATATTGTCATTAGCAATATCGGTGTTACTTGCCATAAAACTTAATTCACCTTTACTAATGGTAGCACTATAGTCGTTATAGTCTGTTCGACCCGCTTGACTAAAGCTGTAAATACCGACATGTGCCGTTAACAAATATTTATCGGGCAATTCAAAGTCAGCAGCACCTTCAAGATAAATATTGCTTTCATTAATATCAACTGATACCTTCGCACTGTAATTTTTATACACAGTACCCGCATAAGCTTCAGTGAAGTCATCAATACCGGCATTACCCGGATATTGATAAGTGATAAGACCCGCATCAAAATCAAATTCACCAAATTTTCTGGTATAACCACCGTATAGATCTATTTCATAGTCACCTTTTGTTCCATTTTTTACGTTCGAAGTCCATGCACCCGCATAAAAACTTTTATTAATGGTATAATCAACACCACCTTGAACGGCAGCCTCGTCATTTGTTTGTGAAACACCTCGCCAAATATAATTCGATGTTAAAGTGAGATTACTGGATATTTGCTCTGCATGTGCGTTTAACGATGCTAAAGAATATGCCGTAAAAAGCCCTATTTGTATAGCTGTATGCCATTTTTTCATAATATTCCTCTTTCACACTGTGAATTTTAAGTTTAAACTTTATTTTGTCTTATTTAGAGCTGAGTTTAACAGGATAGACTCTTTCATCCTGTGACATAGCACCAATTATGCACGGAACAAGTGCATATAGCCATTAGGAGTCCGTCATGTCTTTTGTTTTCAATCCATTTTCCAAAACAGTATTAGACAGTCTGCAAGAAAAAATACCAAGCGGGATTACATCAGGTTTGCAAGGCTTACAGTCTGATTTTGAACATAATTTTCGTGCCACTGTTGAGGCAAATCTAAAAAAGCTGAATTTAGTTACCCGGGAAGAATTTGATATCCAGCAACAGGTGCTACTGCGAACGCGCGAAAAACTTGAAGCTTTAGAAGCTAAACTTGCTCAAATAGAAAAGGATACTGATTAGAGCTTACTTTTGTTTGTTTATGCTGAATGATTATATGCTTTATACCGTAAGGTATTGCTGAACCAGATCGTCTGTTAACTTGCTCATCTCACCCTGCGCAACATTCCGCCCGCGATCCATAATAACAAAATTCTTACCTACTCGGCGTGCAAAGGGTAGCTTCTGCTCTACTAGCAATACCGTTATATTTTCTTCTTCATTCAATTTAAGAATGATATCGCCAATTTGTTGCACAATATTAGGCTGAATACCTTCTGTAGGCTCATCAAGCAATAATATTTTAGGGTTTAATGTTAATGCGCGCCCAATAGCCAGTTGTTGTTGCTGTCCTCCAGACAAATCACCACCACGTCGATGCATCATATCCTTTAATACCGGAAACAGCTCAAAAATTCGTTCAGGAATAACTTTTGCTTTTCGCCCCATCACTGACAAACCAACTCGCAAATTTTCTTCTACAGTAAGTTGTCCAAAAATATCTCGACCTTGAGGAACATAGCCAATACCCAATTTGGCACGAATTTCTGCAGCTTTCCCACTAATCGTGGTTCCATTAAAGTCGATAGAACCTGA
>VAPK010734939.1_pt1 | contig 76340 bp, 64 predicted proteins | sample 3395031 | NCBI WGS metagenome assembly VAPK01 (sample SAMN08290443, study PRJNA428436) | hydrothermal vent metagenome | isolation source: Deep-sea hydrothermal vent chimney 1 | place: Pacific Ocean: Juan De Fuca Ridge
ATTAAAGAGTTTGTTTCCATGATTGTCGCTGCTTACCCTCCAGGAGCTGAAGCTGCCAATTAAGGTTCATAGCTTTATATAAGTTTACCTTATTGATTCTACAATTATTTTTCTATGTTTGATTCCGAGAAATTGCTATCACCCAAAGAATCAAAAGGGTTTTAATATCTCAAGTTGACATTTTGATCAATGTTGAAGCTAGTATCATGTTAGGCATAATTTAATCATACCAAGTTTTATTCTTTATATTTTGTCTAAATCGGCCTGAATTTTCTCCCATTCCTCCATCAGATCATCTACCTTATCTTTCTTTGCCTGGTAGTTTTTAAAGAAATCCTCATCGGCTGTCAACTTTTCAAAATTTTCTGATAAAGCTGCATCATCGTGAATAATCGCATTTTCAAGTGTGGAGATCTCTAATTCGATCTTACTAAGTTTATTTTGTAATTTCTTCTTTTGCTTGGCATCTTTAAAGTCTTTTTTACCTCCGGAAGATTTTGTAACCATCTCTTTATTTTTGGTTCGCATCTCCACCTCACGCATGCTATCCAGATCATGCTGCTCCAAAAAATAATTGATATCACCCAGATATTCTCTTATCTTTTCATCTTTAAAAGAGTACACTTTATCTGTCAAACCCTTTAAAAAATCTCTATCATGAGAAACCAAAATTAAAGTACCTTCAAATTTTTTCAGCGCTGTTTTCAATACATTTTTAGATACAATATCTAAATGATTGGTAGGCTCATCCATAATCAGTACATTAAAAGGACTTAGCATCATTTTACACAATGCCAATCGGTTTCTTTCTCCACCGGAAAGCACTTTTACTTTTTTCTCTACCTCATCGCCCCGAAACAAAAACGCACCTAACATATCTCTTACTTTGACCCTGTTTGAATCAGTAGCAGCATCCTCCATTGTTTGTAAAACCGTAATTTCACCATTTAAATATTCCGACTGATTTTGAGCAAAATATCCGATCTGCACATTATGCCCCAGTTTCAATTTACCATCAAAATCAATTTCATTTACAATCATTTTAGCCAGTGTTGTTTTCCCTTGACCGTTCTGGCCTACAAAAGCAATTCTAGCACCTCTTTCAATTAAAAGATCTACATTTTGCAACACCTGATTAGTACCATAATTTTTGGCTAAATCTTCACCTTCAATTACAATTTTCCCTGACATTACAGACATATTGAATCGAACATTCATTACAGCATTATCTTCAACATCAACCTCAATTCGCTCTACTTTATTGAGTTTTTTGATGAGAGATTGTGCCATGGAAGCCTTATTTGCCTTGGCTCTGAATTTATTGATCAGCTGTTCAGTATGCTTTATCTCTTTCTCCTGATTCTTTTGTGCCTGCATCTGCTTTTCTTTGATCTCATTTCTAAGTAATAGGTATTGAGAATATGGTTTTTTAAAATCATATATTCTTCCCAATGATATTTCAATGGTTCTATTCGTCACATTATCTAAAAACATTTTATCATGTGAAACCAGCATAATTGCTCCGGCAAAACCTTTTAAAAAATTTTCAAACCAAATGATAGATTCAATATCAAGATGGTTTGTAGGTTCATCTAAAAGTAAAATATCATGATTTTGTAAAAGTAACTTTGCCAGCTCTATTCTCATTCGCCAGCCACCCGAAAAAGTATCGGTCATCTTATCAAAATCTTCCTGCTTAAAACCAAGTCCACCTAATATTTTCTCTGTATCTCCCTGATAATTATAACCACCTATTAATTCATATCGGTGAGATAAATCATCCAGATCATGCATTAAATTATGATAATATTCACTCTCATAATCAGTTCTTTCCGCTAGTTCTGTATTAACTTTTTCTAATTTTTTTTCAATGCTTTTTATCTCCTTAAAGGCAGAATAAGCTTCCTCTAAAACTGTTTTACCTTCTTCAAAATCAATATCTTGTCTTAAATACCCTATACTGATCTCTTTCTCAAAGGCAAGTGTACCGGCACTGTAATATTGTTCTTTGGCAATAACCTTTAACAAAGTTGATTTTCCAGCTCCGTTTTTACCTACCAATCCTATTCTATCTCCAGCGTTGAGCTTGAAAGTGATACCTGCAAACAGGTCTTCACCCGCAAAAGTCACTGTTATATTATGTGCGTTAAGCATTTACTATTTTTTAAAAAATTATATTTGCAAAAGTAACTTAAATAATATTTACAAAATGCCTAAAAAAGGGACTAAATTATTCAGTATTGTTAATAACAAATGTTCCAGATGTCATGAAGGTGATTTTTTTGTAAATGCAAGTCCTTTTCAATTCAAGAATAATTTAAAAATTTATGATCATTGCTCCCATTGCGGATTGAAATATATGCTTGAACCCTCTTTTTTTTATGGAGCCATGTATATTTCATATGCGATAACCGTTGCTCTGGCAGTTGCAATTTTTGTTATAACTTACCTTTTAGGTTTGGGTTTAATTACAAGTTTCATTTCTATCATTGTGATTCTTATTTTGCTCATGCCAATTACCATGCGACTATCCAGAATACTTTATATCAACATGTTTGTACATTTTGAAAAAGATATCAATATAAAAAAGAATCATTAAGACTTAGTTCAAATCTCGGCAAAATAAATGTCTACGAACCCGTAAAGTTTGTTTTCCTAATCAAAACAAGCTTTCCTTTAAGTTGTGACCTATTAATATTATTGCAGTATTTAATCATTCATTAATCTATAATTTAAATAATAAATTATTTCCTAACATTTATCATATAATAGTTAACAATTATTTTCATAACTTTATGGAGTAAATCTAAATCAATATATTATGAAAATATACGACGAAAAACACATTAAAAACATTGCATTGGTTGGAGCTCATAACAGCGGCAAGACCACACTTGCCGAAACCATGCTTTTTGAAGCCGGATTACTCAACCGTCGTGGAAGTATTGAAGACAAAAATACAGTAGCCGACTATCATCAAATTGAACAGGAAAGAGAGACTTCTATTTTTGCCACTCCTTTACATACCGAATGGCGCAATTACAAAATAAACATTATTGATACACCCGGTTTAGACGATTTCATTGGAGAAATTGCTTCTACCATGCGTGTTGCTGATTCTCTTGTTACAGTGATTAATGCACAGCAAGGTGTGGAAGTTGGAACCGAAATTATCTGGGAATACATCAACCGATTCAATAAACCTACTCTTTTCGTAATCAACCAAATTGACCATCCACAGGCCAATTTTGATCAAAGCTACCAGAGTATTATTGATCTTGTTGGAAATAACGCTGTTAAAATCCAATATCCTATAATGATTGATGGTGCTCAATGCATAGTAGATGTATTGAAGATGAAAGTGTATAAATTCAAACCAGAAGGTGGCAAACCTGAAAAACTTGAAATACCGGAAGATCAAAAAGAAACAGTTGCTTATTTAAATAATGAGCTAATCGAAAAAGCAGCAGAAAATGATGAAGAATTAATGGAACTTTATTTTGATAAAGGAACTTTAAATGAAGATGAAATGCGTTTAGGTATTCAAAAAGGAATGCTAAACAATGAATTATTTCCTGTTTTCTGCGTATCAGCATTACATGATATGGGTAGTGGAAGATTTATGGGCTTTATTGACAATGTGGCTCCGGCCGCAGCAGATATCAAACCAGAACAAAGTGTTGAAGGTGATGAGATTGTATGTAAATCTGATGGACCAACAGTGCTGTTTGTATTCAAAACTTTTCATGAGCCTAGCTTAGGACAGATCACATTTTTCAAAGTAAAATCTGGTGAAGTGAAGCAAAATGACCGTCTGGTGAACTCCAGAACGGAAGAAGTAGAAAGTTTGAATCAGCTTTTTATCATGGATGGTAAAAAAAGACATGCGGTTGATAAGCTAACTGCCGGTGATATTGGAGCTACTCTTAAATTAAAATCAACAGAGACCAATGACACATTAACCGAAGTAGATAAAAATATTACTGTAAAACCAATTGTATTTCCTGCAGCAAGAATCAATAAAGCAGTAAGTGCAGTCAATAAAAAAGATGAAGAAAAACTAAACGAGGTTCTTAAAAAATTCCATAGTCAGGATCCGACTGTAATCGTAAAATATTCTAAAGAATTGAAACAGGTAATTCTTTCCTGTCAGGGCGAATTACATTTGGCCACTATTGACTGGGCATTGCAAAATCAATACGGAATTAAAGCCCAGTTTGATCAGCCAAGAATTGCTTACAGAGAAACCATTCAACGTCCGGCAACTAAAAGTTATAAGCATAAAAAGCAATCTGGAGGAGCTGGTCAATTTGGTGAAGTTCATTTAAAGATTGAACCATGGTATGAAGGTATAGCTGACCCTGAAGGATTTAATATTAGAGGAACAGAAGTGGAAGAATTATCCTGGGGTGGTAAACTGGTTTTTTACAACTGTATTACCGGTGGTGTAATTGATACTCGATATATGGGAGCCATTATGAAAGGAATTTTAGAAGTGATGGAAGAAGGTCCGTTGACCGGTTCCTATGCAAGAGACATTAGAGTAATGGTATTTGATGGTAAAATGCACTCGGTAGATTCCAATGATATTTCCTTTAAAATTGCTGCAGCACACGCATTTAAAGCAGCATTTTTAGATGCAAAACCTAAATTAATGGAGCCTGTTCACAATCTGGAAGTTAGAGTACCAGAAGATTTAATGGGTAACGTAATGACCGATCTGCAATCAAGAAGATCGATTATTATGGGAATGGATAGTGATGGAAATCACCAGATCATCAAAGCGAAAGTTCCTTTGGCTGAAATGTATCGATATTCAACAAGTTTAAGATCGCAAACGCAGGGTAGAGCTACCTTTAAAACTGAATTTGCTTCTTTTGAACCAGTACCTCAAAATGTTCAAAAAGAACTCATTAAAAAAGAGGAAGATTAATTATTTATATTTATTTAAATCAGGGTTTTAAACATTTTTAAAACCCTGATTTTTTATGTAATTTAAGATCTATGAAAATATTCAAATCAGAAAGTTTTGTTGACTACAGCACCTATACCTTTAATTATGCCAACTACTGTATCAAAGAAAGTCAAAAAGAAATTCCAGTAATATATGAGCAAGGGTTCCTCCCCTATTCGAACAATACTGAATTGGACTTTGAAACATACTATCTGGCAAGAAGTCTGCGAGTTGACCTGAATAGATTTACAGATTCATCGGAAAACCGAAGAGTTGAAAAAAAAATACTGGAAATCAATCCATCTTTTCAGGTAATTCCAATTAAAGAATTCGATATAAATGAAAAAAAGTTTTTCAATTTTTGCCTAAATTATGGAAAGAACAGGTTTAGTGAAGGTTTGGATGGAGAAAGACTGAAATATATTCTAAACACAAAAAGCATTTCTCACATTTTCGTATTTAAAATTGAAGATAAAACAGTAGGCTACGTAATTACCATCATTGAAAATGGCACATTGCATTACTGGTTTTCATTCTTTGATCTTGATCATCAAAAATACTCACTAGGAAAACACATGATGTTCAATGTAATTAAATGGGCATCCAATAACAATTTAAAATATGTTTATTTAGGAACATGCTACGGAGAGAAATCTCTTTATAAAGTACGTGATTTCAAAGGTTTATCATTTTTTGATGGTAACCAATGGAGTAATGATATGAAACTTTTAAAACAAAAATGTAAATCTGATAAGCATTTTACTACGGATTGTTTTAAACAGGATACCGATTTGTTTATAGACAGATTAGATCAATAATTCTTAACAAATGATGATGCCGTTATCAATTCCAAACACCAATATTTTATAAAACAAATTTAAAATTTTATACATTAAATTATGATATAAGAATTAACTTTGTACCATAATTTATTTTAAATACTATGAAACTTTTATTGATTACAATTATATTATTAGGAATAGGTTTTGCCGGTATCGCAATTAAAATATGGGCAAAAAAAGATGGAGAGTTTGATGGCACTTGTGCCGGAAGTAACGTTAAAATGAAGGCTCAGGGAATAACCTGTGGATGTGGAAATGAAGGCGGATGCGGAACAAACCTCGATAATTTAGACAATGATTTACCGGAACCAGCTATTAAGATAAAACAAGTTTCTTAAAGCAAAATGATAATTTTTATTACATTTTGTATAGTTATCATTGTTCAGATATTTTATTATTTCTTCCTTTTCGGAAAGTTTTCTTTTTTAAAATTAAATGATCTTTCTAAAAAGCACCTGGATGTATCGGTAGTTATTTGTGCTAAAAATGAGGCTGAAAATTTGAAAACTTTTTTACCAAAAATTTCAGATCAGAACTATGCTGCTTTTGAAATAGTTTTGGTGGATGATACTTCCTCTGATGATAGTTTGCAGATCATGCAACAATTCAAGAGTAAATTTAATTCTAAGTCTCTACATATTCAAATTATTTCAATTCCCAAAGAAAAAAGCAAGGGTAAAAAAGCTGCTTTAAGCAAAGGAATCCATGCAGCAAAAAATGAATTTATACTACTTACCGATGCAGATTGCCAGCCTGTTTCAAAAGAATGGATCAGCGAAATTACTTCAAATTTCACCAAAGAAAAAACTATTATCTTGGGTTATGGAGCCTATCAAAAAATAAAAAAATCATTTCTTAACAAGTTGATTCGGTATGAAACTTTACTCACTGCTTTACAATATTTTTCTTATGCTGTAGCAGGAAAAACTTATATGGGAGTAGGAAGAAATATTGCCTATAAAAAAGATGCATTTATAAAAGCTGCTGGGTTTACAAATCATATAAATATAGCTTCAGGAGATGACGACTTGTTTATCAATCAAATAGCTAACAAAACAAATACAGCCATTTGTTTTACCAGAAACAGTTTTACTATTTCTGAACCAGAAACAAACTTTCATAAATGGATCCATCAAAAAAGAAGACATATTACTACTGCCAGCCATTATAAAAAAAACCATCAATTATTATTGGGCTTGTTTTATGTTTCTCAAATCTTGTTCTGGATCTTATCAGTAAGTTTACTGATACTAAAAATTTTTCCGGTTTTTACAATAATCCTGATTTTAATTCGATTCATTATATGGTATATTGTTATTGCTAAAACTGCAAAAAAACTTAACGAAAAAGATTTGATAGGATTTTCTCCCATCTATGAAATTTCTGTTATATTTATACAGTTTTATATTTTTATCAGAAATACTATATCCTCACCAAAACAATGGTAAACAATAAATGAGTGAAAAGTCAGATATTTATTCATTGATTACAGAAGCACAAAATGGCAATCAAAAAGCATTTAATTCTTTGCTAAATACCTATTGGAAAGATTTATTTCTTTTTCAATATAAAAAGTGCCATAATGAAGATGAAGCGGAAGATATTACTATCAAAACTTTTGCCCGTGCCTTTGACAAAATTTCCAGTTTCAATCCGAAATATAAGTTTAAAACCTGGCTTTATACAATTTCTAACAATTTATATATTGATCATCTGCGAAAGCAGAAAACAGAAACAGTTTCCATCAATAAAAACTCCCCTGCAATTCACCGAATCATGGATGAAGAACCTTCTCCTGCTGACCAACTGATACAGGAGCAAAATTTAGCACAGCTCAAAGCATTTATCAGAAAATTAAAACCTCACTACCAAGAAGTAATAAACCTGCGATATTTTCAGGAATTGAGTTATAAAGAAATATCTGAAAGAATAGATGAACCAATGAACAATGTAAGAGTTAAGCTACTAAGAGCCAAGAAATTACTTGCAGAAATTATCAAAAATAAATAATATTACAAAGGCGCACAATGACAACTAAGAAAAATTCATTTTTACGGTCATTAGGTCCGGGGTTATTATTCGCAGGAGCATCTATTGGTGTATCACATCTAGTACAATCAACAAGAGCGGGTGCTGATTTTGGTTTTGGTTTACTTTGGGCACTTATTTTAGTGAATATCTTTAAATATCCGTTTTTTCAGTATGGTCCAAGATATGCATCGGCCACAGGAGAAAGTTTAATTGATGGATATAAAAGACTTGGCACAGGTGTTTTGATTACTTACTTTATCCTAACATTTCTAACCATGTTTACCATTCAGGCTGCCGTTACCATTGTTACTGCCGGTCTGGCTTCTAATTTATTTGGAATCTCCTTAAGTCTGACAACATGGAGTATCATAATAACCATTATTAGTTTAGGGATTTTACTAATTGGTAAGTACAAATTATTGGATAAGTTAATGAAAATAATTATTGTGATTTTAGCAATAAGCTCTGTATCTGCAGTATTGATTGCTTTTCAAAATTCAGATTCCACCTACAGTTTCCAGCAGGTTTTACCCAATGGAAGTGTAGAAATTGCTTTTTTAATTGCTTTTTTAGGCTGGATGCCTGCTCCACTGGATGTATCTGTCTGGCATTCACTATGGGCTGTTGAGAAAAAAAAAGAAAGTGATTCTAGTTTTAACAATAAACGTGCATTGTTCGACTTTAATATTGGCTATGTAGTTACCATATTTCTGGGGATTTGTTTTTTATCCCTTGGAGCAATCGTAATGTACCAATCCAGTGAAGTATTCAGCAATAGCGCCATAGCCTTTTCACAACAACTAATCAATCTATATTCAAGTAATCTTGGAACCGGGGCTGCAATATTTATTGGAATAGCTGCTTTTACAACAATGTTTAGCACCACAATTACAACTTTAGATGCATCACCAAGAGCCATGGCAAAAAGCAGTGAATTACTTTTGAACAAAAAAACAAGTAGTTTTTATATCATCTGGATCTTACTATTGGCATTTGGAACCATCATCATTTTAAGCTTTTTTAATGCGAATATGATCACTTTTGTGAAAATTGCAACGATTCTTTCTTTTATTACAGCACCTTTTTATGCAGTTGCCAATTTTATTCTTATCAATGGAAAACATACTCCAAAAGAATTTCATCCTTCAAAACCATTGATTTTACTGAGTTACCTTGGAATTATTTTTTTAATTGGTTTTAGCTTTTGGTATCTTAACAGTATTTTTTGATTCCAAAAAATAATAATTTATATTTTTTCTTTAATATGAAAAATAACACTATCTTTGCAGCTAATTTAATATAATACAATAATAATGTTACAAGGTACAGTAAAGTTCTTCAATGATTCAAAAGGATTTGGATTCATTACAGAAGAAGGAACAAACAAAGAACACTTCGTTCACGTTTCTGGTTTAATTGATGAAGTTAAAGAAGGAGACACAGTTGAATTCGAACTAAAAGAAGGTAAAAAAGGTCTTAACGCAGTTAATGTAAGAGTGATATAATTTATTCTTTAACTTTTTTAATGAAACAAAGCCTATCAATATTGATAGGCTTTTTTTTTGTTAAAAAAGAGTATCACTAACGTACTAAGGAATTAATCCTTATTTTTGTCTCTTATATTAAACTGAATCATACAGAAACGTACAATCGTTGTGCGTTTTATAAAAATAAAAACAATAAAAACATGTCGAAAAAACATTCATTCCATATTCCTGTCATGGGAATTGGATTTACCATTGATTCGCCTTTAAAAGTCGCTCAATATGGTATGGATTCAGTCGTTTCAATTGTTGATGATATACTTCTTGAGAAATTGAGAAAAGTATATTGTGAAAAATTTGAAATGCCCTATCATGCCATAACAGATAAGATCGATGATTTTAGAGCAAAAAGAATCACATCCTATTTAAACTTATTAAATAGTGTCACCGAAAAGAAATTTGAAGAATTGAAAAATTCAACTTTAGACAAGAGTAATGGTATCAAGGAGTATTTTAATATGCTACCTGATAGCTCTTCATTTAAAGAAGAATTTAAAAAATTTACTTCAAAAAAGATCAACTATTCTGAAATTAAGGAATGGGTAAAAGATAATTTATCTATTGGAAGTATTGATGTAAATATCATGACCAAACTGGATAAAGATAACTTTAAAAACGGAGAGAAACTTTCTTCAGAATATAATGATGCACATGCTGCACTAAGAGGTTTTGCAAATAGCGACCTAGAATCTTCAGTAATTCTATCTGCAGGGATGAACCCTAGATTATACAGCTATATTGAAAAATTTGACGATTTTTTTCCAGATGAAAATGGATATATCAAAAAGAAAATTGTTTTAAAAGTAAGTGATTACAGATCTGCCTTAATACAAGGTAAATTCTTAGCCAAAAAAGGACTTTGGGTTTCTGAATATCGAATCGAATCAGGATTGAATTGTGGAGGTCATGCCTTCGCTACAGAGGGATTTTTAATGGGACCAATATTAGAAGAGTTTAAAAATCATAGAAAGGATTTAATTAGATCAGTTCATGATATTTTACTTCCTGCGCTTAAAAACAGTAATCATACAATTCCAAATAGTGATTTGGAACTTAAAATCACTGCACAAGGTGGTGTTGGAACCGGTGAAGAACATAAATTTTTATTAGATTATTATAAGGTTGATTCTGTTGGCTGGGGAAGTCCGTTTTTACTGGTTCCTGAAGCTACTACTGTTGACGATAAAACCATGGATCTATTAATGGGAGCCAAAGAAAAAGATCTTTATTTAAGTAATATTTCACCGTTAGGTGTTCCTTTTAATAGTTTAAAAGGCAATACAAAAGATGTTGAAAAAATGAAAAAGGTTGCTGATGGTAGACCAGGAAGTGTTTGTCCTAAAGAATATCTTTCTTCTAATGTTGAATTTACTACGACAAGCATTTGTACTGCATCACGTCAATATCAGAGAATAAAATTAAAAGAATTAGATAAAGAGGGTGTTTCAAAAAAAGAATACCAGAACAGATTTCAAAAAATTATTGAAAAATCTTGTCTTTGTGTGGGCTTATCTACTCCTGCTATGATAAATAACGAAATTGAAACCAAAGGAAAAGATGGCGTTTCTGTTTGTCCGGGACCTAATATGGCATATTTCTCAAAATTAATGAAATTAAAAGAAATTACAGATCATATTTATGGGAGAGCAAATTTACTAACAAGAAATGACAGACCCAATATGTTTGTTAAGGAATTGACATTATATTTAGATTATCTAAAAAATAAAATTAATGAAACAAGTTCTTCCCTGAATAAAAAACAGGAAAAATACTTAGTGAATTTTTCAAAGAACCTTGATGAAGGTATAAGGTATTATCAGGAAATGTTCGAAGGTACCAAAGATAAATTTGAAGATACTAAAGAGAATATTTTAGCTGAATTAAAATCAAGTAAAGTATCTTTAAAAAATCTTCAGCATAAGATTGACATCCTTACCGGAAAACTGGTGATGACCCGTTAATTTATTTGGCACTTCCATTTTATTAATAAAATGGAAGTGTTTTTTTTGAAATGCACTACTTTGCTACAATGGTGGCTTATTATTAATATATATCAAGTAATTTAGCGGAAAAATTAATTTTGAACAATCAATTAAAAGGATATCTACTTGCGTTTTTATCCGTTATTGCTGTATCTAATGTTTATATATTTAGCAAAGCAGCTTTAAATGAAATTTCTCTTGCACAATTTGGCACTTATTGGTTTGGACTTGGTTTGATCTGGATCATTTTTTATGGAATTAAAACCAAAGCATTTCAGCTGCTAAAATCATTTGATAAAAAAAAATACAAGCTTTTAATCCTCCTAGGATTTATTGAAATTGTAGCTACCACTTTTTTTTTTAAAGCAATCCATACAATTCCAAATCCTGCTATTACCTCCTTTTTAAATAATATTTCACCAGTTTTTGTACTAAGCTTAAGCTTTTTGGTATTAGGAGAGCGTTTGAATAAACTAGAAATAATGGGGGTTTTTTTAGCTCTGAGTGGTGGTTTTATCATTGGCTATAAAGGTGGTTTTGACATTCGACATATGTTTATTGATGGAACCCAGTATGTAATCATGGCTTCTTTTATGTTTGCAATCAGTTCGGTTATATCAAAAAAGAATATTATTTCTCTATCTCCGGTATTGATTGCTTTTAACCGTACTTTATTTCTTTTTCTATTTTCACTGGCAGCACTATTATACCAAAAAGAGTCTTTTCATATTCCATCCTCTGCATTGACCAGTACTTTTATTGGCTCTGTTTTAGGCCCGTTTTTAACGGTTGTTACCGGATTGTTATCTTTAAAATATATTGATCTGTCAAAAAAATCAATGATTTCCAGTATGAAATCACTATTTATTCTTGTTGGTGCTTATCTATATTTTAATACATTTCCAAAACTATTTGAATTGATGGGGGGTCTGCTTTCTATAATAGGAGTTTTATTAATCATATTTGGAAAAAAAAGATTAAAAAAGAAGGAAAACTAAAAAATAAAAACAGAAGAATTATTTTTATCAAATAGAATTTATTTAACTTCGCAGCTCACTTAGAAAACCATGATGGAAATAAAATCAAGTAACCCCTGGCACACTGTTAATATTGGGATAAATTCTCCAGATATTGTAAACGGTATCATTGAGATTCCACCTAACACAAGAGCAAAATATGAATTAGACAAAGATAGCGGATTGCTAAAATTAGATCGTGTTTTGTATGCGTCTATGAATTATCCAGCCAATTACGGGTTTATTCCTAAAACATATTGTGACGATGGAGATCCGCTTGATATTTTGATATTATCTCAAATTGCAATTGTACCAATGTGTATTGTTTCTGCAAAAGTTATTGGAGCCATGAGAATGCTAGATGGTGGTGAACATGATGATAAGATCATTGCTGTTGCCGAAAATGATATGAGTGTCAATCACTATAATGATATCTCAGAATTACCAAAGCATTTTATCAATGAACTTAGAAGCTTTTTTGAAGACTATAAAAAATTAGAAAATAAAACTGTAGAAGTTCGGGAATTTCAAAGTGCTGAAGTAGCAAGAGAAATTGTGCAACAAAGTATTGTGGATTATAAAAATCTAATTATTGACAATTTAAAACTCTAATAGTTATCTAATTCTGATTACTCCGTTGTATTTTTAGTTTTAAACTTTTTTTAATAATGCATTTCCAACAGCACATTGTAAACACAGGTGTTTGTCACAGTATTCATTCTTAAGATGTAATAATGCCTGGGTTTCAAATGAGTTTTTTGTATTTACTTTTAAATGATCAAACTCCCTGATAATATTATTTATTTCAGGCTTTATTTGTTTTATCAGATCAAACAGTTTTTCTTCATTCAATTTTCCAGATTGTTTATTGTATACAAATAATAATGGCACAATTGTATTGATAAGTAAAAGGTCTATAAAAGGTTTTGTGAGAAATTTAAACGATCGTTTCGAAACTGAATTAAAGTTGTAATGAGATTTCCAGAATTCTGATACTCCTACAGAAAAAATGCTGTAAAAATCTTTCAGACTCTTTTTGTTCAGAATTTTTGAAAATAGATTCTTATGAACAGAATATAGATTTGCCAATTGTGCAATTCTAATTGTAGGGAAATTATTTGGCCTTAATCTAAAAAATTGAAATTGATTTTTATACAGTGGCTCTAAACCGTATTTCAAAGATAAAAACTGATACTGGTTTTTCAAATCCTGAAAGTAACCATTTTGAAAGTCTTCCTGTAATAAACCGGCCTGACCAAACAACAACGATTCTATTTTTTGAAGGTTATTTTGTTCCTTTCTGAAAACAGCATAATCAAAAGAATTTGCCAGATTCAAAAATGCTTCACCATTCACTTTTAAACCAAAATTCTTTGCTAAAAGTTTGAATAGAACAGCTTCCCAGTCATTATTTGTTTGTGCTAATAATGCAGAGATCAAATCTGATTTATGGATTAATTTTTCTATATAAAGCTTTTCTAACCAATTATTTAAAACAAACTTATCTACTTTTGAAATATCATTTTCACAATGAATATAACTTAACTTTTTTGAAAATAATTTATGATAATTGAGTAATAAATTTTGAGATGTAAAACTTTGTAGCTCCAGAGTTGGAATAACAGAATTATTCTCTCGGTAAATATCTACATCTTTTTCCCAGACTACATGCATAATAACATTGTCATAACTGGAATCTTTTTCATGCTGATGCAAATACCAGTCAGATGCTTTTACATGAATTTCTATATTTCCTGCCCATAACTGATCTGTAATCAAAATTTTTGCATTAAAAAAATCGGGACCTGAATTCACATTGTATTTTCCTGCATCAAATATTTGAATAGATTCATGCTCGGTTGTGGTCAATTTTTTATGGGAAAAAAATTGATGTTTCCATAAATAATGTAGAAATTCTTCCTGTATCAATACCACCTTTTATTCTTTGTGATATTGAACCTAAAAAGTAAACCTATATTTTAATAAAATTTAGAAAAATAATTCAATCCATTAAATTCTGGACTCTGGCATATTGTAATAATATAATTGTTTTGGCATCTTTTATCTCTCCATTATCGATCATTTTCATAGCCGTTTCAAAATCAAATTCCAAAACCTCAATATCTTCATGTTCAATTTCTAATCCTCCTCCGTCACTTACTTTCATTTTTTCATCATATTCCGCTACAAAAAAATGAATAATTTCCGTCACTGCACCAGGTGACATATACGATTCAAACACTTTTTTTACGTTTCGTATTTTATAACCGGTTTCTTCTTCCGTTTCTTTAATGATACATGTTTCAGGATCATCACCATCTAAAAGTCCTGCACAAACCTCAATCATCATACCCGAGTCGTTCCCGTTTACATAAGACGGCATTCTAAACTGTTTGATTAAAATAACCTTGTTTTTATGTGAGTTATAAAGTAAAATACAGGCTCCATTACCTCTGTCATAACTTTCTCTTGATTGCCTTACCCAATCACCATTCTTTAACTGATAATCAAAATCAATTTTATTCAAGGTGTACCAGTTATCCGATAATACCTTTGTTTGGATATTCTTTACTTTTGGATTCATCAAAAACCTATCGAATTAATTTTTTATATTTTATCCTTTTCGGAATCAGATCTCCACCTAAACGTTTCTTTTTATTCTCTTCGTATTCTGAGAAACTACCTTCAAAATAATAAACCTGAGAGTCACTCTCAAAAGCTAAAATGTGCGTACATATTCTATCTAAGAACCACCTATCATGCGAAATAACCACTGCACAACCTGCAAAATTCTCCAAGCCTTCTTCCAACGCTCGTAAAGTGTTTACATCCAAATCATTGGTAGGCTCATCCAGCAACAAAACATTTCCTTCTTCTTTTAAGGTCATTGCCAGATGTAGGCGATTTCTTTCTCCTCCAGATAAGGCAGAAACCTTTTTATTTTGTTCTGCTCCTCCAAAATTAAACCTGCCTAAATAAGCTCTTGAATTTACTTGTTTGCCACCCATCATCACCAATTCCTGTTCATCAGAAAAATTTTGCCAAATAGATTTATCAGGATCTATATTCGAATGACTTTGATCAACATAGGCGATTTTTGCAGTATCACCTACTGAGAATTCTCCTTTATCTGGTTTTTCTTCTCCCATGATCATTTTAAAAATGGTAGTTTTACCGGCTCCATTCGGACCAATAATTCCAACAATACCATTCGGAGGTAATTTAAAATTCAAATCCTCATACAATAGTTTATCTCCAAAAGCTTTAGAAACTGAAATTGCATCAATAACATTGTTTCCTAATCGCGGACCATTTGGTATATAGATCTCAAGCTTTTCCTCTTTTGCTTTTTGATCTTGATTCATCAATTTATCATAATTTGATAAACGTGCTTTTGATTTTGCATGACGACCTTTGGGAGCCATCTTTACCCATTCAAGTTCCCGCTGTAATGTTTTTTGACGTTTAGAAGCTGTTTTTTCTTCTTTCGCCATCCTTTCTGTTTTTTGCTCTAACCATGATGAATAATTTCCTTTCCAGGGAATTCCTTCTCCTCTGTCAAGTTCCAGAATCCATCCCGCAACATTATCTAAAAAGTATCTATCATGCGTTACTGCGATTACAGTTCCTTTGTATTGTGCCAGATGATGCTCCAGCCAATGCACAGATTCCGCATCTAAGTGGTTGGTAGGCTCATCCAATAATAGTACATCAGGGTTTTGCAATAAAATTCGGCAAAGTGCCACTCTACGACGCTCACCTCCAGATAAGTTTTTAATTGGTGTATCTCCTTCCGGAGTTCTAAGAGCATCCATTGCGATCTCAAGTTGAGTATCTAATTCCCAAGCATTTACAGCATCGATCTTATCCTGCAATACTGCCTGCTGAGCCATTAATTTATCCATTTTTTCCGCATCAGAATACACCTCTTCCAACCCGAACATATCATTGATCTTGTTATATTCATCTAAAATAGCAACAGTTTCTGCCACACCTTCTTTGACTATTTCAATCACAGTTTTTGAATCATCCAATTCCGGTTCCTGCGACAAATAGCCAACGGAATAATTAGGAGAAAAAACCACATCTCCCTGATGATCCTTATCTATTCCGGCTATAATTTTTAAAAGTGTAGATTTTCCCGAACCATTTAATCCTAATATTCCAATTTTAGCTCCATAAAAAAAACTCAAATAAATATTTTTCAATACCTGCTTATTACTGCTTTTATAGGTTTTACTTACTCCACTCATGGAGAATATTACCTTTTTATCATCTGACATAATATGTAAATTTTAATGATCACAAATATAATAAGAATTGCTTGTGATTTTTTTAGTATGAAAATAAAAAAGACCCTGCAAATGCAGGATCTTTTTTTATTAATAATCTAATTGCTTTATATAGTTTAATTTTTTCTTCCAGATCTCCACATCTTTGTGATAATTTTCAATATTTTTATAAACATTTTTGATCAATGGATTATCTTCACTTGCATTTGAAATAAAACTAATGTTATTTTCCAGCTGTTTTATCTCTTTGGTTATTTCATCTATTTTTCGACGAACAAATAATTGCTCACTATCAATTTTACGAGAGTCATTTTGCTCAACATAACTATCCATTGTATTTTTAAATTTCAAAAATGCAGCTTCATCCTTATCAATATTCAATTTCTTATAAGCAGATTCAAGCGCTTTATTGAATTTTGAATCAATATGACGCATTTTCATAGGAACAGCACCCAGATTTCTCCAGTCTTTGATATACTCATTTACCAGATCAAGTGTTAAAGTTTCTAACTTTTCAGCCTGATCCTTAAACTGAGCTAACAAGTCTTTTTTCTTATTAAAAGTTTCTGTTTTTTCCTTATCAGCACCATCTTGCTTTTCATGTAATCTATCAAAATAATGGTTACATGCATCTTTGAATTTTTTCCAGATCTTATCAGAATCACGTCTTGGTACATGACCAATCTTTTTCCATTCTGATTGAATTTTTTTGTACACCTCGGTAGTTAGATTCCATTCATCACTATCCTTTAAGGATTCTGCCTGGTCAACAAGAAGCATTTTCTTTTTTAAATTCTCCAGCTGATCACTTTTGATACTTTTATAAAACAAATTTTTTGCCTTATTGAAATTCTTTGTTGCATCTTTAAATAATTGCCAGATCTCTTCATTCTTTGATCTCGGAACTCTACCTACTGCAAAGAACTCTTCTCTTAATTTTTCGAGAGATTTTATATTATCCTGCCATAATTTGTGTGCAGTAATATCATCAATATTGATAGCCTTTATTTTCTCAATAATGGCAAGTTTAATATCAACATTTTCTTCTAATTTAGCATCTAATTTATCTTGTAACTCATGTCGTTTGTGATGAATTTTCTTTGTTGCATCACTAAATCTTCCCCAAATTTCTTCTCTAAGATCTCTGGCTACAGGGCCTATGTCTTCTTTCCACAAGCGATGTAGAATTTGTAATTCTTTAAATGCATGATTTACATCTTTATGTTCCGCAAGTTCTTCGGCTTTTTCAACAAGTTTTGTTTTCTCCTCCAGATTATGTTTAAAATCAAGATCTCTAAAATCGTTATTTAAATGCAAAAGGTCATAAAAACGCTCTACATGATGATGATAAGTTCTCCAAACATCATTGTACTTCGTATGAGGTATCTGACCAACTTTTCTCCATTCATCCTGCAAAGCTCTAAAACTCTTATACATGGTAGAAGGTTCTGCCGAATCAATTAATTCTTTCAACTGGTCGATCAATTGGAGTTTTGTATCCAAGTTTTCCTTCTGCTCTCTTTCAAGGTCATTATAGAATTGTTTTCTTTTCTTTTTAAATTCAAAAATTAAATCATTAAATTTATTTTTCGCTACAGAAGTAAACCTAAAGTCGATCTCATTACCTCCTTCTTTGGTAAATTCCGATTTCTTCTCTGTTATAAAACTTTTAAATTTTTTACTAAAATCTATTTTTAAGTTTTCAATCTGATTTTTTACATCCTGAATTGGATAATTTTCAAGTAAATTTTGAATTGCAACTACAATTTCATCCAGATCAAACTTAGCGTAATCATATACCGGAATTTCTAATTTCTCCTTTTTAACAACCGGCTCATCTTCCTTTTCATCTTCTTCAGCCTTTTCAAATATCACTTCTTCCTTTTTAGATTCTGATTTATCCAATTTTGATTCTGGCTCCTCCGCTTTTGCTTCAGATTTATCTTCTAAATCATCCAATTCTGAATTCATATTTTTTTTCTCCTCTGTATCCTCCATTACCGTCTCAGGTTTCTCTATTTCAACACTTTCCTTCTCTGCTGCCTCCACTTTTTCAACTTCAGTTTTCTCATTCTCTACAGCTTTCTTTTTTTCTGGTGTTACATCTGCTTTTCCAGTCATTTCCTTTGAAGATAGATCTTCCTTATTATTGTCTAACATCTTAATAATGTTTATAGTTCCTAAATTATACTTTTAAAAGTTTCGAAAGATACTAATAGCATCTTAATCCGCAAAATGTATGCTTAAAATAGATGGCTTTATTTAACGAAAGTTGCACTATTATGCATAATGAATATTTGGACAAATTTTAAACAGCCTACCATATTAGCTTACTGATGGATAAGAAGTGTAATTTATTGATGGTGCATTCACTGTGAATTCCAGATCTCCCATGATCTGTCTGCTTGCAGTTTTAGCATTTCTGCACCATTTTTCACCGTACAGCCAAGTTCTTTTCCTTTTTTCAAAAAGGAGCTTAACGCAGGATTGTAAATAAGATCGTACAGTATATGTTGCTCCGTTAAAAACTCATATGGAATATTCGGGCAGGCTTCCACTTCCGGGTAAGTCCCCAATGGAGTACAGTTGATAATAAGTGTCGATTTTTTTACAACCTGCTCATCTAATTGCTGATAGCTAATCGTTTTTTCATTTATGGAAGATCTAGAAACATATTTATAAGCAATTTGCAACTTATCCAATACAAAAGCAACTGCTTTAGATGCGCCACCCGTACCTAAGATCAATGCCTGTTCTTCATCTCCTTTTAACAATGGTTTTAATGATTTTTCAAAACCGTATATATCCGAATTAAATCCCTTTAACCTATAATCATCTAAAATCTTTATAACGTTCACAGCTCCTATTTCTGCTGCATCAGGATCTAATTCATCTAAATATTTAAAAATTTCTTCCTTATATGGAATAGTAACATTAAACCCATTTATTTGATCCATATTTTCATGAAGGACTAAAGGGAAATCCTCTATTTGCTGTAAATCAAAATTCCTGTAAGAATAGTTCTCTAAATGAAGTTCTTTAAATTTCTCTATGAAATACTTTTGAGAAAAAGAATAAGAAATATTCCTACCAAGTAATCCAAATTGTTTGATATCTGACATCCGATTAAATTAAAACCACTGTAAAAATATACTTAATTGAACGATAAGCAAAAGAAACCCTGCTAGATTCCAAATCTAGCAGGGTTCTATATCTATTTCTTTTGAAATTATTCTACATAATTATCAATGGCATTTCTAACGCTTTTATATTTTATCAAAAGATCTCTTGCTTTTGCTTCATCAATATCAAGCTCTTTAGCAATCATTAATGTACCACGTTTCACAAGTTTATTATTTGTAAGTTGCATATCTACCATTTTATTTCCTTTCACCCTACCCAACTTTACCATCAAAGAAGTGGAAATCAAATTTAATACCAGCTTTTGTGCCGTACCTGCTTTCATTCTGGTACTACCGGTAACAAATTCAGAACCCACAATTACCTCAATTGGAAAATCAGAAACTGCAGCAACTTTTGAATTGATATTACAGGTAATACATCCGGTTACAACCCCATTCTTACCCGCATCTTTCAATCCTCCAATAACATAAGGTGTTCCGCCGGAAGCGGCAATACCAACCAAAACATCATTTGAATTGATATCGAATTTTTCCAAATCTTTCCAAGCCTGTTCTGCATCATCTTCTGCATTTTCTACTGCTTTTCTCAAAGCTCCGTCGCCTCCTGCTATCAGGCCAATTACCCAATTATCAGGTACGCCGTAAGTTGGCGGACACTCAGACGCATCTAACACACCTAATCTACCACTGGTGCCGGCACCAATATAAAACAGTCTTCCGCCCAACAAGAATTTTTGAACAACCTGTTCTACCAGCTTTTCAATTTGGGGAAGCGCCTTCTCAACGGCAAGTGGTACTTTTTTATCTTCATTATTGATATTAGTGAGCAACTCACTAATACTCATATTTTCAAGATCATCATAATAAGATGATTGTTCTGTGATTGAATTTAAAGTCATCTCTTAATTACTTTTCTTTACAATTAATAATCCTAATACAGTTAAAAATGCATTGACAGCAATATTCAAAAATCCAAAGTCAAAATCAAACGCATTTTTAAAGCATATATTTAATAAATATGTTAACGCCGGTGCCAATACAGCAACCACCGGAATAAAATTATCTTTTACCTGAACCTTGGTAAACATCCCGAAAAGGAACAATCCTAACAAAGGGCCGTAAGTGTAACCAGCAACATAAAATATCGTTGAAATAACATCTCCCCTACTGCCGGAAAATGCCATAATAATGATAAATATAATAACCGAAAAACCAAACATTACATAATTTTTAAGCTTTAGCTTTTCTTTACTGCTCTTTGATGAAATGTCTAAAAAATCATAAGTAAATGATGTTGTTAAGGCTGTCAATGCCGAATCAATACTTGAAAATGATGCGGCTATAATTCCTAATAAAAAACTAATTCCTGCAATTATTCCTAAATGATTGATTGCCAAATTAGGAAACAAAGTATCTGTATCTAATAATTTTCCATTTTCACCAATGGGTAGGCTAATATGATTTCGTTCTGCATAGATGTACAATAAAACACCCAATCCTAAAAAAAGAAATTGAGTTACAGCAAGTATCAGACTAAAAGTAAGTGTATTTTTTTGTGCATCTTTCATATTTTTAATGGTCAGTGATTTCTGCATCATATTCTGATCCAGCCCCATCATTGCCACAGCAATCAAAAATCCAGAAATAAACTGTTTAAAAAAATTGCTACCTGCTTTGTGTTCCCAATTAAACACTTTAAAAAATTTGTGATTTACTACCTCATTAATAGATTCAGTAAAACTTAAATTCAGTGAATTTGTTATCATTACAATGGTAACAACAGCCGCTGAAATCAGAAATATTGTTTGCATGGCATCTGTCCAAACTATCGTTTTAATACCTGATTTATTGGTGTATAACCAAATCATTATCATGATAATAATTACTGTTAGAAAGAATGGAATACCAAGTTTATCAAAAAATGCAAATTGTAAAATTTTTGCAGCTAGCAGCAATCTTAATGCTGCTCCAAATGATTGCGATAAAAGGAAATAAAAAGACCCGGTTTTATACGTTTTTACACCAAACCTTTCATTTAAATAACCATATATTGAAACCAATTTTAATTTATAATACAATGGAATCAAAACATAAGTAATAAACAAGTATCCTACAACATTTCCCAGTATAAATTGAAAAAAGTAAAAATTATTATTTCCTACCATTCCGGGCACAGAAACAAAAGTAACTCCCGAAAGTGCAGCACCAACCATTCCGAAGGCAACCAAAAACCATGGAGATTCTCTGTCACCAGTAAAAAAGGATTCATCACTTCTATTTCTTGAAGTAAAATAAGAAATAGCCATGATCAAACTAAAATAAATAGCAATAATGGAAAAAATAAGTATGGTACTCAATGTGTTCTGTTTTTAAAGATCAATAGGTATTAGAAAATCTAATCAAACCTTTAGATTTTTCAATTATACCAATGAAGTATAGAAAGGAGTGGTTTCTCAAGCCACTCCTATAAACTATACTTACTCAAATAAAAATAATTGAAACAAACTATATTAAATTTAACTCTAAAAGTGTATTGGCACAATTTTCTAATTTGTAAGATCTTCTGCCAATAACCATGCTAATATAAAAATAATTATTTAATAAAACTGCACAAAAACGCATAATATTTCATGATTTTTATTACAATCTTCTATAAGATTAGAAATATTTAAACTACAGAAAATATATACTGCTTAACCACAGATCTTTAGTGCTATATTTTAAAATACGTATATAAATGCATTTACTAAAGAACTTCCACTCCTTTCCTGATAAACGGACTAAGCAGTGGGTCTCCCGGATCCAGATCGGTTATAATTTTATGCACCTCATTTAAATCACAAATTGGATATCTTTGTGTTGTATTCAATTTATCTGAAGTAACTAGTGATACGACATTTTCTGAAGAGGCAATCATTACCCTTTTCACGAATGAAACTTCGTAACCTACTTCAGTTATTCCTTCTTCCATATCAATTCCACTGGTTCCTAAAAAACAAATATCAGCCTTGATCTTCGAAAGAATTTTTATCACATTAACACCAACAGTAACCAATGCTTTTTTGTGAAGCTTTCCTCCAATTAAGATAATTTCAACATTTGGAAGCTCAACCAGCTGCATTGCAATAGGCAAACTATATGTATAAATAGTTAGTTTTAAATCATGTGGTATCAATCTTGAAAGTTCGAGGTTTGTGGTACCTCCACTCATGATAATCACCTGACCCTCCTGCAATAGAGAAATGGCTTTTTTTGCTACTTTTATCTTGTTTTCTCTGTTAAAAATAGAGCTTTCATTGAACTGATATATGTTTTGGTGTGTAGCCAAAGCACCTCCATGAACCTTTAAAATCAATCCATTATGCGACAATTGATTCAAATCTCTTCGAATGGTATCTTCAGAAACATTTAGCTCAACTGCTAGCTCATTTGATTTTACCTTATTTTTTTCTCTTACTTTATCTAGTATATAATTTTGTCTTTCTTCTTTAAGCATATCTTAATTTTTACTCAAATTTAATAAAACTGCAAAATAATGCAATGTTAATTGACTATTATTATTTCCAGGATTTAATCTTATGTCCTTTAAGTGCAAAAAACAAAATAATAACATAACTAGGTATTAAGATCCAGTATCCCTGATTATGTGATGTTGCAGCCGCCACTGCATCATTCATACCTTCTACCATATAACCTGCATTTAATTTATCAACCAGCTTACCATATAAAGGCGTAATAATCGCCCCACCTGAAATAGCCATAATTAATAATGCTGATCCTGTTTTTGTGAATTTCCCTAAACCATCCAGTGCCAAAGGCCATATAGCGGGCCATACCAAAGCATTTGCAATCCCTAAAGATGCTACCAATAATACAGATGTAAATTCAGATGTAAATTCAGATGTTGTAACAATTAATAAACTAATAACAATTCCAAATATCGCACTTAACTTTAAAGCAGTAGTCTGACTTAAGTACTTTGGAATTAAAAATACACCCATTGCATATGTTGCAACCATAGCAACCAAAGTAAATGATGTAAACATTTTAGCCTCTTCGGCTGGCATACCTAGTGACAATCCATAGGCAATAATACTATCTCCGGCAATTACCTCAACTCCTACATAAAAGAACAATGCCACTACACCGAGTATCAGGTGAGGAAATTGTAAAATACTTGTTTTGGCAGTACCACTTTTTAGATCTACATCTTCCTCTGAGGATGCCTCTACATGCGGTAACGGCGCTTTATTTATTAAGATTCCCAAAAGAAATAATACAATTGCCATCACTAAATAAGGCATAAAAACACTATCAGCCATGGTATCTAATAAATGCTCTTTTTCAGCCCCAGTCACAGTTTTTAGCTGTTCATTCACTTCATCAATTCCTGACAATAATAAAGCTCCAAAAATAATAGAACCTAACATTCCAGCCACTTTGTTTGCAATTCCCATAATTGCAATTCGCTTTGCTCCACTTTCCATTGGCCCCAGTATTGTAACATATGGATTAGAAGCTGTCTGTAAAATAGTCATGCCTGTTCCCTGAATAAATATGGCCACTAAAAACAACCAATAGGTTCTTGCTTCTGCTGCCGGAATAAATACCAAAGCACCGACTGACATAATAATTAATCCTAGTGACATACCTTTTCTATATCCAATTTTATTCAAAATTGCAGATGCCGGAATTGCCATTACTACAAAAGAAATATAAGATGCGGATGCTACTAAAAATGATTGTGCAGAAGTAAGCTCATTGATAGTTTTCATAAATGGAATTAATGCTCCATTGATCCAGGTTACAAAACCAAATATAAAAAATAAAGCTCCTACTATTAAAAGAGGTAAAAATGTAGATGATTTTTTCATTATCAGTATTTTAAGATTTAATATTCAAATATGCGTTTTTTTTGCGTGTTTTTATAATCAATTGCAGTATTATTTGACCTTATTCAATTATTTAATGCAAATTCACTTCATTCTTCAACTTAAAACCAAAAATAACATTTTATAAATAATGAAGGTAAGTTTTTAGATGTAATACCATTACTACCATACAAATGACAATATTTTTCAAATAAAATTTTGTTTTAGGGTTTTAATTGTCCTTTTTATCTTTTTTTGATTGCCTTTTAAATATTCTCCTCTCTAACCGAACACTATCTCTTTGCTCTTTTGTCATTTGTTTTTCTTCTTCCGTTCTTTTCAACCCTACTTTCTCAAAAAACTCTTTTGTATTATCAAAATTAAACTGATACGAAATACCTATACCCTGGGTATAGCCTTCTCCTTCTGCAACAGTAAACTGAATTTCATTTTGTTTGTTATATACCTTTGCCTGAAATGTTTCTGCTTCATTTAATGGAACTATTATCTCCACCTCACCAATTACATTGGAATTGGTATTTGATCCGATTGGAACACCCACTTTACCATTTACAATCACTTTATCAGCAATTCTACCAGAAACCTCCACACCTAACTGGTCATCTGTATTTACATCTTGCACACTATTAAATGTTCCGATATCATACGTAACACCCACCTGAAAATTTTCGTTTTCACTACCAAGCATATTCGACATTAATTGAGATGCCTTTTGCGCTATGGCACCTGCAATTGCAGCGTTACTGTTAAAATTAGTTTTTTCTTTGTCCTGATTACTGAATGCACCTGTTACCAAAAGAGAAATAAATTGATTTAATTTGTCATCTTCATCCTTAAGTTTAAATTCAAGTTCCGATTTCACTAATGAACTTGCTTTTGGTATCAGTACATCAAATTCAAAATTTGGATTCGACAGACCTCCCGTAATGATTGTTTTTAAATCAACGTCAATTTTTCTTGAACTTGCTATCTCATCCAACAATACAGAAGGGTTTGCCCTTGTATGGTACAATGCCTCAATATTGAGGTTTGCTTCTGTTGGATTACCATCCCAGCTAATGGTACCTCCATTTGTAACAATAAATGTTTTGGTAACAATATTTTTAAAAAGATATTCACCATTATCTACCATTAAGTTACCATACATTTCAAATTTACCGTTGGTATCAATATTTAATTTTAAATCACCATCACAACTTCCTCGCAATAAGGATCCTGTTATTTTATCAATTACAATCTCAGCAACGGCATCTTTGGTTACCTTTAGATCAAAATTAATTGACAAACCTTTCAGTTTTTCAAATACTATTTCTTTTGATTGATTTTTATCTTCATCTATTTCCTCAATATTTGTAAAATGAATAAGTTTTGATTCATTCACCTGACTTACATCACTTAAAGGAATTACAAACTCAGTTCCTTTATTAGTAGTACCAACAACATTTATCACAAGTTCATCTGTTAAACCTTTGATGGTTGTTTTACCCCCCAGTAATCCCACTCCATAATACAAAGCATCTTCATGTGCTTCCGTATTTAATACTAGTAAATTATCTGTACTCAATTCAAGATCCATATACCATTTTTTAAATTCGGTATGGGTAATTTTACCCTGCATAATCCCTTTTGTTTTCATCACATCATCCTCAATTTGAATAGGCTCAAATTCAAAAGTTTGTTTGTATAATTTCACCTTTGTATTTCCTAAGAAATTATAATTCACATTTAAATAAGGCAATTCAATACCTGCCTCCACCAGGTTTAACTCTCCATCAATACTGGGATTCTTCAAGACTCCTGTGATCAATGCTTTTCCGGTGGCATACCCTCGTATATTCTTTAGCACACCTTTTCCTAAAGGGCTAAAAGCATTCATTCTAAATTTATCAAATGCAACAGAGGCATTTATGGTTGGAGTATTGGATTCAAAATTAATACTCCCCTGACTTATAAAATTAAGCAGATCACTATTGATTAGCTCAACATTAAAACTGTACACTCTATTAGAAGTATCGCTTTCTGCCTTCATTGTCAGATCTCCATAATAATCTTTGTTGATACTAAAATAATTTATTGTCAAATCAGCATAAGGAAGTGTTTGATTATCAATTGTTTTCAAATTAAGAGAACCATTAATTTTACCATCAACCCGAACACTATCAATATCCGGAGTGATGTCATACAGGTTTACATTCTCAAACTTTAGATCAATATTTTTGGTTTTATTATTTCCCATTGCACCAGCAAGATCAATATGCTGATTCTCTGAAACCATATTTACATTGTCAATAGCAAATGTTTTAAAATTATCATCAAAAACAACTTTATTCTGTTTGTTATTCTCCGGGTTTATAAACCATGCATTGTTTTTAAAATCAATCTCTGACTTTTTCACCCCAAAAACAACTTGTTTATTTTCATTGATTGTTTGATAAAAACTAAAGTCAAAAGTTTCTGTTTTATTTTCACCCCCCTTAAAACCTGTGCGAATAAACAAGGTGTCATTCAGTACAATATTTACCAGATTAACATCTGAAATATTATAATAATTTGATCTTACCTCTTTTATATTTAACAATGTATTAAATATTGGATTTTTGCTATTGATCTTCAAATTAATATCATCTACTACTATATCAAAAGCCTTGATCTCTGGTGATTTAATGGTCAGTTCAAATTTATCCTTATCGGAATCTATTGCTCCTTTGATAAAAGTATTGGTGCCTAAATTCACTTCAGGGTAAAAAACTTCAATAATTTTATTGTAAATATTAAAATGAAAATCTAAAAACTGTCCTTTGGAAACCTCCTCTTTTTGATAATTGGCAAACAAACTACCCAAGGAATTTTTAGCTAGTTTTGGCAATTCCTTAAATTTAAAATCTCCCTTTATATTTCCATTTATTATATCTTCAGAATCGATAATCACTTCACGAATTGAATCTTTGGCTGTTGATTTGATATAAAAGTCCTTAAAACTAAAAATGTTATTTTCATTGATATAAACGGCATCTCTAAAACGAATCTCTCCTTCAATATTATCCGGATTACTTCCTACAAAATCCATATCTATTTTACCTCTCAAAATAGACCTTTTATGTTTTGTAAACAGATTTAGCTCCAAAAAATCTGCAAAGGTTATATCTGCATTAAAATCAAAAATATACTTTTCAGAAGAGAAATCAGCCAAGCCCTTAAACACAAGATTAATATTAGGATCATTTACCAGTAATTCTCCATTAAAATGCTTATCTCTAAAAACTCCGTTAACATCAATATTTGAATAGGTATAACCTTTATATTGATGCTTGGTAATATGACCCGTAATTCTTGTATCCATATTTTCAATAGAAAAACCTTTTCCGTCAATTTCACCAATCAGTGATAACTTACCAATTAAACTATCTTTAGCAAATTTTCCTAAATCAAAATCAATTAGTTCAATTTTTCCTTTATAGGATGTTCTTTCTCTATTATCCACATTTGCCAATTGAAGATCAACATCTGACTCACCAAGTGCTGACATGATTTTCAATCTGGCAAGAATGTTTGACTTCGTTATTTTAACTTTTCCGGAGGTATGAAAGGCACCAAATCTGTCAAGGGATTCAGGTAATTTCTTTTCCAACAAATTAGGCAATAAATAAACCAGGTTTTCACGACTCGTACTGAAATTTTTTAAATTTACATCAAATAGAAATTGATCAGGATTCAATACATTTTTAAAAGAAAGGGTTCCTTTAAGAGCTGTTTTTCTATCCGACTTTAAGTTCATTTTTTTCAGAATAAAATCATTTACCGTACCTTTCATGGTAGTTGTAAAACGAATTTTATCCTTTGTTCCAAATTCTTTATAGAATTTCTTCAGATCAAGCAAAGCTATATCTGCTTTTTTAATATCTGCATCAATAAGTACCTTATCCGTAAAATCAGCAAGATCTCCTTCTTCATAAGTAAATATAATTTCTGCTTTTAAAATTGAACTATCCGTTTGTAATTCACTATTAAAAAATTCCATTTTTGTACTTGAATAACTAAAATCAGAGTTGAATTTATTTACTTTAATACCATGGTTTTCATATAATTGAACATCATGAATTCTAGATTTAATATTTGAACCTACTAGTTTAAAATTATCAAAAAAACCTTGAATTTCTTTATAAAAAACTATTGGCTCCTCCTTTTTATTATTATCAAATAAAATAAAATCAACTTTATTTAAATAAATAGAGGAAGAAGACAATTTAAAGTCACTGGTACTTTCTTTTTCATTATTATTAAACTTATCGACAAAAACAGTTAAGTTATTGGTATCCTCTCCTCTATAAGTTCGCATTAAAAACTTTCCGTTTTCGAGTTCTATTTCACCAAGTTTCAGATCTGATTGCAACATTCCTCTAATATTTAAAAGAGAAGTATTCAAACTCCCGGCAAAAATTAAGGTGTCCTGGTGATGATCTTTAATTAGAACATTTTTTAGTTTTACTGTTTTTAAAGCAGAGAGGTCAACTTTTTCAACATATATTGCTGCGCCAAACTTTGAATTCACCTGTTCAGTAACAATATTTGCAATTTTAGTCTGTACATAAGGAATAGAGAGCAGAAGGCTTAAAAAAACCAATAACAAAATTGTTATCAGGAAAAATCGTAATAATATTTTTTTAGCTCGATTGATAATTAAATTTTCTAAATTTGCAGGCTTAAAAATACGTATTTTTCACCTAATTATATTAAATATTGAAAAAACCAGTTTACATACTATCTATTGAATCATCCTGTGACGATACCGGTGCTGCAATATTACAAAATGATACTGTTTTATCAAACGTAATTGCAAACCAAAAAATTCATGCTGCTTATGGTGGTGTAGTACCCGAACTGGCATCAAGGGCACATCAGCAAAATATCGTTCCGGTTGTACAACAGGCTATACTTCAGGCAGGTATTAATAAAAAAGATTTAAGTGCAATTGCTTTTACACAAGGCCCCGGATTAATGGGTTCTTTGCTGGTAGGTACTTCTTTTGCGAAATCAATGTCAATTGCTTTAAATATTCCTTTGATAGCTGTAAATCATATGCAAGCTCATGTTTTAGCTCATTTTATAAACGAGGATAACCAGAAAAAACCAAAATTTCCATTTTTATGTCTTACCATTAGTGGAGGACATACACAAATACTAAAAATTAGTGATTATAATACCTTTGAAATATTAGGAGAGACAATTGATGATGCAGTTGGTGAAGCATTTGATAAATCTGCTAAATTATTAGGATTACCCTATCCGGGAGGACCATTAATAGACAAGCATGCGAAACTTGGTAATAAAACTGCTTTTAAATTTACGGAACCCAAAACAAAGAATGATCTGGATTTTAGCTTTAGCGGACTTAAAACGGCAATCCTTTATTTTTTACAAAGAGAATATAAAAAAAATGATTTATTTATACAAGAGAATTTGAATGATATCTGTGCTTCCATTCAATATACCATTGTCAATATTTTAATGAAAAAATTAAAACTGGCAAGTAAAATAACCGGTATCACCGAGGTTGCAATTGCCGGAGGAGTATCTGCTAATTCAGAAATAAGAGAAACCTTAAAATCATTTGAAAAATCTTTAGGATGGAATACTTATATCCCTAAATTTGAATATACTACTGATAATGCAGGCATGATTGGAATTGTAGGTTATTACAAATTCTTAAACAACGATTTCAAAAAAGAAAATGCTATTGCTACCTCAAGATTAGATATCAACAGCTAAGATTACAAACAAAAAACCATCAAAAAATGATGGTATTTTTTGTAAGTATTTTCAATTATTGCATCATAGAAGTTGCAATTCTTTTATAAATTCCTTTCTCCAGCTTCTCACGAATAGAAGAAAAAGCAACAATCGTTTCTTTCACATCCTCTAAATTATGTGCAGCAGTTGGTATCAATCTCAATAAGATCATACCTTTTGGAATAACCGGATATACAACAATAGAACAAAATATTCTGTGATTTTCACGAAGATCATTCACCATTGCCATGGCCTCAGGAATATCACCTTCTAAAAATACCGGAGTAACACAAGTATTTGTTGATCCAATATTAAATCCTTTTTCAGTTAAACCATTTTGTAAAGCATTCACATTTTCCCATAGTTTTCCTCGAAGTTCGGGCATGGTTCTTATCATATCCAATCGCTTTAATGCACCTTTCACCATCGCCATTGGCAATGACTTAGCAAACATTTGCGAACGCATATTATATTGTAAAAACTTTATCACATCTTTACCACCGGCAAAGAATGCTCCAACACCTGCCATTGATTTTGCAAAGGTTGCAAAATACACATCTATATCATCCTGAACACCTTGCTCTTCACCTGCTCCTGCTCCTGTTTTTCCTAAAGTTCCAAATCCATGCGCATCATCAACAAGCAATCTGAAATTATATTCCTTTTTAAAAGAAATAATTTCTTTCAGTTTTCCCTGTTCACCTCTCATTCCAAACACACCTTCACTAATTACCAGTATACCACCATTATTCTCTTCTGCAATTCTTTTAGCTCTTTTCAGGTTGGTCTCAAAACTCTCCATATCATTATGGCGATAAGTAAATCGTTTACCCTGATGTAATCTTACCCCATCAATGATACAGGCATGAGAATCCATATCGTAAACTATCACATCATTTTTCGTTACCAAAGCATCAATTGCTGATACCATTCCCTGATAACCAAAATTAACCAAATATGCCGCCTCTTTGCTTACAAATTCAGCACATTCTCTTTCCAGTTGTTCATGAAATTCTGTATGACCACTCATCATTCTTGCACCCATTGGATATGCTAATCCATAATCTGCTGTTGCATCAGCATCAGCTTTTCTAACATCAGGATGATTTGCTAAACCCAGGTAATCATTGATGCTCCAGGTAACTACTTCCTTACCATTGAATTTCATTCTGTTAGATATAGGACCTTCCAGTTTAGGAAATACATAATATCCTTCAGCTTGTTTTGCCCATTTACCAAGAGGGCCTTTATCTTTAATTATTCTTTCAAATAAATCTTTCATTTATATAAAATTTTAAAGTGGAAATTCATCTAATTTTCACCTTTTTATTCAACATGCAAATGTAACAACTTTTATAACTCATGCTAATAAGTTCATTATTAGATTTCAACAATTTAATAACAAATGATAATTATTGAATCCCAAAAAACTTTTCCAATTTACTAATAATTAGCTAAAAATTAACTTGATATTATCAAAAAGATGATATTATTTGTCAATTCCTTCCAAATCAAACAAAAAAGAATAGTCTCTTGCTACCTCTTTTAAAGCATCAAATCTACCGGATGCTCCTCCATGACCCGTTTCCATATTTGTATATAATAACAGCTTATTAACATCTGTTTTCAATTCTCTTAATTTTGCTACCCATTTTGCAGGTTCAAAATATTGCACCTGAGAATCGTGTAAACCAGTTGTTACCAGCATATTTGGATAAGCATGTGCTTTTACCTGATCATAAGGTGAATAAGACAACATATATTCATAGGAATCCTTATTATTCGGGTTTCCCCATTCGTCATACTCACCAGTGGTTAGAGGAATACTATCATCTAACATGGTGGTAACCACATCAACAAAAGGGACTGCAGCAATTACTCCATGAAATAATTCAGGATTCATATTTACAATAGCACCCATCAGTAACCCTCCGGCAGAGCCGCCTTCTGCATACAAATGCTTATTCGATGTATAGCCTTCTGCTATCAAAAATTTTGCAGCATCAATAAAATCAGTAAATGTATTTTTCTTATGAAACATTTTACCATCATCATACCAGTTTCTGCCTAAATACTCACTACCTCTAATATGTGCCACTGCATAAATAAAACCTCTATCAAGTAAACTCAATCTGGCAGAACTAAAACGATCTTCCAAAGTGTATCCATACGATCCGTAAGCATATAAGAGTAAAGGTGTATTCTTATCAATTTTAGTGCTTTTATTGTATACCAGAGAGATAGCTACTTTTTTACCATCACGGGCAGTAGCCCAGATTCGTTCGCTTTTATAATTATTTTTATCAAATTTTCCTCCTAACACTTCCTGCTCTTTCAATACTTCAAAAGATTTATCCTTCATGTTAAAATCTATAACAGAACTTGGGGTTGTAAATGAGCTATACCCATAACGTAAAATATCTGTATCAAATTCCGGGTTTGCCGAAACTGAAATAGAATAGGTTTCTTCCTTTATTGGCAAATAATAATCTTTGGTACCATCCCATCTTTTGATTCGGATCTTATTCAATCCGTTGGTTCTTTCCTCAAGCACCAGATAATCTTTAAATACTGAAACATCTTCCAAAAGTGTATTTTCCCGATGAGGAATCACATCTACCCAGTTTTCTTTTCGAGGTTTCTGAACGGATGTTTTCATCAATTTAAAATTCTTTGCTCCATCTTTATTTGTCAAAATATAAAAGTTATCCTGATAATGCACTATACTGTATTCCAGGTCTTTTTCTCGGGGCTGTAAAATTTTAAAAGATTTATCAGGTGTATCTGCATTGACAAATCTGTATTCAGTAGACAAGGTACTATACGAACCAATTATAATGTATTCACTTGATTTTGTTTTATAGACAAACGTACCAAAAGTATCATCCTTTTCTTCAAAAATCAATATATCTTCTGAAACATCTGTACCTAAAATATGCTTGTAAATTTTATCACTTCGTAAGGTTACCGGATCTTTTCTGGTATAAAAAATAGTTTTATTATCATTCGCCCAGGCAGAACCTCCGGTAGTATTTTTAATCACCTCAGGATATATTTTACCGGTTTCTAAATTTTTAAACTGCATATCATACTGCCGTCTGCTAATCGTATCTACTGCAAAAGCTGCCAGCTTATTATTTTCACTAACATTCAATCCGACGAGAGCATAATAATCATGACCCTCAGCCATTTTATTTACATCAAAAATAATCTCCTCCTCAGCATTCAGATTTCCTTTTTTACGCGTATGGATAGGGTATTGTTTACCTGTTTCATAACGCGTAATATAAAAATAACCATTCTTTTTATAAGGAACAGATGCATCATCCTGTTTGATTCTTCCTTTTAATTCTTTAAAAAGGCCTTCCTGAAAACTGACAGTATGAGCAGTTTGATCTTCATAATACTTATTTTCTGCATTTAAAAAATCAATAACTTTCGGATTCTCTCTTTCATTTAACCAGTAATAATTATCAATTCTAATATCGTCATGAATTTTTAATTCTTTCGGTAATTTCTCCGCTTTAGGCGGAAGTACTTTTTTATCTTCTTTCATATTTTCTTTTTTACAAGCGCTTGCAAAAATAAGGGTAAATCCCAATACTAATATTATAAATTTATTCATTTTAACAATTTTAAATGATTAATTTTGTAATCTAATCGATAAAGATAAACAATATGTTTGGAGATATGCAAGGAATGATGGCTAAGCTAAAAGAGGCTCAGGCAAAAATAGAAGAAACAAAAGCGAGGTTAAATACCGTTATGGTAGATGGTGAATCTGGAAATGGTGATGTAATTGTTACCATTACGGGCAATCGTGAAATAAAAAATATTGCCATAGATGATGAGCTATTAAAAGATAAAGAAGCACTGGAAGATTACTTAATTATTGCATTGAACAATGCTATTGAAAAAGCGAATCAGATCAATGAAACTGAAATGGCAGCTGCAGCCAAAGATGGTTTACCAGATATTCCTGGGTTAGACATGTTTAAATAGATTTTTATTTAGCTGATTTTCTTATAGTTATACTAAATCGAAAAATGAAGATTCTTCTTTTTTTCTTTGTAAATTCGCATCCTTAAAATAGGAAGTATGTCAGAGAAGTCCGTAATAATGCCAAGAACCAAAAAACCGACATGGTTAAGAGTTAAATTACCTGTTGGTAAAAAATATACCGATTTAAGGGGTATTGTTGAAAAATACAAGCTCAACACCATCTGTACCAGCGGAAGTTGCCCTAACATGGGTGAATGCTGGGGAGAAGGTACTGCAACCTTTATGATCCTGGGTAATATATGTACGCGATCCTGTGGTTTTTGTGGCGTTAAAACCGGAAAACCTGAAAGCGTGGAATGGGATGAGCCTGAGAAAGTAGCCAGATCTATCTTTTTAATGAAAATTAAACATGCTGTAATCACTTCCGTGGATAGAGATGATCTAAAAGATGGAGGATCTATTATCTGGGCAGAGACCGTTCAGGCAATTAGGAGAGCAAACCCAAAAACCACATTGGAAACTTTAATTCCTGATTTTAGAGGGGAAAAAAGAAATATTGACAGGTTAATTGAAGTTGCTCCTGAAATCATTTCACACAATTTAGAAACGGTTAGAAGACTTACCCGTGAAGTAAGAATTCAGGCAAAATATGACCGAAGTCTGGAAGTGTTAAAATACATCAAAGAAAGCGGGCAAAGGAGGACTAAATCTGGTATCATGCTGGGATTGGGTGAAACGGAAAAAGAAGTGATCGAAACTTTACACGATCTTAAAAATGCCAAAGTTGATATTGTAACCATAGGACAATATTTACAACCAAGCAAAAAACATTTACCTGTCTCTGATTTTATAATACCCGAACAGTTTAAAAAATACAAAGAAATCGGTCTGGAATTAGGATTTAAATATGTGGAGAGTGGTGCTTTGGTTAGATCGTCTTACAGAGCTCATAAACATTTAGTTTAAGTTTACATTTTTTCTTTTGATATAAAAACCAAAATTATTTGTATTGAAATAGTATTGAATTCGAAACAAAGCACTCCTTTTAGGGGTGCTTTTCAATTTAATTTAAGAAATATTTAACCTTAAGCAAGATTAAATTACAAATCTTTTAACAATTATTTTTTTTATTAACCAAGTTATTGCTTGTATATTTGCAGTATAAGTCATACCTTAGGGTCATGAATCAGAATTCCTTAATAGTTTTGTTTTCATTATGATTAATTTTGAGTTAGTAAATTAAAGCACCTCTTCATTGAGGTGCTTTTTTTGTTTGAAAACAATACAAATAAAATATTTATTTCCAGCTCGTTACAAATTCCTTTACCAATTTACCAATTTTTTTCTCTGATGATTTTGCAGCAATTTGAACAGCTTCATGTGAAACTTCCTCCACCTGCCCTTCTATTCCTAAATCGGTAATTACCGAAATTCCAAAACAATGCATACCCATATGTCTGGCAACAATCACTTCCGGCACCGTACTCATTCCTACTGCATCAGCTCCCATCAAACTAACCATTTTGTATTCTGCTGGTGTTTCAAAAGTAGGTCCCTGTAATGCAAGGTAAATACCTTTTTGTACATCAATGTTATTTTTTTTAGCAATATGTTCCATTGCTTCGATCATCTTTAAATTATAGGGCTCGTGCAGATCAAGAAATCGTGGTCCAAATCTGTCATCATTCATCCCTCTTAATGGATGTTCCGGCATCATATTGATATGATCACGGATGATCATAATATCACCCACTTTAAAACTAGGGTTCACTCCGCCAGAAGCATTTGACACAATTAAATTTTCAATTCCTAAAAATTTCATCACACGTATTGGAAAAGTAACTTCTTTCATTTCCCAACCTTCATAATAATGAAATCTTCCCTGCATCGCAACCACTCTTTTATCTCCTAACTTACCAAAAATCAAAGTGCCTGAATGACCAGGAACCGTTGACACTGGAAAATTAGGAATATCCTTATAGGCGACGCTAATTTCAACATCAATCATACTCACCAAACTTCCAAGTCCGGTACCTAAAACAATTCCAAAGTCAGGATTCTTAATACCTTTGTCATTTAAAAACTCAACTGTTTCCTGTATTTTCTTGTACATAATTCAATATTATTTTATTAAAATCTTTTTCATTATCTAAAAATTCTGTCTGGATTGGTAAATGATAAACATTTTTATCCTTTTCAGAAAAATTTCGGACAAAGTCCTTTTCTGTAGTCAGAACTATTTTCTTATCTGATTTCACAGCAGCAAAATCCTCTTCTATCTTTTTCAGATCCTTTTCAGAAAAATTATGATGATCAGGGAATTTTATATGGGTAAAATCAATTCTTTTATCCTTTAAAAATTTGATGAGAGGTTTTGGATTTGCAATTCCGGTAACCAATAAAACCTTGTATTTTTTTAAGACATCTACCTTTATTTTATTTTCCCCATTGACAACCTCCTCATGGTATTTGATCTTTGTAAAAAAAATCGTTTGATCTAATTCTGGTTTCAATTTTTTCGAAATTTCAAATTGCTCTGTTTCTGACAAACTTTCAGGACACTTGGTAACAATAATGACCTGGGCTCTTTTAGATCCTTCTTTTTTTTCTCTCAGATTTCCAGCCGGTAAAACTGTATCATCCACATATAAGCTACCATAAGAAGTAAGCAAAATAACAAACCCTGGGCGCACCTGCCTGTGCTGAAATGCATCATCTAATAATATAACTTCGGGTTTAGAATCTAACATATTCAATTGATTGATACCATTTACCCTGTTAGAATCCACAGCGACAATTATACCATCAAATTTTTTATAAAACTGTAAAGGTTCATCACCAACCTGTACAGCTGTTGAATTTTTATCGGCTATTAGGAATTCTTTTGTTTTCCTTTTGTAACCTCTGCTCAATACAGCAGTTTTATAAGTACCTTTCAACAATCGTATTAAATATTCAATTTGAGGAGATTTTCCTGTTCCTCCAACATTTAAATTCCCCACAACAATCGTTGGTAAAGAAAAGGAGGTTGTTTGCAATACGCCTTTATCAAATGCTTTATTTCGAATACCTACAATTTCTCCATAGATGAAAGAAAGCGGATATAATATTTTACGAAGTTTACTCACAAATGAATGTTTAATGAATGATCTTGTTCTTAAAACGAAATATAATCAACAATATCCAATCCATAACCAATCATACCAACTCTTTTAATAGAGTATTCTCCATTGGAAATCAAACGAATTTTAGTAATATTCAAATCATGCAAAATCTGAGCACCTATACCAAAATCTTTTGCATCCATTTGTCCCACAGGTTCAAATTCTTCATGATCAGCCTGTGCTTTTTTCAAATTCTTCAGTCTGTTGATTAGGTCAAATGACTGATACTCCTGGTTGATAAATACAATGGCTCCTTTCCCTTCTTTATCGATCAGGTTGAACATCTTATTTAACTGATCATCAGGATTATTGGTTAAAGTACCAATAATATCATTATTGATTAAGGTTGAATTTACTCTCACCAAAACTTCATCACCTCTTTTCCAGTTCCCTTTTGTAAGGGCTATATGTACCTGATTAGTTGTTGTTTGTTTGTAGGCTCTAAGACAATACTTACCAAATCTTGTTTCAATGCTAAAATCTTCTACTTTATCTATCAATGAATCATGATGCATTCTGTATGCAACCAGATCTTCAATTGAAATTATTTTTAGATCAAATTTATCAGCTACTTTCATCAATTGCGGCAATCGTGCCATAGTTCCATCTTCATTCAATATTTCAACCAATAAACCAGCTGGTTTCAATCCTGCCAGCTTTGCAAGATCAATTGCAGCTTCTGTATGACCTGTCCTTCTTAATACTCCTCCTTCTTTGGCTCTTAAAGGAAAAATATGTCCGGGTCTTCCTAAATCTCCTGCAACTGTTTTATCAAGCGTAAGGGCTTTTACTGTTTTTGCACGATCATGGACAGAAATACCTGTTGTACAACTATCTCCTATCAGATCAACGGATACTGTAAACTGGGTATTGTGTAAAACAGTATTCTTTCCAACCATTAAATTCAAATCCAGTTCATCACATCTTTTATCTGTTAAAGGAGCACAAATCAAACCTCTACCATAAGTTGCCATAAAATTAATCATTTCAGGAGTAACCATTTCTGCTGCTGCTATAAAGTCTCCTTCATTTTCTCTGTCAATATCATCTACAACAATGATCAATTTTCCATTTTTTACATCTTCAATTGCATCTTCAATAGTATCTAATTGAATTGTTGTTTTATTTAACGTTTCCATCTTTAATTATGATTTATTAATCTCAATTTTAAATATTTTTCTAAAGAAATTTTGAATGGGCTGAATAAAAGCATCCACATTAACTATTCCTTTATCTCCTGTTGCTCTAAACATCAAAAACACCCCAAATGGCAACAAAACTATTGAGGCCAGCCAACCACCCAAAAATGGAGAGATTGTATTTGATTCAGCCATATTTTTCCCAAGAGTTGAAATGAAAAAATATATAACAAAAATAACAATTGCCATGATCATTGGTAAACCAAATCCACCTTTTCTTATAATAGATCCTAATGGAGTTCCTATGAAGAACAGCACCAAACAGGCCAGAGAAAAAGCCAGCCTTTTATGAAATTCTGTATCATAGGCATTGATGATTTTTTGCTTATTCTTAAGCGTTTCCTTAAAACTGGAAATATTATCCAGATTACTTGAAACAAAAGTTTCGGCATTATCAATGATCAGTCTCTTATCTTCCTCATTAAAATTATCCAGAATATCTTTCTTTACATCAAATTTACCAATCGTATCCTTAACCAGCTTGTTTGCTCTGAGTATTCTAAACATTCTTAAAGCTCTGTTTTCAACAAACTTATGAAAAGGTTCATCAAGCGAATCTACATAAAATTCTAATTGCTTCAAACTAAGCATTTCCTTTCCGGATTTGTATTTAAGGTCATCCGGGTCAAAATTTCCTATACTTGAAACATCAATATTTATTTTATACCTGTCAAAATGAGCTTTTATTGCCGGTACTTTTTCTCTTTGTTTTCGTGTATTTCTCTTGTTAATAATTTCTTCATTGTAAAACCCGTTTTCTAAAACAAGTGTTAGATACCTGCTACCTTCTTCTGAAACTATTTCGCCTTTCTCTGCTGTAATTACCTTATTATTAACACTATTTGATTTTATCTCATAGATCAATACATCTTTTAAAAAATTATTTTCCGGACCGTATTTTTCTTTGAATTTGATACTATAACCAGGTATTTCGGTATTAAAAGTCCCTGCAACAAGAGCCAGTCCCGGCTCTTTCATTTTCATGTTGTAGATTAAATTTTTTGATTTTAAAGATGCATACGGAAAAATATAATTCAGAAATAAAAAATTCAAACCACTTAACAAAACCATCAACAGAACCAAAGGAATAATCAAACGCTGTAAAGAAATACCTGCTGATTTAATTGCTGCAAATTCATAATTCTCAGCCAGATTACCCAAAGCCATGATTGATGATAACAAAATTGCAATTGGCAAAGCAGTTGGCGCCATCATCAAAGCGATATAACCCAAAAACTTGAATATGATAACTATATCAATTCCTTTACCTGCTATTTTATCAAACTGCAACCATAAGGCCTGCATTATCAAAACAAAAAGGATGATAAGAAATGTTGCCAAAAAAGGCGTAAGAAAATTTTTAAGTATGTATTTATTTAAGATCTTCATCCAACTTACAACTGGTTTTGAATGTTAATCATTTATAAAATATCCCAATTTTTCATACTTACTTTTATCGAATGTAAATAGGTCAGGAGCAAGTTGCTGATTTGTTTTGATCTTTTTAGCTGTAAGAATTGTATTCGTACCATTTTTACCATTCTCAATTACCTGATAAATATGCATTTTGCCAAGATCTACACCCACCTGAACAGAACCTATGTCAGAATTAGAGTCCATTGGAACCAGTTTTACAAACTGAATATTTTTACCTTTTATCTTCTTTTTCTTTCCCATATAAAATGTGTAACCACTTTTATAAAAGGAATAAAATTTCGAGGGAGTTACCAGATTCTTATCATCAATATCAGCATTTGAAACATTCACTTCCTCATTTTCAGGCATTACCGTATATGTTTTGTTTCCATCAAATATTTGAGTGGAACCAAATAAATTAACCTTGTATTTTTCACCCTGCAGCAACACATCGCCACTTAATTCCTGTCGTACATCTTCTGCTTTATTATCTAGTACATAATCAAAATCGATAAAAATATTTTTATATGAACTCATTGTTTGAGATACATCATCCAGTATTTTTTTTGCTTCACTACTGTTCTGCGAATAAAAATTGGTAATAGTCAGTATTGTTAAAAAAGTAAATATTATTTTTTTCATCTTTTATATATTTTATTTCATGTTACCATTTTTCCTTTCTGCAAAAGATAACAAAACTATTTCAATTTAAGCTCCTGTTTCACTGTCAAGAAACTGTCTTAAAGATATAATATCCGGAATCAAAACCTGCCGGGCCTTACTTCCTTCAAAAGGACCAACGATACCCGCTGCTTCCAGTTGATCAATAATTCTACCAGCTCTGTTATACCCTAGTTTTAATTTTCTCTGCAATAATGATGCCGAGCCCTGTTGTGAGGTTACTACCAGCTGCGCAGCTTCTTCAAATAGCTTATCTCTATCGGCAATATCTATATCAATACTTGACACACCATCTTCCCCTACATACTCCGGTAAAATATAGGCACTTGCATAGGCACGCTGTGATCCAATATAATCGGTTAATTTTTCAACCTCCGGCGTATCAATAAATGCACACTGTAATCGTACCAGTTCACTTCCGGTTGAGATTAACATATCTCCTTTTCCTATCAACTGATCTGCTCCCTGCGCATCAAGAATCGTTCTTGAATCTATTTTTGATGTTACCCTAAATGCTACCCTTGTCGGGAAATTTGCTTTGATAATACCGGTAATCACATTTACCGATGGTCTTTGGGTTGCTACGATTAAATGAATCCCAATAGCTCGTGCTAACTGTGCTAATCGGGCAATTGGAGTTTCAATTTCTTTTCCGGCAGTCATGATCAGGTCAGCAAATTCATCAATTACCAAAACAATGTATGGTAAGAATCGATGTCCGTTTTCAGGGTTTAATTTCCTTGATTTAAACTTCGCATTGTATTCTTTGATATTTCTAACAAAAGCATTTTTTAACAAATCATATCGATTATCCATTTCAATACAGAGTGAATTCAATGTGTTGATTACCGCCGTAGTATCTGTAATAATTGCTTCTTCGGTATCTGGTAATTTTGCCAGATAATGTCTTTCAATTTTATTAAATAAAGTTAGTTCTACCTTTTTTGGATCAACCAGAACAAATTTAATTTCAGCCGGATGCTTTTTATAAATCAGAGATGCCAAAACAACATTTAATCCAACTGATTTTCCCTGACCGGTTGCCCCTGCCATCAATAAGTGAGGCATTTTTGCAAGATCAACCACAAAAGTTTCATTTGAAATGGTTTTACCAAGGCCTAAAGGTAAATCCATTTTTGTATTTTGAAATTTTTGTGATGACAGTACAGATTTCATCGAAACGATGGAAGGTTTTTTATTTGGTACTTCAATACCTATCGTTCCTTTCCCTGGAATTGGAGCAATGATCCGAATCCCTAAAGCAGCCAATGAAAGAGCAATATCATCCTCCAGATTTTTTATTTTGGATATTCTAACACCTGCATTTGGAACAATCTCATATAACGTTACTGTCGGACCAATAGTAGCTTTGATACTTGCAATACCAATCTTATAATTATTTAAAGTATCAACAATTTTATTCTTATTATTCTCTAGTTCCTGTTTATCAATGGTGATGTTTTCATTGGTATAATCCCGCAATAAATCCAGTTCAGGAAACTTATAATTCGCCAGTTCTAAAGTTGGATCAAATTCACCAAAATCCTTTACAAGCGTATTTGACAAATTTTCAACTATATGTTCTTCCTCTACCGGTTTTTCCACCTCAATTTCCAATTCTTTTTCAACTGGATTTACTATTTCAACAGTTTCAACTGGAGTTTCTTCTTTCTCAATAATTCTCTCCTCCTTTTTTTGATCGATTACCGGTACCAGATCAAATTCAACTTCGGTATCACTTGTTTCATGAATTGCTTCGGTTATATAACCTTCATCAGTCACATCATCAAGCACTGAAGTTTGCTTCTCTTTTTTTGACTTGGGAACAATTCTTTTTATTTTTTCAGGAGTTATTTTAAACTTAGAAATGATAAACATTAATAGAGTAAGAGATAAAAGAAGTACCACTCCTATTTTACCCATATAGATTTGCAAAAACTCATTCACTTCAAAACCAACTGTACCGGCAAACAAAGTATTATCTGGAATAAAAACTGCAAATACAATTGAAAACCATATTATTGCTAAAACTCCATTGATCCAGTATTTACTCAATTGTTTTAGTGGAATACTTAAAATAATATAAAGACCTGTGAAAAATAGTAATATTGGCAGAATAAATATTGCTATACCAAACCCCTCATACACAAAGAAATGACTCATGTTTGCACCCAGTTTTCCTAATAAATTCTTAACCACTATGGTTTTGTCAGAAAAATTTTGAAGTTGGCTTTGGTCTTCTTTCCAATGCTGTAAAAAGGAATAGAAAGAAATGAATAAAAATATAGCACTACTTAATATAAAAACACCAAAAACCAAATGAGTTTGTTTGTTTTTAAAAAAAGATACAATGCTATTACTTTTCTTCTTTTTCTGCCTGGGCTTGACAGTCGTTCTCTTCTTTTTTGCCATAGGCCACAAAAATACATAAATAATTTGGGTTTCAAATGAAACATTTTCATGTTATTGAAACCTAAAACTATATGAATTTAAACAAATTTTGGTAAGTAAATGATCAATCCAATGATGATCGCTATCACTGCTGCAAAGGTTGCAGCCCCTGCAGAAATATCTTTGATAAAACCAATTCTTTTGTGGTAATCAGGATGGGTAAAATCACATAATTTCTCAATGCCGGTATTGAGTGATTCGGCAACCAAAACCATGCCTATTGCCAGTAGTTGTATCATCCATTCAAATGGAGATATATGCATGAAAAATCCTAAAACAGAAACTAAAATTCCAATAGAGAATTGAACCATGATACTGTGCTCTGTTGTAATTAACAACCATGCACCCCTCACGGCATATTTCAAACTCTTTACTCTTCCTTTAAGGAAACCATCTTCAGGATTTTTCATGAATTAATAATATCTTTTATTTCAAAGCAGCCAAAGCAGCTTCATAATTAGGTTCTTCAACTATCTCAGGAACCTGTTGTGTATAGATTACTTTACCATTTTCATCAATGGCAACAACAGCTCTGGAAAGTAAACCTTTCATCGGTCCGGTTTTGATCGTAACTCCGTAATTTTTACCAAACTTTTTAGTTTGAAAATCACTTAAAGTGATTGCATTTTCAATTCCTTCAGCACCACAAAAACGAGCCTGAGCAAATGGTAAATCTTTAGATACATTTATAACAACAGTATCTTCAAGTTTTGCTCCTTCCTCATTAAATTTCCTAAGAGATGCTGCACAAACACCTGTATCTAAACTTGGAGTGATATTTAACAACACCTTTTTACCTTTAAAATCTTTTAATTTTGACACAGAAAGATCTGTACCAACTAATTTAAAACCTGGTGCTTTTTTTCCAACTTTTGGTAATTTACCAATCGTTTTTATTTCATTCCCTTTTAATGTTATTTTTGCCATAATTTTACTTTTTAATTCATTTTTAATATACATATTTTCACCTTTCAAATTTACAAAAAAAACCCTCATATCACGATGAGAGTTTTTTAAAATTTAATTGATTAATTAGTGAGAAGATAAATAATCAGCAACACCTTCGTGGGTTGCCTGTAAACCATCTTTATCTGAATTCCAGTTTGCCGGACAAGCTTCACCATTTTCTTCATTGAATTGTAAAGCATCTACCATTCTTAAGGCTTCATCAACATTTCTACCTAATGGAAGATCATTCACTACCTGATGACGAACAATACCATCTTTGTCAATTAAAAATAATCCACGGTATGCAATCAATTCACCATCTGCCTGTAACTGATCATCTTCATCATAAAAATAATCTCCTGTTAAAACATCATAATTTTTTGAAATGGTTTTATTGGTATCGGCAACAATTGGATATGTTACCCCTTTGATACCTCCTTCATTTTTTCCAACCTGTAACCACCCCCAGTGTGATTGCTCAGTATCTGTTGAACATGCAACAACAGCAGTTCCTCTTTTTTCAAATTCAGCTAATTTTTCCTGAAAAGCATGCAACTCAGTCGGGCAAACAAATGTAAAATCTTTTGGATAAAAGAAAAGTACAACATGTTTTTTTCCTAAATACTGATCTAATGAAAACTCTTCAACAAATTTTCCTCCATCAACTACTGCCTGTGCAGTAAAGGCTGGTGCTTTTTTACCTACTAATACGGCCATCTTTTTTTTGTTTTTAATTGATTATTATTGATTACAAAAATACTAATAAATAAAGGATATTATCTGTTAACATATTCCTAATATTTATATTGATATAGAAATTATTTATTGTTTTATAATTCTTTTTTACAAAGGTAAAAATCAGTTCTTTCACAAGAATCATCATTCAACCTGTCATTCATTTCTTCTAAATTCTTTGGTGGTGGAATGATTACTTTATCTCCTTTTTTCCAGTCTAAAGGCATTGCTACACCAAATTTATCAGATGTTTGTAAAGCTTCTAGAGCTCTAAGTATCTCATTCATGTTTCTACCAACATTTAACGGATAATACATTACCAGTCTGATCTTCTTTTCAGGATCAATAAAAAATACCGCTCTAACTGCCGCTGTTTCGCTTTCATTTGGCTGTAACATGCCATATAATTTTGATACTTTCATATCAATATCCGCAATGATAGGGAAATCAAAATAAACACCTGTTTTTTCTCTTACGTTGTTAACCCATCCTAAATGTGCATGAATACTATCAATACTTAACCCCAATAATTCTGTGTTTAGCGCAGTAAATTCATTCTTTCTTAAAGCAAATCCACTCATTTCAGTAGTACAAACCGGTGTGAAATCCGCAGGATGCGAAAACAAAACAATCCATTTGTCTTTAGCATAATCATGTAATGTAATATCTCCTTTTGTAGTTTTGGCTGTAAAATTTGGAGCAACATCTCCAATTCGTGACATTACGCTTGGGGTTGCATTTTCTTGTGTTTCCATATTATTATCTTTTAAATGTTTATTATTAATTTTGATACAAATGTAAATACGATTCAAATGGATAAAGCATCATTGCAATTGATAGTATTTATTTTTATATAAATAATTATTATAGTTTAAGGATGTTCTTTAATTAATTGATTTACTCTATTTTTACACAAAAAATCATGAGAATTTGAATCTTTACGATAAATACATACTCCCAAAAGTTGTTCACTGGGCATGTAATGGCAGTCCCAGCAGAAAACAAAGAGAAAAGATCATTCCGAAAGCAAAAGGAAATGTTCTGGAAATTGGTATTGGGTCTGGTTTAAATTTACCTTTTTACGATTCTAATAAAGTTGAAAGTTTAACTGCTATTGACCCTTCTGAGGAAATCTGGAATCTAAAACCTTTTGACATAAAAGAATTAAAATTTGATTTTAAGTTTATCAAGGCTTTCGCCGAAAATATCCCGTTAAAAGACAAACTATTTGATACTGTTGTGATCACCTATGCCTTGTGTACCATAAAGGATACCGAAAAAGCAATGAAAGAGTTTATACGATTGTTAAAACCAAATGGTAGATTGCTTTTTTGTGAACATGGACTCGCTCCCGATCCTACTATAAAAAAATGGCAAAATACCATCAACCCTGTCTGGAAAAGAGTTGGTGGAGGTTGCAATTTAAATAAAAAAATTCCGGAGATTATTAGTAGCAATGGGTTTCAAATTATTGAAATGGAAACCATGTATTTACCAGGATGGAAACCTGCAAGTTATAATTACTGGGGAGTAGCAAAACCTAAAGTATAAATGTGTCATTTCACAAAAAAACTCCCTTAAAATTTTCAAGAGAGTTTTTTACTTTTACCTTTTTACTTTACAGATGAATCACCTCATCATAAGCATCTGCAACAGCTTCCATAACAGCTTCACTCATAGTAGGATGTGGATGTATTGCTTTTAATACTTCATGTCCGGTTGTTTCCAATTTTCTACCTAACACCGCTTCTGCGATCATATCGGTTACTCCTGCTCCAATCATATGGCAACCTAACCATTCACCATATTTTGCATCAAAGATCACTTTTACAAAACCTTCTTTTGCCCCAGCAGCAGATGCTTTTCCTGATGCTGAGAAAGGAAATTTACCAACTTTGATCTCATATCCTTTTTCTATTGCCTGTGCTTCGGTTAATCCAACACTAGCAATTTCCGGACTTGCATAGGTACAACCCGGAATATTTCCATAATCAACAGGTTCTGTATGTAATCCTGCTATTTTTTCCACGCAAGTGATACCCTCTGCGGAAGCTACATGTGCCAATGCCGGACCAGGAACTACATCACCAATAGCATAATAATCCGGTAAATTGGTTTGATAGTAATCATTCACCAGAATTTTATCTTTATCAGTAACAATACCAACATCTTCCAATCCTATATTTTCAATATTTGATTTAATTCCAACTGCAGATAATATAATATCTGCCTCTAAAGTCTGTTCTCCTTTTTTAGTTTCAACAGTTGCTACAACACCGTTTCCGGAAGTATCTACCTTGGTAACACTGGAGCTGGTCATCACTTTTATTTTTGATTTCTTTAAGGAACGATTAAATTGCTTTGACACATCAATATCTTCTAACGGAACCACATTTGGCAGAAATTCAACAATAGTAACTTCCGTACCCATTGAATTGTAAAAATATGCAAATTCAACGCCTATGGCTCCCGAACCAACAATGATCATACTTTTTGGCTGTTTTTCTAAGGTCATTGCCTGACGGTAACCTATTACTTTTTTACCATCAATTGGTAAAAATGGCAATTCACGTGAACGTGCTCCGGTTGCAATAATAATATGATCCGCAGTATATTCAGTAACTTTACCATCCGCTGCAGTAACCTCCACTTTTTTACCTGCCTTTATTTTTCCAAAACCATCAATTACATCAACTTTGTTCTTTTTCAATAAAAACTGAACTCCTTTGCTCATTCCTTCAGCAACATCACGGCTTCTTTTAACGATTGCAGAGAAATCTTTATCAATTCCTTCGGCTTTCAACCCATAAGCATCCACATGTTTTAAATATTCATAAACCTGGGCACTTTTTAACAATGCTTTGGTAGGAATACACCCCCAGTTCAAGCAAATTCCACCAAGATTTTCTTTTTCAACAACTGCTGTTTTAAATCCAAGTTGAGAAGCTCTGATTGCTGTTACATAACCACCGGGACCACTACCTATAATAATAATATCGTATTTCATTCTTAATGTTTTTAAATCTAAAAATCTTACTAAACAGTTAATTTTCAATAAAATTAACAGTTTGCAAATTTAATCAAATTTTATTGCTTTTACAGGACTTATTTTACTAACAATAATAGAAGGAATAATTAACATAGTTAAGCACAAAATTAAAGTGCCCACATTGATCAAAATAATATGGGTGAAACTTAAAAACACAGGAGCCTGATTTACATAATAAGTTTCGGGGTTGAGTGAAATCACTCCAAAATATTTTTGAATTAGGAGTAAGCCTATCCCGATGATATTTCCCCATAACAATCCTCTGCCAATCAAGTATGAAGCATTGTACAAAAATATTTTTCGAATGCTCCAGTTACTGCTACCCATTGCTTTTAGAATTCCAATCATTTGAGTACGCTCCAGTATCAAAACCAGCAAAGCAGTGATCATATTTATTCCGGCAATCAATATCATAATACCAATAATAACCACAATATTGGTATCAAATAATTTAAGCCATTCAAATATAGCAGGATATTTTTCAGAGACAGTATATGCATTTAAAGACGGATCAATATTGTTATACACTTCAAATCCTGTTTTACGTAAATCATTGAAATTATCAATAAAAACTTCAAAACCACCTACTTCATCCTTTTTCCATTTATTGATTCTTTGAATGTGACGAATATCTCCAATCAGCAAACTTTCATCAAACTCTTCAAAACCAGAACTATAGATTCCTGAAACTAAAAATTTACGCGAATTCGGAGCTTTGTTTGGGTTATCTTTCACAAAAAACATATAAAAAGTATCACCAACTTTTAACTTTAAACGATTTGCTGTTATTTTTGAGATCAATACCTCATTGGAGATCATATCACCAATATCAGGCACTTTACCATCAACAAGATATTCTTTAAAAAAAGACCAGTCATAATCGTTGTCTACTCCTTTTAAAATAATTCCCTCAAATTCATTAGGTGTTCTGATGATTCCAGCTTTTGTTGCATAAACCTGAACCTTTTTCACATTGGAAACTTGGGAGAAATCTGGATAAAAATCCTGGTTCTTACTTACAGGATTGATCGTAACCTTTGAGTTATTTGCATCAAATTTACTTATCTGAATATCACCGTTAAACCCTGATATTTTCTCTTTTATCTTCTTTTGCAATCCAACTCCGGTTGCAACCGAAAAAAGCATCACAATAACACCAATTGCAATTGCAAGAATCGAAATTTTTATAATAGGAGAAGATACGCTATTTTTGCGTTTCTTTGCTGCTATTATCCGTTTTGCAATAAAAAATTCGAAATTCAAAATTTATGAAATATTTAATTCAGCTCAAAAGTACATATTTTTTAATTTCCAAAATGTTAGTGTTTCTATTTATTTTAGGAACTCTTTCGTGTAAAGGAGATCAACAAAAAGATATTAAAGCCAGAGATCATGAAAAAGAAATTTTCGTAAAGAAAATTATAACCGGCGCTAACCAGACTGAAAAATATCTACCGTTATTAAAAGGTAAGCGGATTGCTGTTGTAGCAAATCAAACCAGTGTGATCTTTAAAGAAGACCCAAGCGAAAATGTACATATTGTAGATTCATTATTGAGTTCAGGAATAAATATTATTAAGGTCTTTGCTCCCGAGCATGGATTTAGAGGAAAAGTTCTTGGAGGAAAACACATTTCGGATATTAATGATAAAAAAACAGGGCTACCAATAAAATCACTTTATGGAAAAAGTAGAAAACCTTCACAATCAAGTTTACAAGGGGTTGATATAATAGTATTTGATATTCAGGATGTTGGAGTTCGCTTTTATACATATATTTCAACTATGACTAATGTAATGGAGGCTGCTGCCGAAAATAATATTCAGGTAATCATACTCGACAGACCAAACCCAAATGGTTATTTTATAGATGGTCCAGTACTGAAACCTGAGTATAGGTCGTTCGTTGGAATGCACACTGTTCCAATAATTTATGGTTTGACTATTGGAGAATATGCACAAATGGTAAATGGTGAAAAATGGCTTAAAGACAGGGTTCACTGTAACTTAAAAGTAATTAAATTAGACAATTATGCACACAATCTTGAATATTCATTACCAATAAGACCATCTCCTAATTTACCAAATGACAGATCGATTAATCTATACCCAGGATTAGGTCTTTTTGAAGGGACTATTATCAATGAGGGAAGGGGAACTGACTTTCAGTTTCAACGATACGGTGCACCATTCTTTCCTAAAACTAATTTTAGCTATATACCACAATCAAATTTCGCATATAAGCACCCTAAATTTGAAGGAGAATTGTGCTATGGTGTAGATCTAAGTAATAAAGAAAGATTAAATAAAATTGATATTTCATCTATAATAGATGCATATAATAAAACTCCCAAAAGCAAAGAATTCTTTAAAGAATCATTTACCAGACTTGCAGGTAATTTAAAACTTAGAGAACAGATAGAATCGGAAATGAATGCACAGGAGATAAGAGCTACGTGGCAGGATGATATTGAGAAATTCAAAAAAATAAGAGAAAAGTATTTGTTGTATAATTGATTATTAGCAGCTGAGTTTATTGTTAAGGTATATGAATAAAATACGCTATTTTTCTTTTCGGATGTGATTCGCTTTTAAATAAAAAATTTATAATTCAAATTAAATAAAAATTTTATGACTATCAAAAACACATATTTTATAATTTCTAAATTATTATTATTTCTATTTATTTTAGGAACCATCTCGTGTAATGGAAAACCACAGGAAGAGGTTAATACACCTGAAAAAGAAATTTCTGTAAACAGAATTGTAACCGGAGCTAACCAGACAGAAAAATATCTACCTCTGTTAAAGAATAAAAAAGTGGCCGTTGTAGCTAATCAAACAAGTGTTATTAAAGTAGAAAATCAAAAGTCAAAAGTAGAAAGTCGTTTTGTTCATTTGGTTGACACCTTATTAGCGCAAAATATAAATGTTGTAAAAGTATTTGCTCCGGAACATGGCTTTAGAGGAAAAGCCGATGCGGGGGAACATGTAAAAGATGATATCGATGTTAAAACCGGTTTACCAATTCTTTCCTTACATGGAAAAACAAGGAAAGCAACTCCTGAAATGTTACAGGGTATTGATATTATAATTTTTGATATTCAAGATGTTGGAGTGCGCTTTTACACCTATATATCGACCATGAGTAATATGATGGAGGCTGCTGCCGAAAATAACATTCCCGTAATCGTACTTGACAGACCTAACCCAAATAGTCATTATGTGGATGGCCCAATGCTGAAACCAGAACATAGTTCATTTGTAGGTATGCACCCAATTCCACTAGTATATGGTATGACCATAGGAGAATATGCAAAAATGGTCAATGGTGAAAAATGGCTAAAAGATGGTATTCAGTGTGATCTGACGGTTATAGACTTAAAAAACTATACACATGATCTCGCATATCATTTACCAATACGTCCTTCTCCAAATCTGCCTAATGATAAATCAATCAATTTATATCCCGGATTAGGTTTTTTTGAAGGAACCATCATAAATGCTGGCAGAGGAACTGAATTTCAATTTCAACGTTATGGAGCTCCTTTTTTTCCTAAAACTGATTTTAGTTATACACCTCAGTCAAACTTTGGTTCAAAAAATCCAAAATTTAAGGGTGAATTATGCTATGGTGTAGATTTATCAAAAACACTAAGACTAAGCAAGGTTGATGTTTCTGGCATTGTTGATGCATACCGTAAAACTCCGAAGGATAAAAAATTCTTCGGAAAAACTTTTACAATTCATGCTGGTAATTTAGAATTACAAAAACAAATTGAAGCCGGAATGACAGCAAAAGATATTAGAGCTACCTGGCAAAAAGACATTGAAAAGTTTAAAAAAATCAGAAAGAAATATTTGACCTATCATTAATCGTTAGCCGCCAATAATTCAATTTCTTTTAGATAGGTTTTATTTCCTTTTTGGTTTTTTAACTCAGATAACCATTGATCTGCTTGGGCATCTTTCTGTTTGTACTTACTAACCATATGATTTAAAAAACAATAAAGTGATTTATTTTGTTCGGCAATTTGATCTTTTTTAAAGCTCTTTTTTAATTTTTTTTCTACTTTATCATAGTTTCCATGGAGTAAAAATCCATGGAGATAAAGTAGATCTACCTTTTGAGAAAAAATAGGGTTTTTATTCTTTTTTAATAATTTCTCAGCTTTTGATAAATATACTCTTGACAAAGAAAGAAAATCATTTTTAACTTTTTTATCAAGAACCACTGAGAATTCCTGTAATTTCCTTGAAAGCCTAATAGTAGAACTAACAGTTTCTTTCTTATAATTTATTAAATAAGAAGTTTGAAGATACTTTAGATTTACTGCATATTTTTTTAATAGGATCATCAACTCATTCTTATCAAGATACCCTAAATTTTTATGAAGTATTTCACCATTTGGATCAAGAATAAATACATAAGGAATACTTTTAATACCATAATTTTGAGCAATATTACGATACTGATCAATATCAACTTTAACAAAAACATAGTTAGAAGACACCGCTTTTATATCATCTTTATTCCACGATTCTCTGTCCATTCTTTTACATGGACCACACCATTCTGCATAAAAATCAACTAATATCAATTTATTTGATCCTAACGCTACTTTTTTCGCTTCCTCAAGTGGATTAATTGAATTATTCGCTAAAACAATAAAAGCGTGTAAAACTATCGTAGTTAATAAAAAATATTTTTTCATGAGCATTGCTTTATTTAATACCGAGAAATAGTTTTCTCCACTAAAGTATAGTGTTTAAAAGTTTTAAAAGTAAACACTAAAATTTAATATTTTTTTATTTTGTTAATTTTTGGAACAAAAAAGCACTAATTTTGATACTATAAATATGTCGTGATATGAAGAAATATTATTTTACCCTGATTGCCTTGGTTTTTATGGGCACCCTATTTAGTCAAACCAAAGAGCAACTAGAAATTCTTGACAAATACTACCAAAAGTCTCTAAACGAATGGCATATTCCAGGAATGGCAATTGCAATCACTACCGGAGATTCCATTATTTTTAGCAAGGGTTATGGTTATGCCAATTTAGCCAAGAAAACAAAAGTTGATGGCAACACCTTATTTGCCATTGCTTCCAATTCGAAGGCTTTTACAGCAACTTCTATTGGGCAATTGGTTGAAGAAAAGAAATTAAAATTTTCAGGTAAAGTAATAGATTATCTACCTTACTACAAACTGTATGATGATTATACCACACAAAATGAAACCATTGAAGATCTGCTTTGTCATAGAAATGGTTTAGGTACTTTTAGTGGAGATTTGTTGTGGTATGCTAGCACCAAGACTCCTGAAGAAATTATTAGTGCACAACAGTATTTAACACCAAAATACGATTTTAGAACCAGATTTGGCTATTCCAATATTAGCTTTTTAGCAGCCGGCAAAGTACTGGAAAAGATTAGCAAACAAAGTTGGGCAGATTATGTTAGCTCTCATTTTTTAAAACCTCTAAAAATGAATCGTACGCTCACCTCCACTTCTCAAATAAAAAACACAAAAAATATAGCTACTCCTTATTTTTATGAAAACGGAAAAAATATAGCATTAAAATGGGTCAACTGGGATAATATTGCACCCGCAGGAGCTTTGATCTCCTCAGTGAATGATTATACCAAATGGTTGCAATTAAATTTGCACAAAGGCACATTGAACGGAAAAAAATATTTTAGTCAAAATACTTACAAAAAACTAACTTCCTCCTATATTAATTTCCCAGTGAATAACAACGACGAAAAAATCAACTTTAAATCGTATGGATTAGGCTGGGCGATTCAGGATTACCAGGGATATAAAATCGTAGGACATGGTGGTGGTTATGATGGAATGATCTCAAAATCAACTTTTGTTCCTGAAAAAAATATTGGAATCATAATTTTAACAAATAGTTTAACCTGGGCACCAGGTGCATTGATGTACAAAACTTTAGATGTACTGCTTGCAGATAAAACAGATGGTAAAGACTGGAGTGCAAATTATTTAAACTACAAACAAAAACAAGATAGTATTGCCCAATCAGAACTGGTGAAAAACGAAAGCCTTCGAGGGAAATTAAACACCAAATATCTTGATTTTAAAGAATATACCGGAGTTTATACGGAGAAAATATATGGTGATGTGAAAGTATATGTGAAAAATGGAAAGCTCTATTTTTCCATGGAAAAATCACCCATTTTTAAAGCCGAATTAAAACACTGGAATCATCAAATTTTCACCTTTAGATTTGATACAAACCTATCCTCCTTGCCGCAAGGAAAATTATGGTTTGATCTGGATAAAAATGGACAAGTAGAAAAACTTCATATAGATGTTCCTAATCCAGATTTCTTTTTTGACGAATTTGAATTTATAAAACAGAAATAAACACAATTTTATTTATTAGTTATCAAACATTTGATGAGAAACTTATACTACATTTTGATATTCTCAATGATTTTATACTCATGTAGTAATTTTAAAGAAAAGAAAGTTTTAAATGAATTATTCTCTCAAGACTTTAAGAGTTTTCAAACTGAGAACAAACTCGAAGTAATAGATTTAGATTCATTTAGTAGTTTCTCCAAATTAAGGAAAAAGATAGGTGAAATAACTTGTAAGAATAAAGCATCTGGTTTAAAATTTGAGTTTGCAGGAACGCTTTATCATATTACTGCACTTGCAGATTGTCCGACATCAGGAGAAATCAGTTGTTATTTTAGAAGAAATCTCCTGACAATTATTAACGACTCGTTAATAATTGAATATGGTAAAAAAAATAAAAAGGCATCAATTGTGTACCTTAAAACGGAACTAGAGAATATAATTAAAAAACCATATAATTTTCAACACAACGAAGACAAGGTTAAACCTGCTCTGATATATGTATTCATTGAAGATAAATATCCCATTTCAACAACAAAAAAAGTTTTAAAGGAAATAGCCGAACAATTTGAAAATATAAATTCAGGAAATAAACCTGACTTCTTTAGATATAATATATTATTTGAAAGTTATGACATTACTAATATTCCACCTCCTCCGCCTCCTCCTAAATCAAATGAAATGAAATTGAATATGAAGAATAAATAATTAAAAATAGTCTACTTTAACTCTGCATTAAAAATGGGGGGGTACTTCAAACTACAAAGGCAATTTCTTTTTTAATTCTTCCACAATATTAAAAACCGCAGGACAAACCTCTGTATTTTTTAAAGTTAGGTTTGTTAACTGAATAAATTTTCTACGGTTGGTGTGTGGGTATTCACCACATGCTTTTGGTCTTACATCATATATAAAACAAGTATTATCATGATCTAAAAAGGTACATGGAGCTTCTTTTAAAACCATAAAATCATCTTCATCACGTTCGAGATATTGTTCTATGAAATTTCTCTCCTTCATTTTAAGATGTCTGGAAATTCTTTGGATATCTTTTTCAGTAAAAATAGGGCTTGTAGTTTTACAGCAATTGGCACATTGTAAACAATCTGTTTTTGTAAACTCCTCTTCATGCAATTCCTGCATGAGCAGATCAAGTCTTTTTGGCTTTCTTTTTTTAAGTCTGGCAAAATATTTCTTTGTTTCCAGATGTTTCTCTTTTGCCTTTTTTGGCAATTCTTCCAATATTTTGTCCATACCTATATTTTAAAAGGCAAAACTAATATAATCATGATAAAATAGTTATTTTTGCGCCACAAATTTTAGCATATGCAAATTCAGGAAATATTAGAAGCAGCCGTAAAAGAAGGTATCAAATCAATCTACAATATTGATGTCCCAAAAATTGAATTTCAGGAAACCCGTAAAGATTTTGAAGGAGATATTACAATTGTAGTTTTCCCATTGTTGAAATTCATCAAAGGGAATCCTTTTGAAATTGCTTCTAAACTAGGTGCATATTTAAAAGAATCAGTGGTAGAAATTGCTGATTTTAATGTGGTGAAAGGGTTTTTGAATATTGTTATTGCTGATTCCTACTATTTAAACTCCTTTTCGGATATATACAATTCACAAAAGTATGGAATCATTGAACCATCTGCTGAGAATAAATCTGTGATGGTTGAATACTCTTCACCAAACACAAATAAACCATTGCATTTAGGGCATATTCGAAATAATTTACTGGGTTATTCGGTTGCAGAGATCATCAAAGCATCCGGTTATAAAGTTTATAAAACGCAAATAATTAATGACCGAGGAATTCATATTTGCAAAAGTATGCTTGCCTGGGAAAGATTTGGCAATGGAGAAACTCCCGAAAGTACAGGATTAAAAGGAGATAAACTGGTTGGTAATTATTATGTAAAATTTGACCAGGAATACAAGAAAGAGATCAATCAATTAATAGCGGAAGGAAAAACAGAGGAAGAAGCTAAAAAAACAGCTCCAATTTTCATGGAAGCTCAAACCATGCTCAGAAAATGGGAATCGGAAGATGAAAACGTAGTTGCTTTATGGAAAAAAATGAACCAATGGGTTTATGATGGTTTTGATATTAGCTATAAAGAACTAGGTGTTGATTTTGACATCAATTATTATGAAAGTAACACTTATTTGCTAGGTAAAGACATTGTTGCTGACGGTTTGAAAAAAGGTATCTTTTATAAAAAAGAAGATGGCTCCGTTTGGATTGACCTCACAGAAGATGGGCTTGATGAAAAGATTGTTTTAAGAGCGGACGGAACTGCGGTTTACATGACTCAGGATATTGGAACTGCAATCCAAAGAATTAAGGATCACCCAGATATCAATTCTATCGTTTACACCGTTGGAAATGAACAGGATTATCATTTCAAAGTTTTATTTCTAATCCTTAAAAAATTAGGATTTGAATGGGCTGACAACTTACACCATTTATCATATGGAATGGTGGATCTTCCGGAAGGAAAAATGAAATCAAGAGAAGGCACTATTGTGGATGCAGACGATCTGATGGCAGAAATGAGTAATACCGCTAAAGAAATTTCTCAGGAACTCGGCAAACTGGATAGTTATAATGAAAATGAAAAAAATAGTTTATACAAAACTATTGGTATGGGCGCCTTAAAATATTATATCTTAAAAGTAGATCCAAAAAGAAGGATTTTATTCAACCCTAAAGAATCTATTGATTTTAATGGCAATACTGGTCCATTTATCCAATATACTTATGCTAGAATTCAATCGATATTACGAAAAGCTACTTTTGATTTCTCTAATAGTATATTGGAAATTGACGTACACCCAAAAGAAAAAGAACTGATCAAACAAGTTCAGAATTTTCCTGAAGTTATTCAAAACGCTGCGAAGAATTTAAGTCCGGCTTTGATTGCAAATTACACTTATGATCTGGTAAAGGATTACAATTCATTTTACCAAAGTGTATCTATATTAGGTTCAGATAATGAAATAGAAAAAATATTTCGAACACAACTATCCTATAAAGTAGGATATATCATCAAAAATGCTTTTAAATTATTGGGTATAAATGTACCGGAGAGAATGTAATTGTGAAGCATTTTAAAAATCCTTTTTTGCTTTATGTTTGAATAATAGAATAATTGTATTAACTTCGTTCTATTAAAAGTACTAACATACACTATGATAGTGTATTTTTTTTCAATTACTATGAAATTAAAAAGATTGATATTGCCCCTTGTTATCATCTTGTTTTCCTATGTTTCAAACGCTCAGTTGATCATGATTGATGGCGAAACCGGAGATTACAAATACGAAGATGTTATTACTGCTGATGGAATTTCAAAATCACAAATACTTGAAAGAGCAAACAAGTGGATCAAAGAGTACTACGAATTCAATTCACCTATTGAAACAGACTCTATGGGATTTGCTGAAATGGTAAAATTTGAATTCAAATGGAAATTTATTCAAAAATATATACCTATTGAACTATTCTATGATATAACAATAAAAGCAAAAGACAACAGGTATAAATATACCATTTCAAATTTCAAGACAGGAAAAACCGTAAACGGAAATATTGATGCTTATCCGTTGAAAACTTATATAGAAAGGTTCCCTACTAAATACCAAATCAGTATTGAAGAGCCTATCGATGCAGAAATCACAAAGGTTCTTGAAAGTTTAAAATTTTATTTATTGAATCAAAAACTCCAGAACATTAAAGATGACTGGTAACTCACCAAAGATCTAATATTCTCTCTAATGCCATTCCTCTGGATGCCTTTATCAGGATGGTTGTGTTATTGATTTTACGCAGATCAAAACCATTTTTAAAATTATCAAAATTTTTAAACTGCATAGTTTTTAAAGAAGTAGTTTGTATTTCTGAAAAATTATTACCAATAAAAATCAAATTATCTAACTGAATATTTTGTGCCATTTCAACAATATTAGCATGTTCGTCAAAGCTATTTTTTCCTATTTCAAACATGTCTCCTAAAATGGCCATTTTCTTTTTATCAGTTAACTGAGATAAATTCTCCAAGGCAACTTTCATACTATTCGGATTGGCATTGTAGGCATCTAAAATAATTTTATTGGAACCTTTTATTATAATTTGGGAACGATTATTGCTCGGAATGTAATTTTCAATTGCCTCTTTAATTTTTTTATCCGATACTTTAAAATATTTTCCTATCGCAACAGCAGTTGCCATATTCAAATAATTGTATTTGCCAATAAGCTTACTTTCAACAAGCAGTTCATCGAATTTTAAATTCACAAAAGGATCGGCAGAAATAAAATCTATCGGATAATCAGATTTTTTGGTTGCAAATGTTATTCTGTTCATTTTTTGAGATCTTTCCATTTGCACCTCATCATTTGCATTTACAAAAACTGTTTTATCATTCAAATCTAAATGTCTGTAAAGCTCTGTTTTTGCTTCAATAACCCCTTTAAGACTTCCAAATCCTTCCAGATGAACTTTACCAAAATTTGTGATATATCCATAATCAGGTAGAGCTATCTTACAAAGTGCATCAATTTCGTTGGGGTGATTTGCTCCCATCTCAACAACTGCAATTTCAGTATCTGGCTTCATGGAGAGCAAAGTAAGTGGGACTCCGATATGATTATTTAAATTACCTTTCGTTGCATGGCAATTGAATTTTTGTGACAAAACTGTATGTACAAGTTCCTTTGTAGTAGTTTTGCCATTACTTCCTGTTAAAGCAATGACAGGAATATTTAACTGTTGCCGGTGATATTTTGCCAACTCCTGAAGCGTGAAAAGAACATCTTTTACAAGAATCATTCTTTTATCCGTTTGAAATGCAACCTCATCAATTACAGCAAAACGAGCTCCTTTTTTAATTGATGCTACTGCAAATTTATTACCATTAAAGCTATCTCCTTTTAAAGCAAAAAAAACTGAATTGGTTAGATCTGCCCTGGTATCGGTTGTTACTTTATAAAATTGTTTGTATAAATTGTAAATTTCTATAATTTCCACAAGCTCAAAAGTTTATTAAAAAGTAAATGTAAAAAAAAACTCAATATCATTATGTTGATATTGAGTTTTATTATTTAGCCAATAATATTATTATTTACGACCTTGTTTTCTTCTTCTTGAATGTGACATCTGACCTAATTTATCTGTTGCACATCTAAATCCTATATAGTTAGTAGCCATATATTCTGGTAAATATCTACGTTGGGCAGGATCTAGCCAAAATGCTCTGTCTTTCCATGATCCACCTTTATAAACTCTGGTTTGATCACTAATCAAAGTATTTCTATTTTTGGTATCATATTGTTGAATGATCAATCCACTTTCACCAATTTGTCTTGGAATTTGTGGTGAGTTATACATTCTAGGTTTAGCACCTTCCTCATCTTCATCTCTAAAGTATTGTTTTGTAGAAGCCAAATCACCATCTTGACTATCAATGTTATATGCTTTTTCGTAATTATTACGCATAAATGCATCTCTTTTTGTTATTGGAACGTATTTTAGACTTCCCGGCATATCCTTAGGAACAATTTTTCCATTATCAAGCGTGTCAAATTCAATATTATTATAATCTACAACTACAACATTTCCTTCTTTATCAATCATTTTCTTGTTAAACACATTTCCTCTAAAATAACTAAAGTCATTTGCATCATTATCAATAATTGGTCTGTAAACATCTGCCACCCATTCGGCAACGTTACCTGACATATCATATAAACCAAATGCATTCGGTTTGTAAGATTTTATCTTCATGGTAATATCGGCTCCATCATTACTCCATCCGGCTAAACCACTATAATCTCCTTTTCCTTGTTTAAAGTTAGCCATTTGATCACCTTTATATCTTCTGGATGTCTCACGTGTTGAATTTCCATTCCAAGCATACTTTTTACGACCTCTGATTGAATTGTATTCTCTGTTTTCTATCAAAGCTTTGGCAGCATATTCCCATTCAGCTTCTGTTGGCAACCTAAATCTTTGCGCTAAAATACCGTCTGAAATTTTTACATGACGACCGGTAAAATCTCCTTTAGATTTACTTTCTCCTTTTGGTTTTCTGGAATAATCTTTAATTCCTTTGTAGTAAATAGAAGAATCTCCATCAAACAATAAGGCAGGATTAGCCAAATAAGTTCCTGTATCAAAACGATGAGAACCTTCTACTTTTAATGAATCCATATCAAAAAGTGTATGTAATACTCCCTTATCTACTAAAATTTTCTCATTAACCCTGTCAGTTCTCCAGTCACAATAGTCATTTGCCTGTCTCCAGGAAACTCCTACTACAGGATACTCAGCATAAGCCGGGTGACGTAAATAATTTTCGGTCAATAATTCATTGAAACCTAAAGTATTTCTCCAAACCAAAGTATCTGGCAATGCAGCCTGATAAATCTTTCTGTAAGTATCATCAGAAGGTGGGTAAACTCTTTCTAAATATTGCAAGTATAACAAATACTCAATATTGGTTACTTCTGCTTCATCCATAAAAAATGAACGAACCTGTTGCTTAACAGGAGTTGTATTCCAGTCAAACATCACATCATCCTGTACACTACCCATTGTGAAGGTACCTCCTTCAATTAAAACCATTCCCGGTGGTGGTGGTTGATCCCTATAATTTGCATTTGCCTGAAATGCTCCATACTTCGGGTTGTTGTATTCCCAACCTGTTAATGTGGATACACTTTTATTACTCTTGCCACAACTGGTCAAAACGATCGTTGCTAAAATCAAAAGTAATACTTTGTTACTGCTAAACTTTTTCATAATTTATTGATTGATTATTTTAAATAAATTTAAAAAACTAATTTATTCCTCTTTTAATTTGCTATTTTTATTTTTGGTTTCAATTCTTGTATAACGATTGTTTTATTTCTTTATTATGTGTAATGTTGTAAAAAATTAAGAAATAAAAACATATTTAATTAACCATGTATCATAAAAAGTACATTTTTTCTTTTCTCCTTTTGATCTATACGCTGACTTTCACTGCTCAAAATATAGATTCAAAAAACTACACCCTAAAATGGAACAACAAAACACCAGTTGAATTAATTAAAAATCAGGCTTTTACACTCCCAATGGTGGAGAATAATTATGTAAACGAATATAATGTACCTACATATTCCACTTCTTTTAACGTCCAAAAAAATGTATTAGTGCAAGATTATCAAATTAAAAATGTAAAATTTTCAACCGTTCCAAAAAATATTTCAAAAAATATTATTACCGATAAAATTCCCAAAAGTCTGATAAGTGATTTTTCTATCCACAAAGGTAGAAGTAATTCTTTAGCAATTCTGAATTTAAGTCCGTTAATTATGGAAAATGGCCAGATTAAAAAAGTAGAATCTTTTACTCTTGATTATTCCTTAACAAATAAAATCAGTAAAAAAGCTCCTTTACCAATTTACAAATCTAATTCGGTTCTCGCAAATGGTACCTGGTATAAATTTTCAATTGATACCACCGGAATTTTCAAAATTGACAAAAATTTATTACAAAAAATTGGTGTGAACACAAGTGGTCTTAATCCTAAAAATATTAGAATTTATGGTAATGGCGGTAATTTATTGCCAATGTTAAATAGTGAGTTCCGCTATGATGATTTACAGGAAAATGCTATCTATGTCAAAGGAGAAGAAGATGGTAGCTTTGATAATGATGACTATATCTTGTTTTACGGAAAAGGGTCTCATTCATGGAATTTAAATAGCGATCAGTTTAAATTAACAAAACATGTAAACAATATTTATAGTGATAAAGCTTATTATTTTATCACCATTGATAATGGAACAGGTAAAAGAATTAAACAAGCAGAAGAAATCACACAGCCAGCAGATGAAGAAATAAATTCATTTCAGGATTTTTTAGTGCATGAAATTGATAAAGTAAATCTATTTGCAAACGGACAGCAATGGATGGGAGAGGGTTTTAGTTTTAAAGATATTCAAACATTTAAATTTAAATTCAATAATATTGACCAAACGCAGGAAATAACTTTAAGAATTAGAGCCGCAGCGATAGCATATACAAACACAAGCATGCAAGCAAAAATCAATGGTACAAGTATGGCAAATCTAAGTTTTCATTCACTTGCAACCTCTTCTTTTGCACTTGCCCGCCCTGCAGAATCAGACGGAAGTGCTTTATTTAACCAGGAAGATCTTACTGTAGAAATTACTTATAACAATCAAGGGAACCCTTCGGCAAAAGCTTATTTAGATTATATCGAAATACTGGGAACCAAGAATTTAATTGCCAGCAACCAACAATTCTCCTTTAGAAATATACATACCACTGATGAAAATAAAATTTATGCCTATAAAATTCAAAATAAGTCTGGTATTCACCAATTGTGGGATGTAAGCAGTTATATCGATCCAAAACAGATCACTGACCTGTCTACAAGTGGAAATGATTTTATTTTTAAATCAAAAGGAGGTGAAATTAAAGAGTTTATCATTATCTATGATAACGATTATTTCCTTCCGGAAACGATACAAGACAATAAAGTTGATAACCAAAACCTCCACAAATTAAAAGATATTGATTATGTGATCATCACACAGGATTTTTTAATGAATGAAGCCGAAAGACTTGCTGCATATCACAGAGATAAAAATGGATTAAATACCAAAGTAATAGCATTAGATCAAATTTATAATGAATTTGGTTCTGGCTCACCAGATTTAACAGCTATTAGAGATTTTGTACGTTTTTTATATCTGAATGCATCTTCAGAGAATTCCAGAATAAAATATGTGTGCCTATTTGGCGATTCTTCTTTTGATTTTAAAGACAGAATAACCGACAACAATAATATAGTCCCCGCTTTCCAGTCCTTTGAAAGTTTTAATTTGGTAACATCTTATGTAACCGATGATTATTTTGGATTTATGGATGATAACGAGGGCGGTTTAAGTGGCTCTGACTTGCAGGATGTTGCAACAGGGCGATTCCCTATAACCACTATACAGGAAGCCATAGAAACCATTGATAAAACATTGAATTATTACAACAGTAATTCTTATGGCGACTGGAGAAACAGCCTGACTTTTGTAGCAGATGACCCCGATGAACCCAATGAATTCATACTACAAAAAGCTGTAGATAATATTGCTGAAGACATCAAAGCAAATAAACCAGGTTTCAATATTAAAAAAATATATGCAGACGCATATCAACAGGAAACATCTGCTGGAGGAGAAAGATACCCTACCGTTAATGAGGCTATTACCAATGCTGTGGAAACAGGCACTTTGGTAGTTGATTATTTTGGACATGGAGGTATTAACGGCTGGGCAGAAGAAAGAATTTTAGAAGTTTCCCAAATTCAGGCCTGGAATAATTTCAATACCTTGCCCCTGTTTGTTACGGTTACCTGTGAATTTTCAAGATTTGACAATCCGTTAAGACCTACCGCAGGTGAATATACTTTTTTAAACAAAAATGGTGGTGCAGTTAGTTTGATCAGCACCACACGTGAAATATTTATCAGCATAGGACAAAACTTTAATCGTGATCTGGTTAGAAAATTATTCTCATTCAATAATGAAAACTATACCATATCAGAGGCTCTGATGTATTCAAAACACAATTTTAGTTCGGCACAGCGCTTTTTCATCTATGCATTTGGTGATCCGGCAATGAAACTTGCCCAGCCAAAACCAAATATTGTTATCACAAAAATCAATGACAAGGATATTATTCAAAGTAAAGACACATTAAAAGCTTTGTCTCATATCAAACTTGAAGGTATTGTTACTGACATAAACAACCAAATACTTAACAGTTATAACGGAACCTTGTTTACCACTATTTATGATAAGGCATTGGATAAGACTACTCTTGACAATAATAATTTCGGAAGAAAAATGGAATTCACCTCTATTGAAAGTAAAATATTTAGAGGAAAAGCTTCGGTTTCTAATGGAGTCTTCACTTTTGACTTTATTGTCCCAAAAGACATTCGTATTGCCTACGGAAATGCCAAAATAAGTTTATATGCCAATGATACATCTCAAGATAAATGGGGATATAATTTAGACGTAATTATTGGAGGAATAAATGTAAATGCAGTAGAGGATAATGAAGGACCCATTATCAATCTATTTATGAATGATGAATCATTCGTTGATGGAGGAAATACAAGCGGTTCTCCTTTGTTATTTGCAGTTCTGGAAGATAATTCAGGCATCAACACCTCTATTACCTCTGTTGATCATGATATTATTGCAATTTTAGACGATGATAATGCCAACCCAATTATACTAAACGACTACTATGAAACCGAACTGGATAACTTTAAAAAAGGGTCTGTAAAATTCCCTTTACGGAATATAAAAGCAGGGCTGCACCAAGTCAAATTTAAATGTTGGGATACCTACAATAATCCATCCGAATCTACGTTAAGTTTTGTTGTAGTTGATGATAATGATTTAGTTTTAAGTAACGTTTTAAATTATCCAAATCCGTTTGTAAATTACACTGAATTTTGGTTTAATCATAATAAACCAAATGAGTCATTAGAGGTTCTGGTACAAATATTTACGGTTTCAGGAAAATTAATTAAAACACTTAGCCAATCTGTAAAATCTGACGGACTACTTTCAAGAGAAATAACTTGGGATGGTTTGGATGATTTTGGTAATAAAATCGGAAAGGGAGTGTATATTTATAAACTTCAAGTTAAGTCATTAATAAGCAATGTAAAAGCAGAAAAGTTTGAAAAATTAGTCATTTTGCAATAAGTTTAGTAAATTAACGCCTACAAATTAAATTTTTATATGAAAAAATTAAGTTTTATCATCATCACTTTATTTCTTGGAGTTTTTTCGGGATATTCTCAGGATGATTTAAACCCTATAACCACCGCTGCACCTTTTTTGTTGATCTCACCGGATGCGCGTGCTGGGGGTATTGCTGATATGGGAGCCGCTACATCACCAGATGCAAGTTCTCAACATTATAATGCTGCAAAAAATGCATTTGCCGCTTCGCAATGGCAAATAGGCTTGAATTATACACCCTGGTTAAGAAATTTAACCAATGATGTAAGTCTGACCAGTGCATTTGTTACGAATAAAATAAGTGATAGAAGTGCCTGGGGTGCAAGTTTAAAATATTTCTCTTTAGGATCCATTGAGTTGACAGATGATAACGGAATAAGTTTAGGTTCAGAGAACCCTAATGAATTTTCTTTTGATGGATCTTATGCTATGAAACTGAGTGAAAACTTTTCTATGTCTGTTGGGTTAAGATTTATCCATTCAAACCTTACTTTGCGAATTGAAGATTCACAAATTCAAACCGTAAATACTTTTGCAGTGGATCTTGGTGGCTATTATCAAAGTGAAGAAAATAATTATGGTGCCTTTAACGGAAAATGGAGAGGTGGATTTAATATCTCAAATATTGGTCCAAAAGTAGAACTAGTTGTTGGAGGAACCGAAAATTTTATCCCAACTAATTTAAGACTAGGTGGTGGATTTGATTTTATTCTGGATGATGTAAATGTGATTACCGCAGGGTTGGAATTCAATAAACTATTAGTTCCAACACCTCCAGAAATTAATAGTGAAACAGGTGAAATTATTGCTGGAAAAGATGATAATGTAGGTTTCTTAAAAGGAATGTTCCAATCTTTTTACGATGCCCCAAGAGGATTTAGTGAAGAACTAGAAGAAGTTGTATGGGCTTTGAGCGCAGAATATATGTACAATCAGGTTTTTGCTGTGAGAGCAGGTTATTTTCACGAAAGTCCAAACAAAGGTAACAGACAATATTTTACTGTAGGTGCCGGATTTCGATTTAGAAGTAGTACATTGGATCTCTCTTATTTGATAAACGCTTCTGATGTGAACAACCCACTGGAAAGTACTTTAAGGTTTTCATTATCAATTAACTTAGGAGATGTTTATGAATACTTTTAATTGAAACATATCATATGATTGAGAAAAAAATCACTTTAAAATATATAGTTTTTCAGGATCTAAAAGAACTTTCTTCAACTGATCAAGATTTATTATCAAAAGCTGTTGAAGCAAGGAAAAAAGCAAATGCCCCATATTCTAATTTTAGTGTTGGGGCATCTTTATTATTAGAAAACGGGAAAGTAATTTTAGGCAATAACCAGGAAAATGCAGCATATCCATCCGGCATGTGTGCTGAAAGAGTTGCTATCTGGAACGCTGCTTCTCACTATCCAAACATTAAAATTGAAAAAATATTCATTTCTGCCAGCTCCAGTATAAAAAAAGTAGATGAGCCTGTTTCTCCCTGCGGAGCCTGTCGGCAAACCATGGTGGAATATGAGATCAATCAGTCTAAAAATATTGAGATCTATTTTACAGGGGAAACCGGAAAGATTATTAAATGTAATTCTATAACCGATTTGCTACCTTTGTGTTTTGATAGTAATTTACTTTAAAGCTTCTTTTTATTTCGGTCCTTAACCAAATTTAATACAATATTCTATGAGAAAAGATGTCTCCAATCGTGAAGATCTATATTTAATTGTAAAAGAGTTTTATGATAAATTATTGGTGGATGAACACTTAAAACACTTTTTTGAAAAATTTCAGGAGAAAAATACCCTTGAGCATCATTTACAAACACTGGTTGATTTTTGGGATAATATCTTATTCTATTCCGGAACATACAATAAAAATGCCATGCAACCACACCTGCTACTCCATCAAAAAAAACCATTTTCAAAGATTCACTTTGAAACATGGTTACAACTATTTAACCAGTCTGTTGATGATAATTTTGAAGGAGAAAACGCAAGTGTTCTTAAAAACAGAGCTCTGTCTGTTGCAACCATCATGAGAATAAAAACCATCAATTCTTAACTGAAAATTAAAATATAAACTATATTTGCCTGTTGTAATTTTCTATTTTGACTATAATAATAAAATCATACTATTTTTAATGATTTTATAATAATTTTATCAGAAAATAGTAATTTCATTAAATAGAAAGTATTACAATAAATATTTATTAAATTTCATAGTATGAATTCAATCATTACAGGTACAGGCGTATATATTCCAAAAATTATCAAAAAAAATTCTGATTTTTTAGAAAAAGAATTCTATTCTGAAAAGAATGAAACTATTCCTTCTTCTAATGAAATCATCATTGAAAAATTCAAAGGGATTACAGGAATTGAAGAGCGAAGGTATTTAGAACCTGAACTTCAAAATAGTGATGCTGCGGCTATTGCTGCCAAAATTGCAATTGAAGATGCAAATATTGATCTGGAAGAAATTGACCAGATTATTTTCGGGCATAATTTTGGAGATATTCGATACAATGATAACCAATCAGATATGTTACCAAGTCTGGCCTCAAGAGTGAAACATTTATTGCGAATAAAAAACCCAAATTGTGTTGCTTATGATGTTATTTTCGGTTGCCCGGGATGGGTACAGGGGTTGATACAGGCTGATAGCTTTATCCAGTCTGGAATAGCAAAAAAATGTTTGATTATTGGAGCCGAAACTCTTGCAAGAGTTGTGGATCCGCACGATAGAGATTCAATGATCTATTCAGATGGTGCAGGTGCATGCATTCTTGAAAAAGGTGATGATAATACAAAAGGAATTTTAAGTCATGCAGCTCAATCATTTACCTATGATGAAGCAAATTATTTGTATTTTGGCAAATCAAATAAGATCATACCAAACATTAACACCCGTTATATTAAAATGTATGGTCGTAAAATTTATGAATTTGCGCTAAACAATGTACCTAATGCAATGAAAACAGCTTTGGATAATAGTGGTTTACCTATTGAAAAATTAAAAAAAATATTGATCCATCAGGCCAATGAAAAAATGGACGAAGCAATTATCAATCGTTTTTACAGATTATATAAAACTCCTGTTCCGGATGGTATAATGCCAATGAGCATTCAAAAACTTGGTAACAGTTCCGTTGCTACAGTTCCTACTTTGCTTGACCTGATCTTAAAAAATAATTTAGAGGGACAGCAAATAAATAAAGGTGATGCTATTATGCTAGCCTCGGTTGGCGCAGGAATGAACATCAATGCTATGATCTATCAATTTTAACAATTCCAGAATTTAATTCTGATGATTTTGCACCTTTTTGGAAAAGTCTCGCTGGCAAAGTACCTTTTAAGATAATTTTTTGTCCGATGACTTCCAGCCAACTACCTTCCCTAAGTCCTAAAACAGGAATATCATTGTACATATGAAATTCCTTGATTCTTGTTTCACGGGTTTCTCCTTTGTGTTTTGATTTTGGATCCGGATCGAGATAATGCGGATTCAGATTAAAAGGGATCAACCCCAGTGTTTTAAAATCCGGCGGATAAACAATTGGCATATCATTGGTCGTTTTCATACTAATTCCTGTAATATTACTTCCCGCACTGGTTCCAAAATACAGCGCTCCATTTTCAACTGCTTCTTTTATTTCTGATAACAATCCATTTTTATACAAAGTATCCACCAAAACAAAAGTGTTTCCTCCTCCCACAAAAATTGCTTTTGCATTTTGCACTGCATCTTTTGAATTTTCAAACTCCTGAACTCCAACAACCTTTTTACTTATTTTGGCAAAAGCTTTACTAGCAATCATTGTATATTCTTTATAAGGTATTCCACTTGGCCTCGCATAAGGTATAAAAAGAATCTCTTTGACATCTTTAAAAAATATTTCCAGTTCAGGCAAAATATACTCCAGGTATTCACTTCCGTAAATAGTTGAAGTACTCGCAATGATCATTTTTTTCATTCTACTCATATTTAATTTAATCAAAAATACAAACATTTTCTTTAACAAAAGTTTACCAAAACCTTAATGAAAATTATGATACTCGATTTGTTACTTTGAGCAATGAATCAACTCAACCTAACTATATTACTTATTGTTTCTTCTGGTTTATTTGCCCAAAACAGGACAATAACTATTTATGGTACAGTAATATCTGATTCAAAAGCTATTGAAAATGTACATATAATAAACAAATCTACTAAAGAAGGAACCATCAGTGACCAAAACGGAAAATTCAAAATTGATGTGAAACTACATGATACTTTGCTGTTTTCTGATATTCAATTCTATCATTTGGAAATAAACATTACAAAAACAATCATTGATCAAAAGAACCTCGAAGTAATACTATTTCAAAGGATAAACACTTTAAATGAAATTGTACTTAAAACGCATGATCTGTTTGGAAATTTAACCTTGGATTCCAGAAAGTTAAATGATTCCCTACAAAAAGCAAATCCACTTGCTTTGCATTACAATGACATCTATAGAACACCTTCCAGTATTGTTACTAAAAAATTGAATTCAAATTATTTACCTGATGTTACCGATCCCATGGCTCCTATTGGAGGAGATTTGTTGGGCTTGGCATTATTTGTTTTTAAACCCTTGATAAAAGAAGTTTCAAAAATTGGAAAAACGAAGAGAGAACTTAAAAAAAAGGAAAGGAACTATCAAAAACAAGCAATTGCATCACCTGATATCATAAGAGCTCAATTAGGAGATGTATTTTTTACAAAAGAATTGAATATTGCTACAAATCAAATTGATGCTTTTATTTTACATTGTAAATCAAAAGGAATAATTGACCTATTTTTGAAAAACAAAAAACTAGAGATGATCAATATAATGATAGAAGAAAGTAAAACTTTTAAAAGCAATAAATGAAAAAACTCTTTTTATTTGCTTTTTTATTCACTCTAAAACTATCTGCCCAAGAAAGAACCGTAGTACTTGCCGGTAAAATATTATCTGATTCTTTGGCTATTGAGAATGTTCACGTGATTAATAAAACATCGCAAAGAGGTACATTAAGCAATCCCTTAGGTGAATTTAAAATTTATATAAAAGAAAAGGACACTTTAATTTTTTCAGATATTCAATACATATATAAAATAATTATCATTAATAAAAAGTACATTCAAAACAAAACGATTACCATTAAATTGATACAAAAAAACAATCAATTACCGGAAGTTGTTATAGAAAATATGGCAAAATCACTAGGTTTACCAAATGCAGATAAAAAACCGTTAAATAAATTAGAAAGAAATTTAAATGCTTATAGTCAAGAAGCTTTGCCTATTGTGATAATAGCAACTTTGTTAGGGCAGCAAGGAGGTATTAATGATATTTACAATATTATTTCTGGTAACCGAAAAAGAGATAGGAAACTCAAGAAATTAGTTGATAATGATAAAGAGTATGAAATAAGGCTTGTGAACATTCAAATCATTAGAGAACATTTTACAGATGATTTATTTATCAATAGCCTTCAAATACCTAAAGATCATATAAATAATTTTATAGATTTTTGTATTCCAAAAGGTATTGAAGAACTGTATAAGAAACAGCGTTATTTAGACGTAATGGATATTTTTATCCAAAACAAAGAGAATTATTTAACATCGACAAGCAGACCTATTGAATGAATAAAAAATACCTCATACTACTTTTACTTGTAACAGTAAAACTGAATGCTCAAGAAGTAAGGAAAGCAATCAGCGGAAAGGTTCAAAATGGCTCAAATTTCATTGAGAATGTTCATGTAATCAATAAAACTTCCAACAGAGGAACCATCAGCAATAAAAATGGAACTTTTAGAATTACCGTTAGAGAGAATGACACCATTCAGTTTTCTGACATTCAATACAAAACAAAAACTGTAATCATAAGATATAATCATTTAAAAGCCGGAGAATTAAAAATAAAACTGGTTCAAAAAACCAATGAGTTAACCGAAGTCGTAGTTGTAAAACATAAAAATATGGCAAAGGAACTCGGATTACCAAATGCAGGAAAAAAACCCTTAAAGCCTATTGAAAGAAAAATTAATTACATCAATAAAGGTGGAAATATAGATAAGCTATATGCATGGATTTCTGGAGAAAAGAAAAAATTAGAACTATTGAAAAAACGCTTAGATGAAGATGAAATTGCATTAGATAATAAGGTAAATGTGCAATTGATTAGAAATCATTTTAAAGAAGACTTTTTTATATACACCTTAAAAATTCCAGGTAAGAAAATTGATGGTTTAATATATTATTGTTTACCTAAAGGAATTGTTTATTCTTTTGAGAACAAAAGATACATGGAAATAATAGACATATTTGTTAAAAATAAAGATGCTTTTTTGTCTTCTTTACAATAAAATATTAAATCCTATATTATCTACAAACGCTTATATTTGCAAAATATCTATTGAAAAATGAAATTTTTTTATAAATCCTTTTTGTTACTAATCATTCCTCTTTTCGCTTTTACAATGCACAAGTATTATATTAGCATGACCAAAATAAAATATGTGCAAGAAGAAAGATCTGTTCAGGTTACGATGCGTTTTTTTATTGACGATCTGGAGAAAACCTTAAATAACAGATTTAAAAAAGAATTTAATCTGGCTACCAAGGAAGAACTTAAGGAGGCTGATAAATTTCTAAACCTGTATATACATCAAAAATTTGGTATCGTTATAAATAAACAGACAGTTGAATACACATATCTTGGTAAAGAATATGAAAATGATGTAGTTTTCCTCTATATGGAAGGCGTTGATATTGATAATATTAGATCCATTGAGGTTAAAAACAGTATGTTGATGGAATCATTTGAAGAACAACAAAATTACATTAAATTGTTTATGAATGATCAGGTCAAAACAATGGTGTTAACAAGACCAAATGATAAAGAAATGTTAAAATTTTAATTTATCGTTTTTCGATAAATTTATTTTATAAATTCGACAATTAAAAATAAGTAACCATAAAATATTAAATACGCTAAAAAAACAAGCATATGAAAAAAATTACACTTATAGCTTTTGTGTTCTCCCTTGTTTCTTTTGGAGTTTTTGCTCAACAAAAAGAAACCAAAGAAAAGCAATCAGGGCATTACAACATTAGTAAATTCCAGCAGTTAAAACAAGAACTTCCAACTCCAAACACTTATAGAACTGCTGCTGGTGCTCCCGGTCATGGATATTACCAGCAACAGGCAGATTATGTAATGGATATTATTCTGGATGATAAGAATCAAAAAATTTATGGAGAGGAAACCATCACTTACCATAACAATTCACCTGACGATTTAGAATACCTTTGGGTACAGTTAGATCAAAACATTAGAGCTGTTGATGCCAAGACAAATGACATCAAAGCTGGTGGTCCGGGAGTTTTTTACAATCCGGCAAAATTTACACAAACATTTTTAGGAAAACCTTTTGATGGAGGTTTTAAGTTAGATTACGTCAAAGATATGCATGGTAATAATCTGGCTCACACAATAAATGGTACCATGATGCGTATTGACTTACCATCTGCTTTAAAATCAGGCACAAAAACTTTTTTTAAAATCAAATGGTGGTACAATATACCAAACTATACAATTGAAAGAGGAAGATCAGGATATGAGCCTTTTAAAGATGGAAATAATGCTTATATCATCGCACAGTTTTATCCTAGAATGGCAGTTTATAATGACGTAGAAGGATGGCAAAATTTACAGTTTTTCGGTCGTGGTGAATTTGCTTTGCCTTTCGGGAATTTTGAAGTAAACATTACAACTCCAGCAGATCATTTACTAGAAGGTACTGGCCATATTCTTAACAGAAAAGAAATGCTTACTTCCAAACAATGGAAAAGGTACCAGAAAGCATTAAAATCATATGACAAACCTGTAATTATTGTAACACAGGAAGAAGCAGAAAAAAATGAAAAAGGTTTTTCAAAAAAAACCAAAACATGGAAAATGAAAGCCGAAAATGTTCGTGACTTTGCATTTGCAAGTTCAAGAAAATACATTCTCGATGCACAGGCTGTTAAACTGGGTGACAGAACAGTTTTAGCAACTTCCATTTATCCGAAAGAAGGAAATCCACTTTGGGAGGAATATTCAACAAAAGCAGTGGTTGCCACCATTGAAACCTATTCTAAACACCTTTTTAATTATCCTTATCACAAAGCAATTTCAGTAAATGCAAAACAACAGGGAATGGAATACCCGATGATCTGCTGGAATTTTGGAAGGCCAAAAGAAGACGGAACCTATTCGCAAAGAACCAAAAACGGAATGGTTGGTGTAATCATTCACGAAGTTGGACACAACTGGTTTCCTATGATTGTTAATTCTGATGAACGCCAGTGGGGCTGGATGGACGAAGGTTTAAATACTTTTACCCAACTATTGGCAGAACAGCATTTTGAACCAGGATTCCCTTCAAGAGGATATCCGGTAAATGTAGTTGATTATATGAATGGTGATCAAAGCAGAATTGCTCCTATTATGTCACAACATGAAAATGTTTTCAATAGTGGAGCAAATGCTTATTCCAAACCAGCAGCCGGATTATACATGTTAAGAGAGGTAATTTTAGGTCACGAACTTTTTGATAAGGCTTTTGCCACGTACGCAAACAGATGGAAATTTAAGCACCCAACTCCGGCAGATTTCTTTAGAACCATGGAAGATGCTTCTGGTACAGACTTAGATTGGTTTTGGAGAGGCTGGTTTTATACAACCAATTACAATGACATAGGAATTAAAGACGTTAAAAAATATGTTCTTACAGACAAACCTACAGCAAGAGCCAAAAGAATGGCGAAAATGTATGGGGTAGATGTGAAAAATTTCTTACCTGCTTTATTTCTTGTTGATACTGATAGTGATGATTATACCAAAGACATGGCAAACAATAAAAATCCAATGAAAGATTTTAAATTTCTGGATGATTATTTAAATGAAAATTACTCAGCAGAAGAAAGAAAATCTTTAAAGAATACGAAATACTTTTACGAGATTACTTTTGACAAACCGGGTGATCTGGTAATGCCAATTATTATGGAAGTTGTGTATACGGACGGAACCAAAGAAAATAAATATTATCCTGCTCAGATCTGGAGGTTTAATGACAAAGAAATTAAAAAGCTCTTTGCATCTGATAAAGAGATCAAAGAAATTAATATTGATCCAAATAAATTAACTGCTGATGTAGATACCAGTAATAATAGCTGGCCTAAGAAAAAAGAAGATTCTCAGTTTGACAAATTTAAAGAGAAAACCAAACACTAAAAACCAAAGTGTTTAAACGCTAAAAAAATCCAAGGTATCTGAGTTTTTCAATACTTTGGATTTTTTACGTTTATGATGTCCTAATGCTTAAAAATATCGGGACACATTAAAAAGGTGTGGAGAAGTTAAATTATTGAAAAAATGTTCCGATTGAAAATAGAAATAATCAAAAACTTTTTATTGCTTCAGTTCTCACAGTATATTGTTGTTCATTATCTTGCTTGTTCATTTTTTTAATGACTAAAAAACAAACCAAAAAAGTCATGGCTTACAATAATTTAATAACCTAAATTTCATAAAACCCAAGTGCAGCCGAGTGATTTTCGAGCAAGCTCTCAACTTCTCGGTTTTAATAAGGTTTTATTTCCTTTAGAACAATAAATTCTTAAATGCCACTTCGGTAAAATTACTATTCGAAGATATATATCATTTTCTTAGCTGTAAGAATTATCCGTGAACTTGGATTTTCTTTTTACGAAATAGTTTCAAAGCGAGCCTTTTCTAAAGGCAGAGTTAGGTCACTCAGAACGTGTAAAAGATAATAATTCAGGGGCTTTAAGATACTTTCTTGATACTTGATTTAAAATCATAACGGTAACCGGTGCGCTGCAAACTCCTTCTTTAGAAAAAGATTTTTTGATTCTTTTTCATTTTTGAAAACAGAACAAATCCCCATAAAATCAATCTGACCCAAAATATCTACAAAAAAGTCAAAGGTTTTACAACTGAACTGCCAAAGTATTTTTTACTTCATTCATAATAAATGTACTGTGAGCACTGCTAATATGATCTAAGGTTGTTAATTTATCATTTAAAAAATTATGGTATGCTTTCATGTTTTTTACAACCACCTTTAAAAAATAGTCATAATCGCCACTCACATTATAACACTCTAAAACCTCTTCAAATTTAATCACCTCTTTTTCAAATTTCCTTACATATGCCTGCTTATGCTGCATGAGTTTAATCTTACAAAAAACAACAAATGATTTTTCGATTTTTTCTTTATTGATTACTGCAATATATTTTTCTATCACCCCATTTTTTTCAAGTTTTTTGATACGCTCATACACTGCCGTAGATGAAAGATTTAAATAAATAGAAAGCTCTTTGGTCGTCATTTTACTATTATTTTGCAAATAGTATAGAATCTTTTTGTCAGTCACATCCAGTTTCATTGGGTAAATTTTCTAGTTAAAACATTATTTATACATATAATATGTAAATTTATCTAAATTATTTATATTATACCATTATTTATTCTGTATTTATATAAAACTATTGATTTTTAATCTACGATAATTTATTTTTGTAATAATTTTAATTAAATATTATCCAATTATAATACGTAAGTTATGAGTTTTAAACCGGCAAACAATATTCAGGATCTTCAATACTTTGGTGAATTTGGAGGAGTAAATCCATCTATTTCCGATTCATCTACCTATACCTTTTTACATGCAAAAACCATGATGGATACCTTTGAAGGAAATGCAGAAGGGTGTTATTTGTATTCACGTCATTCCAGTCCGAGCAATTTAAATCTTGGAGAAGCTTTGGCTGCTATGGAAGGAACTGAAACTGCAAATGTAGCAGCTTCTGGCATGGGAGCTATCACACCCACTTTAATGCAGTTATGTAATACCGGTGACCACATTGTATCTTCAAGAACGATATATGGA
>VAPK010594947.1_pt1 | contig 75839 bp, 62 predicted proteins | sample 3395031 | NCBI WGS metagenome assembly VAPK01 (sample SAMN08290443, study PRJNA428436) | hydrothermal vent metagenome | isolation source: Deep-sea hydrothermal vent chimney 1 | place: Pacific Ocean: Juan De Fuca Ridge
GGAGGCATGGGCGGCGGCATGTAAATGCGGTACGTTCGGCGGACCGACCAACAACCATTGAGTACCCTACTGTTTTGCTAAATATCGTTCGCAATCTGTTACGTAATAATAATAATTGTTTTTTGACGATAAGTAATGAATCATTATTCACCTTTGTGCTTAGTGACGCGACATTATCGTCTCCTTTAAAAAAGGAGCGCTTCACACGCTCCTTTTTTATTTTGATCATTCGATCGCTGTCGCTACAAGCGCCCATATTCGATACGTTTTAACGTAAAATATCCATTCTCGATTTATTTTCTAAGCCGTCTAAAATAACCTGTTTTGGATCTCACATTTCATTGTCAATGGATAAGCTTGCTGCTTGATGTTGTGGCAAACCATAGACCATTAAAATACGCAGATTAAAGTAAACTATTTTTTACTTTAATCTTGACACATTCATTAGAGTTAAATATTCTTTACCCTCAACCGAGGGATTTCACTATAAAGTAAAAGATAGTTAACTCAATGGCTCAGCTTCTTTGAGGAAAGGTTTATTTTGAAAATCACGTTGTAGGGGTATTGCGTCAAGAACCCGGAGCACGTTTTTCATTCAAATAGGATGAATCTTATTTGGATGCAAAACACCCGGCGATCGCCCATACGTTGCCTTTTTCCCTCTAACAATCATCCCAATCTGATTTTTAACGAATATCTCACCCTGAGTGCTTTTAAAGCACTGCTGCCCGATGATGACGTGGCAGAATTTTCTATTGCCGATATTGCCGATATTGCCGGGCAAAATGAGTCCGCTCTACTTATCAAATGTTTTGATCGCTCATCCACAGGACGCATTCATTTTGAAGAGTTTAACCAACTGCTTGGGCATTCGTCGTCGGCTAAATATGACGATAAAACGCTCGCATTGTCTATTGCCAATGCCACTGATCTTAATATCGGTTGCCTTAAAGCCAAACATATAATGGCACTTGGCAAAGAATTTGAGCTTTCTCCAGCCGTCATAAGCATGAGCTAGTCAACCGTTGGAAAAAACCAACTGATTACATTGATGGGAAAAAGATGGAACGGAACCTTTGCCTTAATTGGTCCCGCCTTGTCGAAGAAGCGGTAAAGCGTCGTAAAGAGCCGCATCTAACTCAAGCGCAACTCGCGGTGTTGGTTGGCGTGAGCAAACCGACAATTAATCGCTTTGAGCAAGGAAAAACCAATATCTCGTTAACCAATCTTTTAAAGATATTGCGGATGCTGGGACTAGAAGAGACGGACGAGGCGGTCTAAAATAGTCTGTCTTGAATGAAAAATTTCACGCCGATCGCATGATGGCTTATTAGGGTAAAAATTGATTAATATGCAACCAAGTTTTATCCATTTGCACCTTCACACAGAGTATTCATTGATCGATGGGATTGTCCGTATCAAACCCCTTGTCAAAAGGGTAGAACAATACCAGATGCCGGCGGTGGCGATTACCGATCAATCCAATTTGTTTGGTATGGTTAAATTTTACCGGGCGGCGATACAGGCAGGCATTAAACCTATTATCGGCGTGGATGTACGGATTGCTGACCAGGATGATAACCCGGCCAGTTTTACGCCAATCACGTTACTCTGCCAAAACAACCAAGGTTATAAAAATATCACTCGGTTGGTGTCGCGAGCTTATATGGAAGGTCAGGTTGCTGGTAAACCTATCTTAAAGCGGGATTGGTTACGGCAGGCTACCGAGGGCTTATTAGTGTTATCCGGTGGACACCGTGGTGATGTGGGTCGTGCCTTGTTAAATCATAATAAGTCGCTTGCCACTACGTGTTTAAATTTTTGGACATCGTTATACGGCGAGCGTTTTTATTTGGAGCTTACCCGGACGGGCCAACCGCAAGAAGAAGATTATATTCATGCGGCCATTGCGCTAGCGATTGAACATGATATTGCCGTCGTGGCCACCAATAATGTCCGATTTTTAGAACAGCAAGATTTTGAGGCCCATGAAGCTCGGGTATGCATTAATGAAGGCTATACCCTGGATGATGTGCGTCGCCCGAAAAACTACACGGATCAGCAATATTTACGCAGTAGCGAAGAAATGATTGAGTTGTTCAGTGACATTCCAGAAGCCATCGAAAATACCCTCGAAATCGCCAAACGCTGCAATGTGGAACTCACCTTAGGGAAAAATTTCTTACCGGATTTTCCGATTCCAGAAGGGATGACCATGGAACAGTTTTTCGGCCAGCAAGCCCGTGTCGGACTGGAAAAGCGGTTGTCGGTATTGTTTGATACTCAGTCGCCGGAGTTTAAAGAAAAACGTCAACCCTATGATGAAAGATTACAAATAGAACTGGATGTTATCAATGGCATGGGTTTTCCGGGTTATTTTTTGATTGTGGCGGATTTTATTCAATGGGCCAAGGAACAGGATATTCCGGTGGGACCGGGGCGGGGATCGGGGGCGGGCTCGCTGGTGGCCTATGCATTGACCATCACCGACTTAGACCCCATTCAGTATGAATTATTGTTTGAGCGCTTTTTAAATCCTGAACGGGTTTCCATGCCGGATTTTGATGTGGATTTTTGCATGGAAAAGCGGGATAAAGTCATCGACTATGTAGCGAATCATTATGGTCGCGAAAAAGTTTCTCAAATTATCACCTATGGCAGTATGGCTGCGAAGGCGGTGGTGCGGGATGTGGGGCGGGTATTAGCGCACCCTTATGGTTTTGTCGATAAAATCGCGAAAATGATTCCCTTTGAGTTAGGTATCACCTTAGATAAAGCGCTGCAACAAGAGGAGGCGTTAAATGAGCGTTATCAACAAGAGGAAGAGGTTAAATACTTAATCGATTTAGCCCGTTCCTTGGAAGGTATCACCCGCAATGCCGGGAAACATGCGGGCGGTGTGGTGATTGCGCCATCTGTGCTCACCGACTTTGCCCCTTTATATTGTGAAGAAGGCGGTGGCAGCTTAGTCACCCAATTCGATAAGGATGATGTTGAAGCGGTCGGTTTAGTTAAGTTTGATTTTTTAGGACTGCGGACCCTCACGATTATCGATTGGGCGCTAAAAGCGGTCAATCGGCAGCGTACTCAGCAGGGTGAGACTGCGCTAGATATCAGTACCATTCCATTAGACGACCAAGCCACGTTTAAACTGTTGAAAGAATGCAAAACCACGGCGGTATTCCAGCTAGAATCCCGCGGTATGAAAGACTTGATTAAACGATTGCAGCCCGATTGCTTTGAAGAAATTATTGCCTTGGTGGCGCTGTTTCGGCCAGGTCCCTTGCAATCGGGGATGGTGGATGATTTTATTAACCGTAAACACGGCCGACAAAAAATCGAATACCCGCATCCGGATATTGCACCGATTTTACAGCCCACCTACGGGGTTATTTTATACCAGGAGCAAGTTATGCAGATTGCCCAAATCCTGGCAGGGTATACCTTAGGTGGCGCCGATATGTTGCGGCGTGCGATGGGTAAGAAAAAGCCGGAAGAAATGGCCAAGCAACGTGAATTCTTTACTCAAGGATCGGTTGAGCGCGGGGTGAATGCTGACACGGCGACGTATATTTTCGATCTCATGGAAAAATTTGCGGGTTATGGTTTTAATAAATCACACTCGGCGGCTTATGCATTGGTTTCTTATCAAACGGCTTGGCTAAAGACCCATTATCCGGCGCCTTTTATGGCCGCAGTGCTTTCCTCCGACATGGATAACACCGATAAAGTGGTGATGTTCCATGAAGAATGCACCCAAATGAAGCTGAAAGTATTACATCCCAATGTTAATCGCTGCGCCTATCACTTTACCGCCCCGGATGAGCGCACCGTGCAATACGGTTTAGGCGCTATCAAAGGCATTGGTGAAGCGGCGATTCAAACCATTGTTGACGCGCGGCAAGCGCAGGGTGACTATCTTGATTTTTTCGAATTTTGCCAACGTGTTGAATTAAAAAAAATCAATCGGCGGGCGCTGGAAACCTTAATTCGAGCCGGCGCATTTGATGGACTTGGTCCCAATCGAGCGAGCCTGCTGGCCTCGTTAGCCAATGCTCTGTTAGCGGCGGAACAACACGCAAAAAATTTGCAAACCGGGCAAAATGATTTATTCAGCGCGTCTGAAACAACGACCACGCCAATAAAACCCTTAGCGAATTTTGTTACGTTACCTGAATGGCCTGATAAAGTCCGTCTAGATGGCGAAAGAGATAGCTTAGGTTTATATCTCACAGGCCACCCGATTGATGCTTATGAAAAAGAGCTTGCCGAGTTTGTGAGTTATAAAATTAGTCAACTGAAGCCAAATAAAAACCAAACAGTTCATGTGGCCGGGTTAATCGTTGGCCTGCGCCTTGTGAGAACCAAGCGGGGTGATAAAATGGCCATTGTGACCTTAGATGATCGTAGCGCCCGATTGGATGTCGCGGTATTTTCTGAAATGTTCAACAACAAACAACACTTGTTAGAAAAAGATAAAATTATCATTATCTCTGGCGAAGTGAGCATTGATGAATTTAGTGGCAGCTATAAAATGAGCGCAAAAGACATCCAGAGTATTGATGAGGCAAGAGCCGCCTTTGCAAAAAGATTGGTCATACGGTTGACATCTGAACAAGCCGACTCTACGTTGTTACGTTCCATGGCTGACGCAATAACACCTTATAAAGCGGGCACCTGTCCCATTTTTATTGATTATTATCTGGCCGGTGTCAATGCAAAGCTGGTATTGGGCCACGACTGGCGGGTGCATCCCCGAGATGAATTATTAGCGAGTTTATCTCGTTTGTCTGGTCCACAATCCATTGAACTTGAATATTAAATCACTGGGGAGACGCTGTGATTTAATGATATACTCAGCACGGTTGATGGCCGTACTGAGTATACCTAGGCTATAAGGATACGTTTTTAATGTACTTGAATTTTCTTGATTTTGAACAACCCATCGCCGAACTTGAAGCAAAAATTGAAGAATTGCGTTATGTCGGCGTGGATTCGGAAATTAATATTAGTGAGGAAATTTCTCGATTGGTCACTAAGAGTGAAGCGCTGACCGAGCAAATATTTTCCAAACTCAATGCCTGGCAGGTGTCTCAATTAGCTCGTCATCCACAACGTCCTTACACCTTGGATTATATTGGGCGGGTTTTTAGTGATTTTGAAGAGCTGCATGGGGATCGAGCCTTTGGCGATGATCCGGCGATTATTGGGGGCCTGGCTAAATTTCAGGGACAAACCGTGATGGTCATTGGACAACAAAAAGGGCGCGATACTAAGGAAAAAGTCAAGCGTAATTTTGGCATGCCTCGCCCCGAAGGCTACCGTAAAGCCTTGCGGCTGATGAAAATGGCGGAACGGTTTAAATTGCCATTATTTACCTTCATTGATACGCCAGGGGCTTATCCTGGCATTGATGCTGAAGAGCGGGGGCAAAGCGAAGCCATCGCCAAAAATTTATTTGAAATGGCTCGGCTGAAAATACCGATCATATGCACGGTGATTGGCGAAGGGGGCTCAGGTGGGGCATTAGCCATCGGCGTTGGTGACCGAACCTTTATGCTGCAATACAGTACTTATTCGGTGATTTCGCCGGAAGGTTGCGCCACTATTTTATGGAAAAGTGCCGCCAAAGCGAGTGAGGCGGCTGAAGCCATGGGCATTACCTCCGGTCGACTCAATGAATTAGCCTTAATTGATGGGGTGATCGAAGAGCCGTTAGGTTCGGCGTATCGTGATGTTGACGAAATGGCAAAACGCATAACGGAGGTCTTTTCACAAACCTTAGCCACCCTATCTCAGCAACCCGTCGAAACTCTATTGGAACAACGCTATCAACGCCTAATGCAATTTGGTAATTATACGGAATAATCCATGTCAGTGGTCATCCCACTTGATGCGCAACATATTAAACAGGCGGTGTTGCGATCGGTGGCAGATTATGCCCCGGCTCAAGCCATTACCCACTGTTGGATCGCTTACAGTGGTGGGCTTGACTCCACAGTACTGTTGCATTTATTGGCTCAGGCACGGTTAGCGTCAGCGGGTATTTGCCTGCAAGCCATTCATATTAATCATGGTTTGCAAGCGGATGCAGCGCAATGGGTGATCCACTGCAGAAAAATTAGCCAACAGTGGCAGATTCCCTTGACCTTAGTTGAGGTCAATGCCGCAAATCACCGAGGAGAAAGTCCGGAAGCGGCCGCACGTAAGGCGCGTTATGACGCTTTTGATACGGTGATTACGCCACAGGCAATCTTGTTGACGGCGCATCAACAGGATGATCAAGCAGAAACCTTGTTATTGCAATTGCTCCGAGGGGCCGGGCCTCGCGGTTTAGCCGCCATGCCCGTGGTAGCACCACTGGGGTCAGGCTTGCAAGTGCGTCCGCTGTTAGGCATGAGCCGCCAGCAACTTGAGGCGTATGCGATGCATCATCAATTGACCTGGATTGATGATCCCTCCAATCAAGATCGCCGATTTACGCGCAATTTTATTCGGCATGATATTTTGCCTCAGTTGCAATCGCGTTGGCCCAGTGTATCAAATACCTTATCTCGCTCAGCGACCTTATGCGCTGAGGCCATCTCATTGTGTGATGAATTAGCGGGGAATGATTTCAGTCACGTCATGGATGGTCACCCGCATTGCTTGTCGTTGACAAAACTATTGGCGCTTTCGGCACGACGTCAGCGAAATCTGCTAATTTATTGGTTAAGGGTAGTGAATTACCCGATACCCAGTTGCGCCATTTTGCATACCATCCAAACCAGCGTATTACAGGCCGCCAAGGATCGGCAACCCATCGTACAATGGGCCGGCGTTGCCATCCGCCGATTTGCCGGTCGATTGTACGCTTTGCCTTACGACCCAAGCACTCAAGCCGGACATTGGTCGACCCAAAGATTTTCCTGGGACTTGATAACGCCATTAATTATTCCAAATTTAGGCACCTTATCCAGCACCCAGGTAAAAGGCTTAGGCCTACCCATGCAATGCCTTGCCGAAAAAAAAATATCTGTCCGGTTTCGCCAAGGAGGTGAACAAGTGAGGCTCGCCGGGCGAAACGGTCACCAGCGACTGAAAAAATTATTTCAAGAAGCCCAAGTGCCACCTTGGGAGCGTGATCAAATTCCGTTGCTTTATCGGGATGAGGAGCTCATTGCGGTGGTGGGTTATTGGTATAGCCAATCGTACCAAGTAGCAAAAACGCAGGCAGGGGTTCATCTTTTGTTTGACTATTTCCCCCCCCGCCCATGCGGTTAATGTTTGCTCTAAATTTAAGGTTTGTGATCACTGAGAAAATCTGGTACTTTGTGATCCCTTCTTAGGCTCGTCGAGAGTGAGCTTAGCTTTACGCTTTATTTTCCCGCATTTCGTGCGCTACCAGAAATCAATGCAAATAGATCGATTAAATTGCGGATGATTTTGCGTGGTTTTTTTGCTGATGGAATCGTGAGGAAGCGGAATGGACCTGTGATATTGGTTTTAATTTATCCCCTCCGGAAATATCGATAAAATGACAAAGTACATATTTGTAACAGGTGGTGTGGTTTCGTCCTTAGGCAAGGGCATTGCCTCGGCTTCCCTCGGTTCGATTTTAGAAGCCCGCGGTCTTAAAGTGACCCTGATTAAATTAGATCCGTATATCAATGTGGATCCGGGCACTATGAGTCCATTTCAACATGGCGAAGTCTTTGTGACCCACGATGGGGCGGAAACAGATCTTGATTTGGGACATTATGAACGATTTGTGCGTTTTACCGCGAGCAAGAAAAGCAATTTTACCACCGGCCGCATCTATGAAAATGTGATTCGTAAAGAGCGTGCTGGGGGTTACTTAGGGGCAACGGTGCAAGTTATCCCGCATATTACGGACGAGATTCGGCGTTGTATCATCGAAGGTGCCGAAGGTGCCGAGATTGCTTTAGTGGAAATCGGTGGCACCGTGGGAGATATTGAGTCGCTGCCATTTTTAGAAGCGATTCGGCAAATCGGCATTGATCTAGGTAGAGATCATGTGCTTTACATGCATTTAACCCTGCTGCCTTATATTGCCACGGCGGGTGAATTAAAAACCAAACCCACCCAGCATTCCGTCAAGGAATTACGCAGTATTGGCATTCAACCGGATATTTTAGTGTGCCGTGCTCAATGCCCGATTGATGAGCCCGAGCGTCGAAAAATTGCGCTATTTACCAATGTCCGTGAAGCCGCCATTATTTCGGCCCTTGATGTGGATAACATTTACAAAATACCTCTGCAGTTGCACGAGCAAGGCTTAGACGAAATTGTTATCAATGATTTGCATTTGACGGCCACCGACGCCGATTTATCGGAATGGCAAAACGTAGTGGACATCATGGCTCATCCACAAGCCGAAGTCACGGTGGCCATGGTCGGTAAATATATTCATTTGACGGATTGTTATAAATCGTTATCAGAAGCGTTAATTCACGCGGGTATTCAAACGCGCACTAAAGTCAATATTGCTTATATTGATTCAGAAAATATAGAAAAAGAAGGCACCGATTGCTTAGCTAACGTGGATGCTATTTTAGTCCCCGGTGGGTTTGGTGAGCGGGGTGTGGAAGGTAAAATCATCACGATTGGTTATGCAAGAACCCATAAAATACCTTATCTAGGGATTTGTTTAGGCATGCAATTGGCGGTGATCGAATTTGCTCGGCAGGTGGCAGACATGGCCGAAGCTAACAGTACCGAGTTTGACCCCAATACGCCTTACCCAGTGATTGGCTTAGTGACCGAGTGGGTGGATAAAAAAGGGGAGCTTGAACGCCGCGATCATCAATCGGATTTAGGGGGAAGTATGCGCTTGGGCACCCAACCTTGTGAATTAAAATCAGAGACCTTAGCCCATCGGATTTATGGTCAGGATCAAATCGGAGAGCGCCATCGCCATCGGTATGAATTTAACAATGACTATCGGTCGCGATTGGAAACTGCCGGATTAACGATATCTGGGGTTTCATGTGATCAACGTTTGGTCGAAGTGATTGAGCTAACAGATCACCCCTGGTTTATCGCCTGCCAATTTCATCCTGAATTCACTTCGACACCGCGTGATGGTCACCCGTTGTTTACCAACTTCATTCAATCAGCGCGGCAGCATAATGGCAGTTAAGCGACGTTCTCACTGAGCATGATCGTGTCGCCGAAGCCTATTTTTTGGTTTGCCCCTCCCTGCCGCTAAAATATCAAGGCTGAGTATAGATCTACCGATTTTACATAGTGATAACCTGAGTTTCGCTTAAGCTATCAGACGATTTGAAAGTCGGCCTCTTTAATTCAGTGATGGTTTTTTAGGTTGCCAAGTATAAGCCATGACTCCTGAAACTAGGTTCACCATGAAATTGGCCACACTTCGGTGACGGGTATGTTCAATTTGTGAAATGTTCTTCAATTGATCATTCACCGTTTCGATCAGGGCGCGTTTACGTAAAGCAATGTTGTCTTCCAAAGGCATCAACTTGTTTTTCATGTTTTTTTTGATTTTTGTAATCAATTGCAGATTCTCTTCCATTAAAGCCTGAAAGAGCTTTTTAGAAATATAACCTTTGTCACCAAACAACTTCCCCGAGAGACCTTGGGTGAGATGAGGTACCGGCTGGCGATCATCCACATTCCCCGCCGTGACTTGAAAAGCCAACAATTCCCCTTCATCATTGATAATCAGATGCAATTTAAACCCATAAAACCAGCCTACCGAAGTTTTTCCTCGCCGTGCGATCTGGCGGAAAACTTTATGGCTATGGATACGTCGGTTATGGCAAACGGCAATCGAGGTGGCATCAATAAAGCTGATTCCAGTTAGCTTTCCTTTACGTCCATTGAGATAGACACACAAGGGGATCAAGGCCGATGACATGAGATGGACAAAGCGTGAATAACTGATCAACGTAGGAAACGCCTCACCCAGTGTTTTTCTCAGATAAAACAAATAATAAGACTTAAAATTACGAGAGTGTGATTGATGAAAATGGATCACAATCGTCATGATTTCACTCAGACTTAAACGATGAGAACGTCGTCGTTGACGTTCTTGATTCTCAAGTTGTTGTTGCTCCCATAAGGGAAGATAGTCTTGGCAAAAATCATCAATATCACAAAATAATTCAGTTATACTCTCAGTTCATGGCTCTTTCATTCCTATCTTTTTGGGGTTAAGCAACCAAAATTATACCTTGAAAGAGCCACCCATTCTTAAACGAAACTCAGGTTAGTGATAGCATTTGAGATTTAGGGATTGATTGCGAGGTATATTCTTGTCTTGTTAAGTGATTAAAAAATAATTAATTTTGATTCCTTCTCTTGAATTAGTTAACAAATTCGTTAATATGTACAGATGAAATGGAAAATCATCTATTACAACAAGGCGCTTCAAGAGGAGATAATGGCTTTACCGGTGGGAATTCAGGCAAGGTATATCCATCTCACAAAACGAATGCATATTTATGGAGCTAACCTTGGAATGCCGCATACACAGCCTATGAAAAATGGGCTATTTGAACTCCGAATGAAATCAAGAGAAGGCATTGGAAGAGTTTTTTATTGTAGCTTGGTGAATAAGCGCATTGTCATGTTACATTCTTTTATCAAAAAAACTCAAAAAACACCTTCAAGAGAGCTCAACGTCGCCATCTTAAGAATGAAAGAGGTCAAAGCAAATGCTGACACATGAAGAACTCACAAAGAAGATGTTGAATAACCCAGAGGTTAAAGCCGAATATGACTCATTAAAGGAAGAGTTTTCACTGTTTGATGAGTTATTAAAAGCCAGGATGAACGCAGGCCTTACTCAGGCCGAAGTAGCCGATCTAATGGGCACCAAAACACCCGCCGTGGCAAGACTGGAAGCCGGAGGAGGTAATCATCAACATTCTCCCTCAATATCCACTCTACGTAAATACGCGACCGCTGTTGGATGCCATCTAGAAATAAGGCTCGTGCAAAACGGCGAAAAAACTTAACCAATCGCTCCAGCGGACAGGTATAAGCGTCACGGTTTTTGCAGTGTAAAAATATGCACCTCTTCTGCTTACCGGGCATTAAGCGACGTTCTCACTGAGCATGATCGTGTCGCCGAAGCCTATTTTTTGTTTGCCCCTCCCTGCCGCTAAAATATCAAGGCTGATCTTTAAAGCGATAGATCTACCGATTTTAAATGGAAATTGTCCCCTTGGATAATATATAATTAATGCCACCAAAAATGCGCAAACAACAATAATTAACGTAGTTAAAGTATGGTTTGTGCGTTTATTTATTTTACAGTCGGGCAACAGAAAATATAGGGTCTTTAGTAAGAATGCCAACAATAGTTGAAATACGAGGTCGAGAAATCATCGATTCCCGGGGTAATCCCACCGTGGAAGCCGATGTCATATTAGATTCAGGTACACTGGGAAGGGCGTCGGTACCTTCGGGTGCGTCAACAGGCTCCAGAGAAGCGGTCGAATTGCGCGACAATGATACTTCTCGCTACGGCGGTAAGGGGGTGCAACACGCGGTGACGAATATCAATACCACCATCCGCGAAGCATTAGCCGATCAAGATGCCACCGCTCAAGCATTGATCGATCAAATTATGCTAGATTTAGATGGCACCCCAAATAAAAGTCGTCTCGGTGCCAATGCGATTTTAGCGGTATCGATGGCCACGGCCAATGCCGCTTGTCGCGATGCGGGGGTCCCCTTATACCGTTATTTAAGTAACAATAATGATTTTTTGCTACCGACCCCGATGATGAATATTATCAATGGTGGCGCTCATGCCAACAACAGTGTTGATGTGCAAGAATTTATGATTATGCCCGTGGGTGCCCCGAGTTTTCGTGAAGCGGTGCGCTATGGGGCTGAAATTTTCCATGCGCTTAAAAAAGTACTGCACAAAAAAGGATTGAATACGGCGGTGGGGGATGAGGGTGGTTTTGCCCCGGACCTGAAATCCAACGAAGAAGCGATCCAAGTCATTTTAGAAAGTATCGATCAGGCCGGGTATCGTATTGGCGAAGATATTGTACTTGCCATTGATGTCGCCAGTTCAGAGTTCTATCGTGATGGCAAATACCAGCTCGCCGCTGAAGGTCTGTCATTGAGCAGCGAAGGATTTGTTGATTTTCTAGAGAACTGGGTCGACAAATATCCGATTGTTTCCATCGAAGATGGCATGGATGAAAGTGACTGGTCTGGCTGGGCAACCCTCAGTCAGCGTTTGGGTAAGCGCATTCAGTTGGTTGGCGATGATTTATTCGTGACCAATACCGCCATTTTACAAGAAGGGATTGATAAAAACATTGCCAATTCAATTTTAATTAAAGTGAATCAAATTGGCACCTTAACGGAAACCTTAGCGGCGATTGAAATGGCCCAAAAAGCCAATTATACCGCTGTGATTTCCCATCGATCGGGGGAAACCGAAGATACCACCATTGCTGATCTTGCGGTGGCCACCTCAGCCGGACAAATTAAAACCGGCTCCATGTCTCGTTCGGAACGGGTTGCCAAATATAATACCTTATTGCGGATCGAAGAAGAATTACGAGATCAAGTCAAATATGCTGGCAAATCGGCATTTTATAATTTAGCCAACTAAGTTTTTTTTGTTACGATTGCGGATTCGCAATGATGAACAATCTACTTAATGCAGCGATCGAGTGATGAATTAGCTGGATGGCTGTATTGAGTATCACCGCCAACAACTCAATCGAGCTAACACTTTATTTTGTTCAACAGACTGACATTGATACGACAGGTATGGTTGAGTATAACTCGAACCCTTTCCCTTAACGATACAAAAAATAAAACGATTGCACAAAATATTATATGAGATGGGTTTTTTTACTGCTCGTTATTTTATTTTTGTATTTGCAGTATTCGTTATGGATTGGCCGGGGTAGCTTACCTTCGGCGTGGCGCCTACAAGAACAAATTAGCGCCCAAAAATCACAGAATAAACAATTGCACGACCGCAATGAAGCCTTAGCTGCCGAAGTCCTGGATCTGAAGGAAGGCTTAGCGGCCATCGAAGAAAAGGCGCGAAATGAGCTGGGTATGATCAAGAAAGATGAAATTTTTTTTCAAGTGATCGAAAAATAAAAACGTGAGTATTACCACCAACACAAATATTTGGGCGATCATCCCGGCGGCAGGCGTCGGTAGCCGCATGAACGCTAATCGCCCTAAGCAATATTTGCCGTTGTTAGGTAAAACCGTTCTGGAACACACTGTCACGCGTCTATATCAACATCCATACATCGATAAAGTCGTACTCGCCATTTCACCCAATGATAGCTATTGGCCGCGAATTGCCCCCTCGCTTCCTGCCATCAAGGTAGTCGCCGGTGGCAAAGAACGCTGTCACTCCGTGTTAAATGCATTGTCTTTTATTAGCAAACATTGTCAGCCGGATGACTGGGTATTGGTACATGATTGTGCGCGTCCCTGTATTCGCAGCAGTGACATTACCCAATTGATTCACACTGTACTGGAAAAAGGCGGCGGGGGATTACTTGCCTTGCCAGTCACTGACACCTTGAAGTTTGGTAAGAACGACATCGTTGAATACACCGTGGACCGGCGTGATATGTGGCGGGCCTTAACCCCTCAGATGTTTAAAGTGAACGTATTATTCCATGCATTGCAAAGCTGTGTTGAACGCGGCGTATTGATCACCGACGAATCTTCTGCGATTGAAGCGCAGGGCGGTCAGGCACGGTTTGTGACCGGACAGGCAGATAATATCAAAATAACTTTGCCACAAGACTTGGCATTGGCTGAAATGTTTATCAAACAACAAGCACAGGAAAGTGAATGCGCATAGGCCATGGCTTTGATGTACATCAATTCACCCAAGACAGACCATTAATTATCGGTGGGGTGAATATTCCACATCACCAGGGGTTGGCAGGCCACTCTGATGCAGATGTATTATTACACGCCATTTGTGATGCATTATTGGGGGCCGCCGGCCTGGGGGATATTGGTCGCCACTTTCCCGATAGTGATGACCGTTATGAAAATATAGATAGTCGAGTCTTGTTAAGACATGTGGTCGCTTTGTTACATGAAAAAAACTTGGTGCCGATTAATATTGATGCCACGATTGTCGCACAACAACCCAAAATGGCACCTTATATCGAAGCCATGTGTCAGCACATCGCCGAAGATTTACAAGTTGATCTAACCCAAATCAACGTGAAAGCCACCACCACCGAAAAGCTAGGCTTTATCGGGCGGGAGGAGGGCATGGCTGCCCATGCCGTTTGTTTAATTGATCGTTGCTAATCGAGCAAAAACGTAAGTTTAAACTGTTTTCAGAGGAAAAGTTATTTTATGCCGTTTTTTTACAAGAAAAATCATTAAAAAATATTGTTTCATCTTCTTTTCGCCATGTCGTGTGGATTAATTGACTCGGCTTCATGATTTCGAGTGATTTTCCAGCAGTTATGGATGTGGGGATTTCTAGCAAAGTCTTTGGGTAGGGTTGTTCGGGTAATATTTTCAAGCTTGAGTCCAGAAAATGCCGCTAATTCCATCTTAAAATGACGCCGGTTATTGGAAAATATTAAGGTGCCACCAGGTTCCAAAAGTTTGACGGTGTTGTTAATCAATGGTACATGATCGCGTTGCACATCAAATGTATTGCTCATGCGTTTGGAGGAAGAAAAACTGGGTGGGTCTAGGAAAATAAGTCCGTATCGATTTTGATTTTTATTTAGCCATTCTAAGCAATTTGCTTGGATCAATTGATGTGATTTGCCTGTGATATCATTCAGCACTAAATTGTTTGATGCCCATTTAAGATAGGTATTGGACATGTCCACGGTCGTGGTGGAAATTGCTCCTCCTTTGGCGGCATACACGGTGGCACTTGCCGTATAGGCAAACAAATTTAAAAAATGTTTGCCATGACTTAATTGCTCCAATAATCGTCGGGTATTGCGATGATCAAGAAACAGTCCTGTATCGAGATAATCCTGAAAATTGACCAAAAACTGATACCCCCCCTCCATGACATGATGAAACGTTTTATTGTCAGCTAATTTTTCGTATTGAGCTTGGCCTTTTTGTTGGCGGCGTACTTTGAAAAATAGCTGCTCGTCAGGAATTTCCATCAGCTCCTTAATGGCGTTCAGCGTGGCTTGTTGGCGAGTGAGTGTTTTGTATTCATTAATGTGTTTGGGGGCGGCATATTCTTGCACGTGAATCCAGTGTTTTTTCCCTTGGTAGACATCGATTGCAAAGGCATATTCGGGGATGTCAGCGTCGTAGATACGATAACAGTGGATGTTTTCGCGATTTAACCAGCGGCGTAGATGTTTGATGTTTTTTTGTAGCCGATTGGCAAACATTTGCACTGGGTTATGGTGTTCTTGCTTCTCAGAGATCGCGTTCATTTCGGATGATTTTCCAGGTATTGTCAAATTTCACATTCATTTCAGTGACATTTTATATTGTCCAAGCAAGATAGCAATCCGTGTTCTCATTAATTAGAAATAAGGAGCCAACAAAATGAAGGCAGCACCAGCGATCATTTGGGATTTACCGACGCGTGTGTTCCATTGGTTGTTAGTTATTAGCTTTGCACTAGCATGGATTACTTTTGATGATAATCGTTATCTTTTTGCGCATGTGTATGCGGGTTATCTTTTTTTAAGTTTGTTGGTTTTTCGTTTTGTGTGGGGGGGGGTGGGTACCCATTATGCGCGGTTTCGAACCTTTGCTTATGATTGGACTTCGGTGACGGACTATCTAAAAGGCTTGTTGAATGGGAAAGCCTCTCGCCATATTGGCCATAATCCGGTGGGTGGCTGGGCCATCTTTATTATGTTGGCATTGGGTTTTTTGATTGGGATTTCTGGATTATTGGTGCTAGGTGGTGAGGAGGGGCATGGTCCGTTACAAGGCTTGATTAGTTTTGAAATTGGCACGGGGTCCAAAGAATTTCATGAAATATTTGCTTGGATAATGCTAGCGATTGTTGTGGTCCATGTGTTTGGTGTGATTGGTGAAAGCATTATCCATCGGGAAAATTTAATTTGGTCAATGCTGACCGGACGTAAAGAGGATGTACTGGAGGTGACTCAGGTACGAGGCCATGGTTTGTTGGGTGTCTTATTATTAACGATAGTTTTTGTTTCTGTTTTATTCTATTTTAGAGGTTATTTAATCGAAACAAAGGATAGTCCCTTCCAACCTTTTCGAGGTCCTAGCTTACCAGATAATGCCACTTGGCGAAGTGAATGCGGTGATTGTCATTTGGCCTTTCATCCCACCTTGTTGCCGAAAAGATCTTGGCAGTTAATGCTAAATACATTAGACGATCACTTTGGCGAGCAACTGGAGTATGAGGCAGAAACGCTGGCAGAGCTTAAGCAGTTTCTTATCGAGAATGCTGCCGAAAGTGGATTAACCGAAGCTGCTCATAAGGTCAATAAATCCATTGCTTCAGATAAAACGCCATTACGAATAACGACAACCAAGTATTGGGTTAAAAAGCATATTGGTATCAATGATGAGTATTGGGATAACGAGAAAATAGCAAGTAAAACGAATTGTGGGGCATGTCATCTGGATGCAGAAGAAGGCACTTTTGAAGATTCAGGTATGCGTTTACCTAACATTAAAAAGTAATCTCGATCGTAACAGGTTTTCACACACAATTCAGTCCAAAGCGATATTATGTTGTAAAAAAATTACTGAATAATATACGCTGATTGAGAATAATTTTAGTACGTATCAAAAAAGAAGCGCTATGAATAAATATTGGTTAGTGATGATTTTTATTTTCATGAATAGTACCTTGTTGCTTGCCCAAGATGCAGTACCGGAGTGGCTGGATACTGCTCCTCAGTATGCGGATCAAATATTATTGGCAAGTTCACAAAATAATTTTCAAGCGGGTGATGTCGAGTTAGCATCAACCGAGCCTGACTCCGTTTTTAAAGAGCATTTTTTTACTCGGAATAAGATCCATCAATATCTTGGGATTGGCTCATTAGCCTTGGCGAGTATTGCTGCCGTCACGACAGGATTTGTTTTTCATTTAAATGATATTGATCTTAGTAAAGGTCTGAAAGATCCAGATAATGTGCATATGGGGCTTGGCATGCTAGGTACCTTAGGTTACTTGGTGGCGGTTAGTAGTGCGCCTGAGGATTTGCACCCAACGGCGGGTATTATCGGTGTGGTAGGGATGTTAGTAGCTATTAAGTATACTTGGTAAGGTATGGATTGAATATGAAAAAATATATTGGGTTGATTGTCGTTATTGGATTAGGCTGTGTGAGTTATGCACAGGCGAACATGGATGACTTGTATAAATATTATAACCCTCAAGGTGAATTTACTTTCGATGCGGAACGGGGTAAAACCTTATGGTATAAAAAACACATAGATAAAAAAGGAAAAGAACGGGCGTGTACTACTTGTCATGGTGAAGACCTTAGCAAGCCCGGCAAGCACGCGAAAACAGGCAAAGTAATTGATCCATTGGCTGCGTCAGTTAACAAAGAGCGTTTTACTGATTTAAAGAAAGTGAAAAAGTGGTTTAAGAGAAACTGTAAATGGGTATTAGGAAGGGAATGTACTGATCAGGAAAAAGGTGACATTCTCAAATATCTCTCACAACTTTAATCAAAATAGGGCAATTATGAAAAAATTTCCAGTCGTATTCATGTTGATGATGTCAGTAACCTTGGGAGGTGTACCGATATTGTATGCCGAAGAAGGGTTTGCTTCGTGGTTGTTTTCTGTGGAAAGAAAAAAAGGAGTACAGCCTGTCACGGATGCAATATATAACGAGGAGTGTAGTGCCTGTCATTTCCCTTATCAACCGGGCTGGTTGCCGGAAGCTTCCTGGCAGAAACTAATCGCTGCCTCGGCATTAGAAGATCATTTTGGTGAAAATGCGGAATTAGATGAGCAGACCCAACAACATATTATTAATTTTTTAACGGCAAACTCCGCCGATAAATCGTATTATAAGCGGTCGAAGAAAATAATGGCATCGCTCAACAAGGATCAGGCTCCTATACGCATTACGAAAGTACCTTATATTATTAAGAAACACGATGAAATCCCAGAGAAACTCATCAGTAAAAATGAAAAAGTGAAATCATTAAGTTATTGTGAGAAGTGCCATAAGAAGGCGGAAAAAGGTATTTTTGATGATGACTCTGTGTTTATTCCTGGCCATGGATATTGGAGCGATTAACCCACGCCGGTAGAAAAGCGGCCTTTCTTTTGTTTTTGATAGGTATATTGACAAGAGTAGCGCCGCCAAATTCAAGACCTGAATACTAACATTTGGTATGTCGGTTTGCAATGCCGGTTTAAAAAATGGTTACGAAATAACTCTCCTTCTTGTTCTCGCCTTTGTGCATTTTTTAATTCATCATGAGCCCTTGGACTCCACATAGGGCTTTTGTGTTTTTCTTAATCAACGTCATTTAGATGATGTCTGTCGATTGGAATTCAATCTAAAATTTAACGGCTATTGGCTGTAATTTCAAACCCTTGTGAACACATTCCATACTGATTCCGGAATAGCCTCAAAAATACGGTGGCCAGGTTTGCAGTGAACTTGGGTTGCGTTTAGAATAGAGCCTTTATTTCTCCCAATTTTGGATGATATCCCTGCGTAATGGCCAGATTTCATGATGAGCTTGATCAGAAATTAACTGAATTTATTAAAACGCAACAGGTATTTTTTATTGCCTCAGCGGCACCCACTGGACGAATTAATCTATCGCCTAAGGGGATGGATACCTTCCGTTGTATAAATAACAAACAAATTATCTACTTGGATCTGACGGGTAGCGGCAATGAAACCGCCGCTCATTTGGCGCAAGACCCAAGGATGACTTTGATGTTTTGCAGTTTTGCAAAACAGCCGTTGATTTTGCGAATTTATGGCATCGCTCAAGTGATTCGTCCAAGAGAGGATATATGGCGGCAATATAGTGCATTGTTTGATCCTATTACCGGTGTTCGCCAGATGATGCTGATTGATATTTGTTCTGTGCAAACCTCTTGTGGATATGCTGTCCCCATCAGTGATGGATTAACGGAAAGGGACACCTTGAAACGTTGGGCAGAGAACAAAGGGGAGGCTGGTATTAAAGCGTATTGGCAAGAGAAGAATCAAACCAGCATTGATGGTTTTCAGACGCATCTTTTAGAGGATAAATCCTAGCAGGTTCTCTATTCTCGGATAGTCTCCTGCGTGATACTCAGCACGGGCATAAAGTGGGGTTTTCGCACCTAGATTTGGCCGATTTGATGGCGCAAAACCGCTAGGAATCGCTATGTTTTTCAGAAATAGGAATGACTCGACTAGGGATCGAAAAATTTTAGGCATGAAAACCATTTTGGATTTAGTGCGGGTTTGTTGAGATAATATGGTTAAAAAAACGAAACGAAAACGTTCACCAACCGTTACTCGTAAAACAACGAATAGAACCGTTTCGCCAGAACAAATTTTATCCTCCATTGATGTCCATATGCAAGCCGAGCATTACAAGGATGTTATCAAGCTTTATAAGGATTTATTGAAGCTTGAGCAACAGGATGAATGGCGGCAAGCGCTGTCGCAAGTCTATGTGTGGCGCGCCGATCAATTAGTCAGCAAAGGCATGTTCAAAGAAGCCTTGGTGATGTGGGATAATCGCTTGCAGCTCACGGGCTCAATGGAGCCGATAGAAGGTTATTGCCGCTGTTTAATCGGGGCTGGCCAGGTCCACCGGGCGGCGCAAATTTTTGTTGACGCGCCAGCTGATTTTCAAAATAGCCAGGCAGGCCGTCAGTTACTCAGTCAACTCGCGCTGTTTTTGCTTGACGATGATGAAAAGTTGGCGAGCCTGATCGTGGAAAAATTTCAATTAAATGATCAATTGACTGCGATACTTGCGGCGGTTGATGCCTATTGTCAAGGGCAGGATAGCGAGATGGAGTTAGGGCTCCGTCGTATTTCATTTCGATCACCATTTAAAGATTTGCGGCAAATTCTTAGGGCATTATCCATGAGCCAAGAGGCGCCGGGTAAGTCTAAAGATCTATTGATAAGAATTAAAAAAGATTCGGCCTATTACCGTTTTTCAGTCTTGCATTTATTGTTAGCCGGTGGGCAGGGTGCATTATTAAAAGAAATATCAAATAGCTTGGCTCAAGAACAAAAACTCATTTTTGAATATATGGGTGTGCCGGAGAATCAGCGATTTTTATTTGCCAGACTACAGACCATCATTGACCATGAGGTGCGCCCAAAAGAGTTGTTTCAATTTGCGCTCCAAAATATAAAATTTTTTGATGAAAACCAAGTCAAGCAATTTTGCCTGACATTATTGCCCAGCTATATGGATGGTGTGAAGCTGTTTAAAAAGCAATTTGGTGATTTGCCAGCGGCTGAGTTAAGTCGGTTCAAAGCGCTGTCTTTTGAAGAAAATAAACATTATTCGCAGGCGGTTAGTCAGTGGCAATCTTACATTAACACCCTCTTGCAAGAGAAAGTAGCTGATGCCAATTTAAAAGTGGCTTGTGTATATAATCACATGGCAACCATTGTACCGCCTGCTGAATTCCATGAAGATGACATCAGGATTCATTTTTTGTCAGAAGCGCTGAAGCATGATCCCAAAAATCGAGAAATTTATTTGCGCTTGTTTGCTATTTTGCAATCTGAGGATGATTGGGATGGGTTGCATCGCTGGGCAGAAATTGCGGCAAAACAGTTGCCCGATGATGATGATATTTTATTGCGGGTGGCGCAAACTAGCTATCGTCGTGGTGCTTTTAAAAAAGCTGCGCAATATGCCAATAAACTGATTAAGCGAGACTCCATTAATAAATCGGCTCGGCGCTTGTTATTAGACTGTCATTTGTCTCATGCGTATAAGCAAGTGAAAACAAAAAAGATCACGATTATTCAAAAAGAGTTAGATCAAGCATTTAAAATGGCTGGGGATGATAAGCAAAGAGGCTTGGTGACGCTTAATTTGGGTTTATTTCATTTTGCGATGAGCAAAGATCGGCAGCAAGCCATGGAGATACTGCTCAATGGGTTTCAACAGATGGGTGCTTCGCTAAGTGCTGAGTTACGCTTTTTAGTGGATGGCACGCGGTTTAAGTTGACGGATACGGTATTAAAAAAACACTATAAAGAACTGCAAAAGCACCGTAAAGTCATCATAGAAAAAATCGATGTGACTCGATTTATCGAGGACATTAATCGGTTCCGATTGGGAAAAAGTATTCGTCTTGATTTTGCCCTTAGCTGCATTAGTAAATCCTTGCCAGAGATTGATGGGCTCGATTTTGAAGAAAGAGAATTACAAAAAATTTGTCATACACTAGAAGATGTTGAATTTTTTCCGTTACTGGCTAAGTTTGCCGAGATGGCGATTGAAGAATATGATGACCGCCCTATTTTTATTTATTATCAAGTGTTAGCGATCCATGAGCAATACTCAAAAGTCTCTCCGATGCATTTTGATGATTTAGTAGATGCAATGCATACCGCAGAAGAGGAAAAAGATTTTAAAACCGCTTTTTTAATTGGCAATTTGTTAGATGAAATTCAACATGAAGTCAATTTGTTTGATTTTCTTAACCCGATCATCAATAGAAGGTCCCGTTCTCAAAGGAGGGTATTCTAATGGCCAATCCCTATGAACAATTGCAAGTAGATGTTTCGTCATCAGATGACGAGATCAATAAAGCTTACTTGAAAAAAGTCAGACAATTTCCTCCTGAGCGCGCACCGGATAAATTTCAAGAAATACGTGTCGCTTTTGAAAAAATTAAAACCAAAAGAGATCGCATTAAATATGACATATTTAAATGTGATCCCATGTCTATGGACCAGCTTATGACGCACCTTTTTGACAATGCCCCTCGGCGACGTCCACAAAAAAACACATGGATTCAAGCGCTGGTGAGTGGTGCGGGTAAAAGTAAAAACTCAGGTTTGAACAGTGATGGATATTGAGGCGAAAGATAAATTAATGCAGCAATTTGAGTCGTTCTTAGACGAGGATCAGGCCTCAGAAAGTACCCAGTTTGATCTGACTGAACCGGCGGATCAATTTTCCTTGTTGGCGGAACTGACGACACTGAAAGCAGAAGTAAAACAAGAGTCCCGTTATATAAAAGAAGCGCTGGATCAAATTAAAACTGCGTATCAATTATTACAAGATGAAAATGAAAGGCTAACCGAAGCCTTAGAAAAGCAACGTCTCGCGCAAGAGGATGAATGGAGGGGAAGGCTAAGGCCATTGTTAGAAGATTTGCTTGATTTGTGTGACCGTATGGAAGCGGGGGCAGCGATGAGCATGAATGGTCAGCCAATCAACATATCCTGGTTTAACCGTGCCCAGGTGAAAAATCGCCTGGAAGCGATGATTCAGGGACAGCAAATGACATTGCAAAAAATGACAGAAATGTTATCAAAACTTAAGGTGACACCGATGCAAGTGGTGGGGAGTGGACTTGACCCACATCGAATGAAAGCTGTCGATATTGAAAAAAAGTCGCAGTTAGCTGATGGCGAGGTGATTTCTGAAGTCCGCAAGGGCTATTTATGGGATAACCATTTATTAAGAACGGCGGAAGTTGTTGTCAATAAAAAATAAATGTATGATGAATAGACTATCTAAACGTTATAGATAGCAAAAATAAATCAATATATTTGAGTTAAAACGCATGAGTGAAATAATTATAGGCATTGATTTAGGCACGACTAATTCAGAAGTGGCTGTCGTGGAAAATGGACAAATAACAGTGATTGGTGATGAACACACCAAAATTGTGCCTTCTGTGGTGGGTATTGCTGAGGACGGCAGTGTATTGGTTGGGGAAGCCGCAAGAAACCAATATACATTATACCCAGAGCGTACCATCAAGTCGATTAAAAGACGCATGGGAACCGATGAACCAGTAGAGATGGCTGGAAAAAAATATCAGCCACAAGAAATTTCTGCGATTATTTTAAAACATCTCAAAACCCAGGCGGAGCAGTATCTAGGGCATGCTGTCAGCAAAGCGGTCATTACGGTGCCGGCCTATTTTAATGATGCACAAAGACAAGCCACTAAGGAAGCCGGTGTCATTGCGGGTCTTGAGGTGATGCGTATTATCAATGAACCGACTTCAGCGGCGTTATCTTATGATATTACCCATCATCAGCGACAACATGTTCTCGTCTATGATTTAGGGGGCGGCACCTTTGATGTGTCTGCTGTTAAAATGGAAGATGATATTGTTGAAGTGGTTGCCACGCATGGTAACAATCAACTGGGCGGGGATGATTTTGATCAGAAAATTATTGACCATATCGTTTATCAATTTAACACTGAAAATAGCATTGATGTCACTTGTTCACTCAAAAGCATGGCGCGTATTACTCGGGCGGCAGAACAAGCCAAGTGTCTGTTATCGAGTCAGCCTTATGTGACCATTGCGGAAGAATATTTATATGAAAAAGACGGTCAGCCGATTCATTTAAATCTTGAGTTGTCCCGATTGGATTATGAAAATTTGATTACTGAGTATGTGGAAGAGACCTTGGAATCGGTACACATTGCGCTAAAAGATGCCGGGCTGACGGTGTCCGATATCGATCAGATTTTATTAGTGGGTGGCTCGACTCGAACACCGCTGGTGCGTGAGCGCTTGGAAGAACTGTTTGATAAGCAGCCTCGGGGAGATATCAACCCTGATTTGTGTGTTGCCATGGGTGCGGCTGTGCAAGGTGCCATGATTTCTGGTCAAGATGTGTCGGCGATTTTGGTGGATGTGACGCCCTATACGTTTGGTACAAGTGCTGCAGGTATGCTCGATGGTATGCCCACGTTTGATCGATATGTGCCGATTATTCATAAAAATTCACCGATTCCATTGACTAAAAGTGAGGGGTTTAAGACCATGCATGATAGTCAGGAGTCGGTAGATGTGCGTGTTTTCCAAGGTGAAAATCCATTGGCTTCAGAGAATATAGAAATTGGCTCATTTCATGTGGAAGGATTAGGTAAGGTGCCGGCGGGCAATATCGTGATTATCCAATTTGCCTTGGATTTAAACGGCGTCTTACAGGTCACGGCCAAAGAGAAAAAGACCGGATTGGAAAAAAGTATTTCCATTGATAACGCGATTTCTCGATTTGAAGGGCAGCAGCTGGAAGAGGCGAAACAGCGTATTGGTGAGATGTTTGATGGTTTTGCGGACATCGAACAAAAAACACCGGCTTACAACAGTGAACAAAGTCAACAGCATCAGATGGTGCAAGCCAAAGCCTTGGTGGAAAAAGCGGAACGAATCATGGATGACGCCTCCCCCGAAGATAAAGAAGATATGGTGAACATGATTGAGAGTATTAACGATGCGATTGCTAGTAATAATACGGAGAGCTTAACCGCCTCCATGGATGAGCTATCGGATATTATGTATTACTTGGAGTCTTAGCGTTTGTTAATACGTTGCCCAGTTTGCCGTGCTCGCTATAAAAATGAAGACCATTGTTATCGTTGTGATACGGATTTATCTCCATTACAAGACTTGCTGATTACCGCTAAAGCCGAGCAAACGGATGGCTTAGATTGTTTGCTAAAGCAAGACTATGCTGGCGCGATTAAGCATTTTGAGAAGGCTCAATCCATTGAACACAACTCGTTTAATGCGCTGTTGGTGGCGTTTAGTCGTTATTTAAATGATAAAGCACAAGAAGACAAGGCTGTGCAAGATTTCCGTCTGATATATAAAGAATGGGTGGCGCAAAGTGCCACCCACTCGATGCGTTAAGGAATGGGCGACGCAACGCCTTAATGAATCAGACTACCCGGACCGCTACCCCAGCCTCGTTGTGGTCTATGTTGTTTTAATTGTTTTCGTTGCTGATCTGTTAAAGCACTTTCCACATGGTTGCCTGCGTTAATCGCCAATTCAATAATCTGACGCCGATAATCAAAAATGTCTCCATAGACTTTGCCGATGGCTTTTGCATCACGGGGCTTAGCCTGGTATAACTCAAATAACTGGTCAGCAGCGATTTCAATTTTGTCTTCCAGTTCCCAGTGAGCTTTCCTCAATTTTTTTTGTATGTCTCGAATGGTACTACGTTGTTCGTCAGACAGATCTACGCGCCAAACGGCACGCAGGCGGGCTGTCATATGACCTTCGCCCATGCCCATCATTGATCCCCAGCCGCTGAAGTTCGGTTTGCCCCACGGGTTAGTATTTGGCATAGTAGGCGGGGGAGGCATCATCGGGTGGCTACTTTGCTCAGGTACTGCATAACTGTTGCAAGAAATGCTATAACCTAATATTAGGATCGTTATCCATTGAACGGTTTTAAGTGGAGTTAGGTGCATCGTATTTTTCCTTGTAAGCATATAATTTGTCTCTTTGGTTGGAAATTAATCTCATTCGTGTCATGTCGGCTATAAGTATAGACCGATGGAATGAGAATGAAATAACTTAGCCATCTTGTTTATCGGTTTGTTCGCGGCTGGGTGGGTTCAACCGTGACGTCGCTTATTTATTACCCACATTGATAGGAGAGATTCTATATGCGTCATTTCGTTTTATCTTTGATCTTACTGGGCGTAGCAACAAGCAACTCAGCGGCAGAGTATTATGATATTGATGGAGCACATACCTTTCCGCATTTTGCGGTATCACATTTAGGTTTTTCCACTTTATATGGACGATTTGAGCAGACAAGAGGTAAAATACTGATCGACCGGGCGCATAATAGTGGTTTTGTGGATGTGAAAATTTCGGCGGTATCGGTATCGACCGGTCATAAAAAAAGGGATCAGCATTTGCGTTCGCCTGATTTTTTTAATGTGATGGAGTATCCAGATATTAGTTTTAAATCAACAAGCATCGATTATATTGATAAGGATAAAGCAAAAATTATTGGTGATCTCACCCTATTAGGTGTGAGTAAGTCGGTGACGCTCAGTGTGAATCGTATTATCTGTGGAAAAAACCCGGTGAATAAAAAACAAACGTGTGGCTTTGAAGCGGTCTCTGAAATCATGCGTTCGGATTTTGGTATGACCTACGGATTGCCTGGGGTGGGTGACAAAGTGAAGTTGTGGTTTCAAGTGGAAGCACAAAAAGAAGAATAAACCCTAACGTTTCAAAAAAACGTGAGGAAAAAAGCTTTAGTTGCTGCATATAAGGGCTGAGCGGAGTTTTTTCTAAGAGGATCAAAGTCACTCTTTGTGAGTTTTAGAAAAAGCGAGCATCAGGTCTTATATGCAGTAAATAAAGCAGTGAAACGGTTTTTAACCAGGTTTTTTTGAAACGTTAGGGTAAGCATTGGCTAAGGCAATAAACTGCTTGAGTGACACATTTTCTGCTCGGGCTTGTGGGTCAATGTTTAATTGTTCGATTTGTGTGGCATTTAGAAATGACTTGAGGGAATTTCTGATCGTTTTTCTGCGTTGATTAAAACATTGTGCAACGATCTTGGAAAAATCTGCATAGTGATTGACGATGAACGGTGTGTGGTGTGGTGTTAAACGCAATACGGCGGAGTCAACTTTGGGAGGAGGATTAAACGCTTCGGGGTTGACGTCAAATAATTTAGTGACATGGCAGTGGTATTGGCTCATGACAGATAACCGTCCATACCGTTTGTTATTAGGTTCAGCGGCCATGCGATCGACGACTTCTTTTTGTAACATAAAATGCATATCTTTGATAATGCCGATGTATTGGAAGAAATGAAACAACAACGGGGTCGAGATATTGTAGGGTAAATTGCCTACCACCCGCAGCGGACAATCGCTGGAGGCTAAGTGGGTCAGATCAAATTTAAGAGCATCAATATTGTGTATCTTAAGGCGATGTGGCTCGGTGATATTTTGTAGAATAGGAATTAAATCGCGATCAATTTCGATGACATGGAAGCTTGGCAAGTACTCTAATAAATGCTGTGTTAATGCACCTTTTCCCGCTCCGACCTCGACGAGGTTGTCTTCTGGTTTGAGTCGAAGCGCATTGATTAATTGGTTTAAGATTTGTTGATCGTGTAAAAAATGTTGGCCAAATCGTTTGCGTGGTTGATGTTTCATGTCGTGACCTGGTTGACCATATCAATGGCGGTTGTGACGGCGAGTTGCAAGCTGGCGGGACTGGCTTGTCCCGTTCCGGCAAGTTCTAAGGCGGTACCGTGGTCAACCGAGGTGCGGATAATCGGTAGACCGAGGGTAACGTTGATGGCTTGGCCAAATCCTTTATATTTTAATACCGGTAATCCCTGGTCGTGATACATGGCAAGAATAACATCCGCTTGATCCATGTATTTAGCGGTAAAAATCGTGTCTGCGGCGAAGGGGCCATATAGCTTCATGCCTTGCTGGCGCAATTGATGTAATACGGGCTCGATGATTTCTGTTTCTTCCGAGCCCAAATGACCTTGTTCGCCGGCGTGAGGGTTTAGGCCGCACACGTAAATATTGGGCTGTTGGATACCAAAATAGTGAATCAACCCTTGTTGCAATTGCCGCAATGTGTGGCTCACATTGTCATGAGTGATATGTTGGCTAATTTGTGAAACGGGGACATGGGTGGTGACCAGGGCAACGCGTAACCCTTGGGTGGCGAGCATCATGACTGGGCGGCCAGCTTGGGTCAGTTCTGCAATAAATTCAGTATGACCACTAAAATGAATGCCCGCCTCATTGATAATACTTTTCTGGATCGGGCCAGTCACCATGGCATCATATTTTTCGGTAAGGCAGCCCAACGCTGCTTCTCTGATGGTGGCTAAGACATAGTTGGCATTTTCAGTCGTTAATTCGCCGCCATGGTTTGCATAGGCGCGAGGGACCGACTTGACAAACAGTTTGCCCGGTGGTTGGGTTTGCCCGGTGGGTTGTTGCCAATCTTCAATGTGACAAGTTAATTTCAACTGGTGCGCTCGTTGGCGCAATAACACGGGATCGGCAATAAAAACCAATTCCGCCGCCAGCGATTGCTGGGCGAGTTGTAAGCAAATATCCGGGCCAATGCCCGCCGGTTCGCCAGGGGTAATGGCTATGCACGGGTAGTTACCGTTTTTTTTATAGGTCAATTTTGTATTCCACATAGGCTTCGTCGCGTAATTGGCGCAGCCAGGTTTCTTCCATTTCGTTGATTTTTCGTTGGCGTAAGGTTTCCCGGCTTTTGGCTTGCGTGTAAGCTTCACTATTATCTTGTTCGCGTCGGTCAAGTACTTGGACAATATGCCAGCCAAATTGTGTTTGGAAAGGTTCGCTGATTTGGTTATTTGAGAGTTTACTCATTTCTACCTCAAATTGAGGCACCATATCGCCGGGATTGGTCCAGTCTAAATCGCCGCCATTGCCGGCCGAGCCTCGGTCTTCGCTGTGAGTTTTGGCGAGCTCGCCAAAATCATCGCCGCTTTCAATGCGGTCTTTTAGCTGTTGAAGCCGTTTAATGACTTCTTTTTTGGTGGCGAGATCGCTGGTTTTGATGAGAATATGGCGGGCTTTTGTCTGTGTTATCAGGTGTATTTCACCGGCTCTTTTTTCGGCGAGCTGAATGATGTGGAAGCCACTTGCGCTACGAATAATATCGCTGAGTTCGCCCACCGACATGGAGGTCACTTGTTGAGCAAACAGGGTGGGTAACTGGCCGGCTTTGCGCCATCCTAAATCGCCCCCTTCGAAGGCTTGTTGACCATCGGAAAGACTGATGGCTGCTTGTTTAAAGTCGGCGCCTTCTTGTAGCTGTTGTAACACGGCTTGTGCTTTGTTTTTTGCTTCAGCGATTTGTTTGGTTGAGGCGGCTTCCGGTAGAGAAATTAAAATGTGGGCGATACGAAACTCGTCATCGACGCGGCCTTGGGCGGTTTGGGTGGCAAGAAAACTATTGATTTCTTGTTCGGATACGGTGATGCGGTTATGGATTTCCCGTTGCCTCAGTCGGGCAATGATCATTTCGTTGCGTATATCTTCCCGAAATCGTGCGAAGGGATAGCCGTCTTGTTCTAGGACATCGCGAAATTCTCGCACGGTCAGGTTGTTTTGCGAAGCGATTTTATCGATGGTGTTATTGAGTGCATTATCGTCGACGATAATGCCGGTGCTATTGGCGAGTTGTAATTGGATTTGTTTAATGATTTCCCGTTCTAACACTTGTTTGCGCAATACGCTTACCGGTGGTAACTGGGTATTTTTTTCCCGTATCTGCTTGATGATTAATCCAAGTTGGACATCGAGTTCTTGTTTGGTGATGATATCATCGTTAACGATGACGATGATACGGTCGAGTTCTTTGCTGACGAGCGGTGATAGCGCATTAAATACTAGGAGGCATAATACAAGGGAGATTAATCGTAAAATTTTCAGACGGCATGTATTCATTTAAGGACCTTCATTACTAATAGTATAACCGAGTATGTCTCGTTCAAATCGATTGCTTAGGTTGCTGCCAATGCTGGTCAGGCCTTTTAGCTCAAATTGAATGCCGTAAAAATGGTTGATTGCCCCATCGTCTTGTAGATAACGGCGATACATCAATTTTAACCCCCAGCAGCATTCATCATATTCTAAACCGAAGACGGCTTCCGGGACTTGTTTTTCCTTTAATGAATAGTCAATTCGGCCGGCCAGTCGCCATTGGGATGAGACGTTCCAAATACCGGCCGCCGACACTTGTTCGAGCTGATTGAGTTTATGGCGATAACTTCCCGTCAAGCGATAGCCTTGGTGATGGTATGATAATTTTAGATTCAAGGTGCTGTCTTGTCTTTGTTTTGGGTTGCCGAAAATTTTTGCGGTACCTGTCAGCTTGGGGCTGAGGGTGGTAGCGATTTCGCCGGCGGCAAAAATTTGTCCTTGATCAATGGCCTGTTCTTTAGCTAAGGTCGTTATTTGATCTTCCAGGTAATAGCTTGCCGCTAGTTTGGCTTTGAAAATTTCCACTCCGGATGGCAATGCCAGCGTGCGGTGGGTGGCTCCGAAAGTCAATCGATGCATATTTCCCACCCGGTCATTACCACTGTAGCGCTTGGTTTTGAACAAATAATTGTAATCCAGTTCAATGGGGGCCGTATCATAAACGGGAAGTTCCGCTTGGGATTTTTTGGGCACATAAGCATAAAAAAAACGAGGTTCCAGGGTGGAGCTGTAGTGCTTGTTCAATTTATCAAAATATAGTCCAGCATCTAGGGAAAATGACGGTATGATGGTGTATGGTGCTTTTCTGCCATGGCTTATCCGGGCTGTTTTAAGCCGGTATTGAGTATGCTTAACTGAGATCGCTGGTCGTATAAAGCCGGCAGGTTTTTCGTAGGCCCATCGTAATTGAGGTTCCATGTAAAATCGATGATCCGTATCGCGGATTTTATGATCAAATCGAGTATATTCGATATCAAGGTCATAGCGAAAATGGCGGATGAAGTTACCGATATTTAAATGGATTTGTGGCATTCGGCGGTAGGGTTCAGCTATGCTCGTGTCTAATACCTGAAAACTCTGAGCGATCGTGCGCAATGTCATATTGGATGAAGACCAATCAAATGCAATATGTCTGTCCAATTGTGTTTGGTTAGTGGTGTTGAGGCTAGTGCCCAGGCTTTTGAAATAGTCTTTTTGGGAGACGTGGCTCAACTCAATATTTATTTGACTTTTGGGCGATATTTTAGCCCAATGTTGCACTTTATACAAAGTATATTGGCCTTGCTCCAATTGATCGTTGGGGAGATGCTCTAGTTGCATCCTGCCTTGATTGGTCGGATTTAGATAACGATATTCAGCGCCGAGTTGTAAGCCGCGTTTGGCGAGCCAGCGGGGTAGCAAGGTGGCATCCCGATGAGGTGCAATATTAAAGTAATAAGGTAGGCTTATTTCAAAACCCGATTGACTGGAGTTACCGAAGCTGGGGGCTAATAAGCCAGATTTTCGACCTTGCAGTGGAAAGCTGATGTAGGGCAAATATAAGACGGGGATATCGTTGACTTCGATGCTGATATTATGGGCACTGCCTGAATTATTGCGTTTATCCAGGGTAATCGCGTCGGCTTTCAACAGCCAGGTGGTGTGTTGAGGTGGGCAAGTGGTATAGGTGGCGCCATCGAGTTGGGCAAAATCACGCTCAAAGGAAAAATGCTTGGCATGGCCGCGGGCGTTGAGTCCCGGCAGCAAATATTCCGCTTGATCAATGATGCCGCTTTCTCGTTCCAGACTGATTTGCGCCGATTGACCCTCGGCGATTAGGCCTTGCTGGGTGAATGTTAGGTTATCTTTCGCTTTTAATTGTTTAAGGACTTTATTATATTCGACAAAGTCGGCGGTCAATAATTGATTGTTGTGTTTAACTGAGACATTGCCAGTGAACTCAAACAAGGTATTGTGTTTTGCGAGGCCTTTTTCGGCTTCCATAATAATAAAGTTATCGATGGGCAAGGGTTGAGCTGGGGACGGGGCGGCGTTGGTGGGACAGTGATCAATCGGTGTTTGTGGCATGGCAATACCAGACCCCAATAGACAGCACAGAAGTAAAATAAGTTGAACCTTGACAGTATGTAATAAAGCCAAATGTTAAATTCTTTTCAGATAACAGTGAATTGTCATTAGTCTTCTGATAGTTAGCGGGCCGTTAACTCATGAAGTGCCCCGCAAGTTAATGGGCCGGACATTGTATACTAGACCGGATGGGATTGTCATTGTGGTTACATATAGTTTACGGGACTTGATTATTCCTCGAGTATGGTGGGGACACGCTGATAACGCGTGATCGTTTTAGTGGTTACTTTCGCTTTATAAGCCAGCGCTTCGACGCCTATTTCACAGGCCGCATGCAATGTATTTGCATAAGCTTAGGTCAGTGCCTGCCAAAGGCATCCATTGCTTGATATCGAGTGGAGAATAAAAAAACATTGGCAAGGACGATTAATTTGTCGCCGAAGTTTACTTCAGCGGGCTCAGTAAATTTTAAATGCACTTAATCTTGAGGAGGCAGAAGGAGCGCCGAGGCTCTTGCTCGGTGCCGATCAATTTCATTGTTTTTAGCATTCAGTATTCTGTGTGACTTAAGACGGAGGATTATTGATCAAAAAGGCCATTGTATTGCTATTCTAGTTTATTTCACCTATCCTCCTGGGTATCTTTATAATGAAGCCAGTTTGAGTCGCGGTTTGTTACATTAAATTTACAATTTTAAAGAGTCATTCGTTATCGTCATTGACTAATTTTGGAGCATGTTGATCATTCCATCTGAAGGAGAATTGTATGAGAAAAATAGTGTTTGGGTTAGCATTAATGTCAGCACCGATGTTGGCAGTTGCTGACAGTGGACCGGGCTGCGGGTTAGGAGCCGAAATGTGGAAAGGTCAATCTGGCTTGGTCGCACACACGAGCGCTGGAACGACTAATGGTACATTTTCTTCACCCCTCTCAGGGATTCTATCGGGTACCTCGGGCTGTGAAAATCCTGATATGGTGAGTAATGAATATCAGAAGAAAATTTTTGTGGCACTGAATTTAGATGATTTGGCACAGGACATTGCTCAAGGTCGTGGTGATCATTTAACGTCAATGGCCTCATTAATGGGGATCGAGCCATCGGATCACGCGACTTTTTTTCAATTAACTCAAGCGAATTACGATAGTATTTTCAAATCTTCCAGCAGCAATTATGAAGATGTTTTGGTTGCAGTCAATGATGTCATGTTAACCAATAACCGCTTATCACATTACGTCCAATAAATTAAAAAATATTTTTAGACCAAACACGACAGGAGTTTAAACAATGCGGAAATCACTTATCGGTGTTACTTGTTTATTTATATTGATAGCTCCGCTTTCTATGCTTCATGCAGAAGAAACAGGGGCGGGTTGCGGTGTGGGTAAAGTGGTTATGGAAGGCAAGTCCGGTAAAGATGCCGTGACCTCAGCGGCGGCTATTAATTGGATTATTAACATGGTTTTCCCTCATCAATTGTTTGGTATGACAACGGGTACTTTAGGTTGTGATACGACGGAAACCGTCAACAACGAATACGAGAAAGAAACTTTCTTAGCTGAAAATGCGGATGATCTATCGATTGATATCGCACAAGGTGGCGGTGCCCATTTGCAATCATTTGCCTCTGTGATCGGTATTCCAAACGAACAACACTCGGCCTTCTTCAATCTGTTACAACAGAATTACGATAGCATTACGGCTGAAGCCGATATGTTAGCTGGGATTGATGCAACATTGCTTGCTGATCCAAGATTTGTCACCTACGTACAATAAAATAAATGAAGGGATGAGGTATGTGATAACTTCCTTGTTTGGCAGCCAGGTTTGGTTTGGTTCGTATTGATAGAATAAAAACGCAGGCATCGTTGTTTCTATTTTGAGTTTTTATGATTGAAGAACGGGCTACCCAACGTAGGGACTTCAAGCGAAGATAAGATGTCAACCAGGAAAGTTATCGTGTGCTCCATTCCTTAAAGAGTATTCATCCTTGATTATCAGCTTCCAAATCAGTTAAAGTGGACAGATAATATTGTGGTTCTATTTAATAATAATACCCTAATATTTTACTAAGCTATTGCCAAATCCATTTTCCACTATCCAAGTGTTAAAGCGCTTCAGATTACGCTTATACCGATACCGTCACATCAGCCATGTGGTTAGTTTGCTTATTTTTTTTTCACCGTCAAGTTGGGCAATGCCACCAACAGATACCCTTGAGTCATATTTGGCCGCTGGTGACTACGATCAAGCTGCGGTGGCGAGCATGGGAACGACGCATTATCTATCTCAATTAATCACCCAAGCTAATGCCAAGCAATTAGCGCAATCGCCAGTATGGCATGCATTGTTGCACTATAAAAAAAATTTCATAGGCCGTTTGCGCAGTGAAGTGGATAGCGCTGAGTTTTTTTTATCCGCACAGGGAAGTACGGTTTCTCAATTAGAGCTCGTCGCCACATTAGCCGCTTTTTTTTCTGACAAAGCCATTGCGCCCACAAAGTATTCTGCGCAATGTCGATTTCCTGCACGATTTTATTGGTTAAACCAGCAACTAAAATTTGATGCTAATCGCCTGTCGACTGAAGTTTGTGATGACTTACAAATATATTATCAGGCCATGGCGCCTGAGTCATTGAGTGTGATATTTCCTTCAGCCCACCCGAATAGTCCGTCTTCAATGTTTGGTCATACCTTGTTACGTATCAATAAAAAAGATCAAACTGAAAACACCCGCATGTTAGCGTTTAGTGTGAATTATGCGGCTCAGATCGATCCTGAACAAGATATGCTCTCTTATACTGTGTTAGGTTTAACGGGTGGGTTTATGGGTAAGTTTATGGTACTACCCTACTATTTAAAACTTAGAGAATATGGTCAAATCGAAAACCGAGATTTATGGGAATATGATTTAAATATCTCAAAACAACAACTTGATTTTATATTACGCCATACGTTCGAATTGACGCCTAGTTATTTTGATTATTACTTTTTCACTGAAAATTGTTCCTATCATTTATTATCACTATTAGACATTACCCATGCTGACCAACCGATGACAGATCAATTTCCAGGTTGGACAATACCGGTTGATACCCTCAAACTGATGCGGCAACGCAACTTGATCAGTGGTTATCGGTTTTTCCCTTCTTTGGCGCGAAAAATCAACCACCGTCAGCAGCAATTGACTGGCGATGAAATAGCGTTGGTATTGTTGGCGTATGAGAATGGATTTGAATCGGTTGTCGAAGAAATGGAACAACTTGAGTCAGTACAACAAGTTAAAATATTGGATTTATTAACTGACTATTTACGGTTCCGGAAAATCAAAGACAGTGAAAAAAAAGTCTCATCGAAATTGAATCAAGCAGAACGGCAAGTTCTCTCGTATCGCAGTAAACTACGTATCCCTAGCCAAACCCTTAACATTGATCCTCCCGGTGTCAGCCCAGATCGAGGTCATGAGACAGCGAGGACGGGTCTCACTTTTGGCGCAGCAAATAGAATAAATTACATCGATCTTGAGTGGCGGCCAGCTTATCATGATGCTTTAGATAGCAGCCAAGGATTTTTATCAAACTCAGCTCTTGAGTTTATGAAGCTTAAACTGCGATATTTTCCAGAAGATAATACCGCTCAACTGCAACAAATTAATATTCTGAACATCCAATCGATAGAGCCGCGTAACCAATTTTTTTCAAGCTATTCTTGGCATGCTAACGTTGATTGGAATAAAACCTTAATTGATAATCAGGGGGCATGGCGTAGTATCGCTAAATTCAATGGTGGCCAAGGACTTTCCTATCGCTTGTCACAAAAAATCGATTCCGTTTTATATGGATTTATTGATGGTACATTATTGCTTGGTGATGGTTTAGTGGATAATTACAGTGTGCTGCCTGGATTGTTTGTGGGATACACGGTTGAGCCCATACAGGGCTGGCGAATACAGTTGCTTGCCAATTATGATAAAGGGATAATCGGTGATAAATTAACACAAACTCGCGTATCACTTCAACAAAGCTTTTCGATCAACCGTAGCATTAATATTCGGCTACAGGCCGATCGGCAAAAATTCGCTGGATTAACCTATAATAACTTCAGTATTCAAGCGTATGTTTATTTTTAGTGGTTTAATTATACTCTGATGTATAAAGTCAATAAAGTGATCATTCGATGCCGCCATATTGCGCTTAGCCTATCCGTTGTTATCTTGCTAAACGCTTGTACCAGTTTATTTTTTTTCCCCATGAAAAAGTTGGTTCGAACCCCGACAGATCTTGGTTTAGATTATCAAGATGTGTTGATTGCTACCGATGATGGTAATACGTTACATGGTTGGTTTTTACCGGCGGTAGGGGTGGCTAAAGCGACGGTTTTATTTCTGCATGGCAATGCGGAAAATATTAGCACCCATATCGGCGCGGTATACTGGTTACCTGAACAAAGCTATAACGTGCTATTGTATGATTATCGAGGGTATGGTAAATCAACAGGCATACCCAGCCTGCCAGAGACGGTTGATGATGTGAAAGCTGTCTATGATATTATCCCAACACTCACTCAGCAATCCAATCGCCCTGTCATTGTATTTGGGCAAAGCTTAGGTGGTGCGATTGCTGTTAATGCTGTTGTTGCATTTTCAGCAACGCGTCACATTGATGCGCTGGTTATTGAAAGTAGTTTTGCGAATTTTAGGCAGATAGCGCGTGAGAAGCTGGCTGAAAATTGGCTTACTTGGGCATTGCAATGGCCACTCTCATTAACCATCACCGGTAACTATAGTCCGGCTGAGGCACTGGCATCACTTCAAAAATTACCGATACTCATCATCCATGGTACGGATGATGATGTCGTCGGATATCATCATGCTCAAACACTTATCAATGCGGCCTCTCCGCCGAAACAATTGTGGAAAATTCCTCATGGTCAACATATCCAAGCCATGACAATTCCGCAATACCGAGTGCGATTTCTCAAATATCTTGATGAGCTGGTTCAGCCTAAAGTACATGAAGGCTGAATCGCGGCGAAAGTGTCCGGGTAATATTATCGTTTAGATTTGAGCGTGGTGATGGTGTCTGGTCAGAGCCAGCGCCTGTTGTCACAGAGATGATAGGCTGCTCGAATATGAGCCAAGTTTGCCTCTTGTCAGTCACCCATTGCCGCTCGTCAGGCAACATTGTCTATCGAGACCTTAACTGTCTTCACGTATCGAGTTATTTAGCGAAACGCTCTCAATTGGTCAATGTTTACGAGCTCATCGAGTTGGGATGACATTTGGGCCAATTGACGGCTGGTGACTGAGGAAGCTTGTGCTTGTTGTGCGGAGTTTGCGGATATTTCGCTAATATGTATTGCATTCTGATTGATATTATTGCTGACTGCACTCTGTTGCTCGGTGGCGGTTGCGATTTGGGTATTCATTTCGACAATGTTTTGTATGGCCTCTAGGATGCTTTTCAACGCGTTGTTTGCCCGTTGAGCTTGTGAAACGCCTTCGTTGGCTTGTCCTGATCCATTGTCCATGGCATGAACGGCTTCTTTGGCACAGCTTTGTAAGCGCTCTATCATTTGTTGAATTTCATGGGTGGATTGTTGGGTACGGCTGGCTAAGGTTCTGACTTCATCTGCCACGACGGCAAATCCACGCCCTTGTTCTCCCGCTCTGGCCGCTTCGATGGCGGCGTTGAGTGCCAGCAAGTTGGTTTGTTCTGCAATGCCACGAATGACATCAAGTACCGCCCCAATATCCTCGCTGGCTGTTTCTAATTGGCGAATAATCTGCATGGCATTGGATACCGTGTTTGACAGATTGTTGATGGTTGATGTGGTTTGCTCAACTTCGGTTTGACTGATACCGGCTTCCTGTTCGGCATGGTGGGCGGCACTGGCTGCATTCGCGGCATTCTGAGCGATGTTCTCTACCGAGCTTAACATCTCCTCCATGGCGGACCTGATTTTAGTGACATCGAGATGCTGCTCATCAATACTTGATGACGCTTCGCTGGCACTTCGTTCACCTTGGTGGGCGGTGTCAGTGAGTGCTTTCGAATATTGTTTAACTCGAGCGGTTACGGTGGTTAGGGTGCCTTCAAGCATAATGATGGCGGTACCAAGTGTGCCAATTTCATCGGTGCGTCCCATATAAATAAGCTTCATTATGTCATTATCGGTGATGTCTTGTGCTTGCTTTGCTAATTGCGTTAATGGGTGGCAAATCATGGCGATCAAGCTACCGCTGATGGCGGAACCGATGAATAGGCTCGCAGCGGCTAGTGGTAGGCTGAGTCCGCCGATTCCAACAGCAAATATCAGCGGCAGTAATAGTGAGAGGCTGGAAGCAAGCCATAGTTTACTTCGAAATCCAAGTCGAAATGTCAGATCGATGGGTATTTTTTTTGATTTTTTTAAAGCGTGGTAAATAGATTTAGCTCGATCGATACAAACTTTTCTTGGTTTGACTCGCACGGATTGGTAGGCGATGATTTTGCCGTTACTTTGAATTGGTGCAACATAAGCGTCTACCCAATAATAATTGCCATTTTTACATCGATTTTTTACGATGCCCATCCAGGGTTTGCCTGCTTTGAGTGTGTTCCATAAATCAGTAAAGGCTTCCACTGGCATATCTGGGTGTCTGACAAGATTATGATTTTTTCCAAGCAATTCTTCTTTCGAATAGCCGCTGATAGCGATGAACTGTTCATTCGCTGACGTTGTTATTCCTTTCGGGTCTGTTTCAGAAATAAGGATAGTATTATCGCTAACCGCTTGTTCGACGTTATTAACTGGAAGATTTATTTTCATGATTATGTCCTAATCTTCTTGGCCATGGAGATGACAAGTCTGACGTAAAATTGACGCATTATATGCATTAATGTGTGACTGAATATGAGCGATTCATAGTCGCTGTATTGTCTATAGGTTAGGGATAAGTTCACCCGATAGTTTAATGTCGAGCAATGACCAAAAGTTCTTTAATGGGGGGGGGTGCTCTTAATTGATTAAGTTTTCACCACTCTGGGGGAGCGCATGTAAAATTAAATTACTCGGCTCGCTGATAATCATTTGAGATTCTTTGCTTGAGCCGTAAATCAAAGCGCTTTATGATGTGGCTGTGGCGAAAATAAATCACTAATTTTGAAGGAAGGTATTTTGCTTGATCTGCGCTTTGAGCAATTAACGGTTTGGCTAAAAAATCGAATTCCCAGTGGTCATTATGAGATAGCTCCAGCGTCGAGTGACGCCAGTTTTAGACGTTATTTTAGAGTTTCCTTTCATGATGAAACCCTTATTGTGATGGATGTGCCTCCCGCACAGGAAAGTTGTCATCAATTTGTGAAGATGGCTGAGCAATTGCACGGGCTTGGTTTAAATGTGCCTCGTATTTATGATCAGGATTTGGTCAATGGGTTTTTATTAGTTTCAGATTTAGGGAGCGTTTCTTATCTAGCGGCTTTGTCTTGTGAAACGGCCAAGTCAATGTATACCGATGCGATGCGAAGTTTGTTGAGTCTGCAAGCAGGTAAAGCTCAGCTTGAGGGGCAATTGCCAGTTTATGATCGTGCTCTATTGCTCAGAGAAATGGCAATTTTTGATGAGTGGTTTGTACAGCACCATCTTGGCTTGTGTTTGTCAGATAGTCAGCAGCAGATATTTTATGAGGCTTGCGATCAATTAGCCGATGTGGCGTTGCAACAACCTCAAGTGCCGGTTCATCGGGATTATCATTCACGTAATTTAATGATTGGTTCGATGGACAATCCGGGCATATTGGATTTCCAAGATGCGGTGATTGGCCCGGTAACCTATGATTTGGTTTCGCTATTGAAAGATTGCTATATTAGCTGGCCGGCATCTGACATTGATCGTTGGGTAAATCAATTTCGAAACGATTTAGTATCAAACGGCATGGATGTACCATACGATCGACAAACCTTTCATCGGTGGTTTGATTGGATGGGAGCACAACGCCATTTGAAGGCCATTGGAATTTTTGCTCGCTTATTTCATCGTGATGATAAAGCGGGTTATCTAAAAGACATTCCTCGTACCTTAACTTATCTGGAGGATGTCGCGAATACCTATGAAGAATTGTCCGCTTTATCCAATGTATTGCGTAAGACGATTTTACCTCGCTATTATGAGCGATGTATTTCCTAAAACTGGCTTAAGCAGCGTGTGATGAAAGCCATGATATTAGCTGCTGGCAGAGGCGAGAGAATGCGCCCGTTGACGGATGCTGTGCCAAAACCGTTATTAAAGGTCGGAGGCAAGCCACTTATCTTATATCATATCGAAGCGCTACGCCGTGCGGGCATTATTGATCTGGTAATTAATCATGCCTATCTGGGGGAGGCCATTGTTAACTTTTTAGGGGATGGTGGTGACTTCGGGGTCAATATTGTCTATTCAGCAGAAGCCTCGGCCTTAGAGACCGGTGGAGGTATTTTTAAAGCGTTGCGCTATTTAGATGGCTCGCCATTTATTATTGTTAATGGGGATATTTGGACTGATTATGATTTTTCTCAACTTAAAGAGTCTCCGGTAAAAAAAGCCCACTTGATCATGGTGAAAAATCCGGAGCATCATCCTGGTGGCGATTTTGTATTGCAGTCTGATACTCGCTTGTTACATTGTGCAGAATCTCAAGACCGATTAACCTACAGTGGTATTGCATTAATCGATCCTGGGCTATTTGACAGTTGCCAGATAGAGAGATTCCCATTAGGGCCATTGTTGAAAAGTGCGATGGCTCAGCAGTGGGTGACAGGCGAGCAATACAATGGTGTCTGGATAGATATTGGGACGCCACAGCGCTTAGTTGAGCTGGGTCGGAGGTTAGATATGGGTGCGTAATAACTTCTCTATCTGGCGCTCAGATTGATTTAGGGGTAGATGTCCCATAAAATCAAAACGCCTGGGACAGTTAACCACAACAGACCTTTTACCGTGAAAAAAATAAATCCAAGCCAGCCCATTTTTTTTAGCCAAGCAAACCGAAGTGTGGCAGCAGGTGACTTTTGCGTAGTATTGTTGAAGTTTATTGCTTCATGTTTATTAATGTTCATATGAGTAAATATATACGAAAATGGTGCCAGATTTTATTTCCGACAAGTAAATGATTCCTTGCTCTAAAATGCGCTTATTATCTGATAAGCTATCGTCTGTTTGATGGATTTCTTCAAGTGAAATATCAGGTATTTGTGGTCATTAGTCCATTAGTGTATTCTATGGGCAGCGTCGCTATTCGATGGTTTTGGTGAGCTTGATTAGTGGGATGAGTCTTGGGAAATCTCGGGCGCCATGGTTGTTTTATGGTCGGGATGATTTTTGATCGGCAGCCCCCTGGATGAGCGATATACAATATGAAGTCTATCGTTTTCATGCGGCAAGATTTTTAGTCCAAATGTTGATGTACCGATGAGGATAGCAGTAAGCGCTGACTGGTATTGGGTGACGTTTGAACTGTATCAATTAAAAATAAAAATAGAAGCTTACCATTGAATGATCTTAGTTGTTGCAATAGTAAAAATTGATTAGGAATGGGTTGCGTTGATAAGTTTCCCGTTTAGTGCCCAGCGTTAAATCTGTATTCGCCTAAAGTACTTGTTTTTGGTGTTTGTGTTTGATTGTCGGCAAAGTTAGGTAACATGCCAACAGTCAGCGCTAGCGATGTAGGAACAGTTGTCAAGGGCGACTCAGGAGATAAAGCTGAGAGACAAAATCGGGAAGTTGTTGCGTAGTTCATTCCTTAATAACTATTTACCCTTAAGGTTCATAACGACTCGCTCAGAGCAGTTGGCATCTTGAGTTGGTAGTAATTTTTTTCAGTCAGTTAAGAATGGGAGAGTGATTGAATAGTCTCTCCCTTGGCTGCCGAAAAAATTAAATACTGTTGTTGATCATAAAGATGCATAACTACTGTGCACGAAATTTTGTAACCTTAGAGGTGATTAAGGACAGAGAACGTAACATGGTAGAACTGAAATTAGACAATGAAACACCTTTTAATTGTGGGTTAGTTGTACAGACTGATGAAGGAGGTAAAGAAATATTGGTGGTTGTTTTAAAAGGCACGTACCAAATTAAGACCGATGGCACATTGGTTTGTGCTGATGAGCAAGTACCGATTATTTCGGAACCCATTTATTTTGGGGATACTGCTCAGTCAAGTTTGAAATATGTGCCAGATATAAACTTTACTAAAGTGGCCACCGATGTTGCGTTGATTGGACATGCGATTGCGCCTGCTGAAGGTGAGCCTATCACCGAGTTAACGGTAACTTTTCAAGTGGGGGAGGTATCAAAAACAGTATGCGTGTTTGGTGATCGTTCATGGACACGCTCACGTGGTTTGTTTGGGAAGCGATGGTTTAAATCTAAGCCCAAAGCATTTAAGAAAACGCCATTAACGTATGAATATGCATTTGGTGGTAAAGATGATTCTCCGGGTACTGAAGAGCAAAATGTTTATGAGTTGCGTAATCCGATTGGTACCGGGGTGATTGCTAAAGCGTCGAAAAAAGATCAAGTGCATCTTCCTAACGTGGAAAATCCTGAAGATTTAATTAAATCACCGGGTGACAAGCCATTGCCTGCTGGATTTGGCTTTGTTGCACCTGATTGGCAATTGCGGCAGCGATACGCGGGTACCTATGATGAGCAATGGCAGAAAAACAGAATGCCATTATTGCCCAAAAATTTTGATCGAAAATTTTTCAATGCCGCTCATCCGGATTTGATTGCCGATGGGTTTTTAAAAGGAGATGAAAGGGTTCATGTGACGAATACCGTACCGGAGGGTGAATTGTCGTTTAATTTACCAGGCAAACAGGTTGGCATTCAGTTGTATTGGAAAGATGGTCGCACTGAAAATTTGCAGGTGAATGTGGACAGTATTGTCGTGGATACCGATGAAATGAGCCTACAATTACTTTGGCGTGCGAGCATCGCGATAGATAACAAGGCGAAAGATATTGAGATCGTCAAAGTGAATAGCCTTGATGTCGTTCGTCAAGAAGTGTCTGTATAAAATGACGAGTTTAGTTGACAATAAAAATAAAATAATCGTCGCCGGCGCAAATGATAAACTGAATATTTTTTGGGTGCGAGGGTAAGCTAGGTTTTAATGCTTGGTTTTTCGCGCGGGGATTGAATAGCATAGGCGTGGTCTATACGACGTGGGCCACGATGGCGGATGATACAGGAAAAGCCTCAAAAATGCTTGATTTTTATAAAACATGCTGAGTCTGTGTGACGATGCTCAGCATGTTTATCAACGCATTCGTCAAGGTTAATAAATGGGCGAAGTCATCACTCCTTTTTTCGAAAAACCTACCCTAAATTGATCTTGGCTAAAAGTGAAGACAAACCCCGTTTTGGTTGAGTGTTTTTATCGGCGTGTTGACACATTGACGGATGAAATTTTTCCGATGCGTATTGGTGCGCGCTAAATACCGCCAATTGATCTGGTGAGGCAAGCCTGCTAATTGATAGAGGCTGGGTGGAGGATAATAAAATGCATCAATAAATTGGGTGAAAATGCGCTTAGCGAATAATTGTAGACATTTTCTTTGCCAAGTTGAAGAAATGGCTATTTTATTCGCGAACATAGATTGAGCGTGAGCAATATGACGGGCTTCATCCAGTACATGATGCGTGGTGATTTGTCGAATGACGGGGCAAATTTGAGCATCACTTCGCCGAATTAAACGATTCATTTCATCGGGCACTTGTTCGCCAATGAGCACGGCCAGCCAATATAAGCTGGATTTAAATGGCGCATAGAGTGCCACAAAATTAGCTACGTTCCAGCGATATAGTGCTAAAGTGGGGATTTTTAATTCGCTTCGTTTGATTAGCTCCAGAAACATCAAGCTGTGACCGGTTTCTTCTCTTAGCTCGTGCAAGTGATATATCTGGGTAGCAAGATCGTGCCGCGAATTTTTTAAGCTGCGCGCAATACGCTCAATAAAAAGGCTTTCTAACCATAACGCACCGTGTATAAAATGCAGAAACTCATAATGAGAAAGATGCTTTTGCTGCGTGAGCGATAAATTCTGGTATTCAGGCAAACCATAAAGCGTTAGTGCTTTTTCCGGAAGCCAAAATTTATCATGATCAATATTTTGCCAGTCGATTTCAGCCAGTGGGTCTTGGTAAGGGAGGCTATTACGGATTAATTGATCACTTAACAGCGTTGTGTTTGGTTGGGGCAAGGGCGTTTGTCGGTTAAGCATGGATGTTATGTGAAATATTTTAATAAATTTAAGGGATTTTTTTGCTGTCGGTTCACGATAATGGTGTATAAATGATGCACCGACTGTTTTTCATTTAATCAAATCGTATATTTGTTATCTAGCCTTTGGATAGGCGTTCTGTTCATTTTAGAATAAACGAATATAAACTGTATACTTATTGTTGCGCTAGTTAGCAAACTAGTTTACCCTTGGCGACCTTTCAAGCCTATAAGTATTTACGGAGAGGTGGTCGAGTGGTCGAAGGCGCACGCCTGGAAAGTGTGTATACGTTAATCGCGTATCGAGGGTTCGAATCCCTCCCTCTCCGCCAACAATGCAGTATCCCCTGTCAAGTTAAACCCCGTCAAGATGGTTAAATGCTAACGAGTGAAACCTCTGTTTTCATTTCTAAAAGTATTATCTCCTCACCTGTTAAATTCTCGGACAGGCTCCTAGCCAAGCAAAGTGCTTGCGATATGCTGTGATTTATTCAAGAATAGTATGGCGCCAACTAATCATATAAGTAATCTGCAAAGGAAATCAGTACGGCTTGTCTTGTTCTGGCTCGTCAATTGTCGGCGGTGAGGTGTTGCTAACATTTTAATCGCCGCTTGACTGAATAATGTACCACATGAGAAATGAGCAAAAAATGACAAAAGAAAACGAGCGACTCCAACAAGCCAAGCATGGGGTTCCCTGGAAAAAATGGGGGCCTTATTTGAGTGAAAGGCAGTGGGGAACGGTTCGTGAGGATCATAGCTCAGACGGTAACGCGTGGCACTATTTTCCTCATTCACAAGCGGGCGCTCGCGCCTATCGTTGGGGTGAAGATGGATTGGCCGGGATTAGCGATGATCAACAACGATTGTGTTTTGCCGTGGCACTTTGGAATGGCAAAGACCCGATACTCAAGGAGCGTTTGTTTGGTTTGACCGGTCCTGAGGGCAATCATGGTGAGGATGTTAAGGAGTATTATTTTTATTTGGATAATACTCCGACGCATAGTTATATGAAGTATTTATATAAGTATCCGCAAGCCGCTTTTCCCTATCAAGATTTAGTCTCTACCAATAGTCAACGTTCTAAACACGAGTCAGAATATGAATTGTTGGATACCGGGGTGTTTAATGAAGATCGTTATTTCGATGTGTTTGTTGAATACGCGAAAGTGGCATCGGAAGATTTGCTAATTAAAATCAATGTCGTTAATCGTGGACCCGCCAGCGCCTCGTTACGCGTTTTGCCGACCTTATGGTTTCGCAACACCTGGTCATGGATGCCGGGTCAGGCAAAGCCGTCGTTATCGATCGGGCAAGCCAGTGATGATCGGCGTATCATCTTGGCCAGCCATGCCCAGTTGGGTGACTATCAGCTGATTTGTGAGGATAAGGTGCCTGTGGTGTTCGTTGACAATGAGACCAATGCACAGCGTTTATTTGGTAGCAAAAATACTAGCGATTATGTGAAAGATGGCATCAACAACTATGTACTTTTCGGTGATAACACAACGGTTAACCCCGAAGGCACCGGTACCAAGGCGTCGGCAGACTATACCTTGACTTTGGCAGCGGGTGAAAGCCAGGTCATACGCTTGCGTCTGCATCGGGCTGACAATACTGAAACCTGCTCGGCGTTTGATACGTTTGATGCGATTTTTGATCAGCGATGTCAGGAAACCGACCAATTCTATGCACAATTGTATAACGATCAATTACCCGAAGATGCTCAACGAGTGATGCGTCAAGCCCTCGCTGGTATGTTATGGAGTAAGCAGTATTATGAATATGATGTTGCACGTTGGTTGCAGGAACAACCGGGGACCGCGTCGCGCAACACCGACTGGCAGCATATGAACAATCACGATGTCATATCGATGCCCGATAAGTGGGAATATCCTTGGTATGCGGTATGGGATACCGCCTTTCATACCATTGCATTGGTGATGGTCGATGCTGATTTTGCTAAACATCAGCTGCAACTGTTTCTAGAGGATCGTTACCAACATCCCAATGGCCAGATTCCGGCGTATGAATGGAATTTTAGCGATGTCAATCCACCTGTCCATGCCTGGGCGGTACGCGCTGTCTACCACATTGAGCGCGAACGGTGCGATGGCCAGGGCGATATTGAATTTTTACAAACAGCGTTTGCTAAACTTGAAAAAAACTTTCAATGGTGGGGTGAACGCAAAGGACCTGACGGCAATGTGTATCAAGGTGGGTTTTTAGGTCTGGATAACATTGGTGTGTTTGATCGCAGCGCCGAATTGCCCACGGGCGGCTATTTAGAGCAGTCGGATGGCACGGCCTGGATGGCGTTATATGCGCAGAATATGATTCAATTGTCATTGGAATTGGCTAAGCACGATAAAAGCTATCAAGCAAAAGTCATAAAATACCTGGACAATTTTTTAGCCATTGCTGCCGCCATGGATAAAATCGGCCATAATCATGACGATATGTGGGATGAAAATGATGGTTTCTTTTATGATGTGTTACGTTTTCCTGATGGCAGCGCCACCCGTTTGAAGGTGCGTTCATTAGTGGGGTTGTTACCCTTATGTGCGGCCACCGTGATTGAAGCAAAAACATTGGCGCAATTACCCGAAGTGGCCGCCCATTATCAGTCATTGGTGGATCGTAAAGAACATTTAACCCATAATATTGCGTGTCCGGTCGAGCCGGGAGTGGAAGGTCGTCGATTGCTGGCGATCATGGATGAAAACAAATTGCGCCGGGTGTTAGCTCGGTTACTTGATGAGGAGGAGTTTCTTAGCCCGTACGGTATCCGTTCGTTGTCTAAATTTCACCAGCAACACCCTTATCACTTCCATTGGCAAGGGCAAACGCATACCGTGGGGTATTTACCTGGCGAGTCCGATAGCGGTATGTTTGGTGGTAATTCCAATTGGCGTGGACCGGTATGGATACCCGCTAATATTCTGATCTTGAGATCGTTACTCTACTTGTATAGCTATTACGGGGATGATTTTCGCGTGGCTTACCCGACCGGGTCAGATGAGAAATTAACGCTTTACCAAATTGCTGAACAAATTTCTCAACGTTTGTTGCGGATTTTTCTGCGGGATGACAATGGTAAACGTGCAGTATTTGGCGGCGCGGAGACGTTTCAAAATGATCCGCATTGGCGTGATCATTTGCTCTTCTATGAATATTTTCATGGCGATGATGGCTCGGGTATTGGTGCGAGTCATCAAACCGGCTGGACCGGCACCATCGCGACGGTTCAGGCAATATTGGGGTCTTTGAAAAAGGAGGATTTGTTAACATCAGGTATGTATGGGTTAATGCAATCTTTGGTCGATCGAGAGGATGCAAAATAAGGAGCTTAGACAGGCATGAGCAATGGTAAACAACGAGATAAGGTGTCGAGTCATTATCCAACGCTTTATCAGATTAATACCCGGATTAAACACCAACCCGCTCAGCTCGACCAATGGCGTGACGCTGAATTGGATACGTTGGCTGAGCAAGGTTTTGATTGGATATGGTTGTTGGGTGTTTGGCAAACCGGCTTGGCCGGTCAGCATGTTTCTCGTACCCATCCACCTTGGCAGGCGGGTTTTCGCGAGTGTTTGTCCGATTTAGTGATGGATGATATTTGTGGGTCGTGTTTTGCGATTACCCATTATCAAGTGGACCCTCGCTTAGGTGGCAATACCGCATTACAAAACTTTCGCCACCGATTAAACCAGCGTGGCATGCGTTTAATGTTGGACTTTGTACCAAACCATACGGCGCTGGATCACCCTTGGGTTCAGAAAAATTCAGCGTTTTATCTACGACGTAGCGCGGCTGAACTCGCCGCCGAACCACAAAATTATATCGCCTTAGAGACGGATCAGGGTCAACAAATATTTGCTCATGGTCGAGACCCTTATTTCGATGGTTGGCCAGACACTTTGCAGCTCGATTATTCCAATCCTGAATTGCAAGTGGCGATGCACGCGGAGTTGCAACACATCGCGACCTTATGTGACGGTGTACGCTGTGACATGGCGATGCTGGTGTTACCCGACATATTTCAGCGAACCTGGGGGCAAAGCATCGCGTCCTTTTGGCCCTCTGCCATCACCGCCGTGCGTGAACAGCTTCCAGAATTTGTCTTTTTAGCCGAAGTGTACTGGGACTTAGAATGGACCTTGCAGCAACAGGGATTTGATTTTGCTTATGATAAAAAACTCTACGACCGGTTGCGTGATAAACAGGCGGTGCCTGTCGGTGAACATTTGTGGGCTGATATGTCGTATCAAAATCGATTAACTCGATTTTTAGAAAACCATGATGAACCCCGTGCCGCCGCGATTTTTACGCCACCCGGCGTCCATCAAGCGGCCGCCATCATTAATTATTTAGCCCCAGGAATGCGTTTTTTTCATGAGGGGCAGCTAGCAGGTAAACACACCCATATTCCGATTCATTTATGTCGCGGTCCGGATGAGCCGACCGACCCAGAAGTGAGTGCGTTTTATCAACAACTGCTTCAGCTTTTACAACGTGATGTGCTACGCAACGGGCAATGGCAGTTATTAACGTGTGTGTCGGCCTGGGATGGCAATCCAAGTTCGAATAACTTTATTGCCTATCGATGGCAAGCGAGCAATGACACTCGATTATTAGTCATCGTCAATTATGCGGCGCACCAGGGGCAGTGTCGCGTCAAATTACCCGAGGCGGATGTGACGGGTGAGACGATGTCTTTCCGCGATCGCCTGGGTACTGAGATGCAAACCATTCGCTTAACGATTTCAGCCACGGACGGATTATTTTTTGATTTGCCCGCCTGGGGTTATCAAGTGCTGGAGTTTGACGTCGGCCAGACGGAAAGCTAATGGTGATGGAGAACGATGTACTTGAGATGCAAATCCAAGTGTTAATCGTTTGTGGCGTATCGGGCTCCGGGAAGTCGACGGTAGGTCAACGTGTGGCTGACCATTTGGGCTGGCGTTTTATTGAAGGTGATGATTTTCATTCGCTGGAAAATGTGGAAAAAATGCGTCGCGGCGAACCGTTAGATGATCGGGATCGAGAACCCTGGTTGCAGCAGCTGCAAGATGAAATCAAAACTTGTCTTGAGCTGGGGACATCGGCGGTGCTGGCTTGTTCTGCCTTGCGAAAAAATTACCGGCAGCCACTTTGCCTGGATCCACAACGGGTTCGCTTTGTGTTTCTGATGGGTGATATTGCGCTGTTAGAAAACCGTTTAATGAAGCGACAGAATCATTTTATGGAGGCAAGTTTGTTACACAGTCAGGTTGACATTTTGGAATTATCTGATCAGGAATTTGTGGTTGATATTGATCAGTCAGTGGATCAGATGGTGGTTTCCATCGCTGATTGGATAAATCAATGATTGAAGGAATAACACGCCATGAGTTGTGATACCCAAGTCTTATTGCAAGGCCTTGCTTTTCCCGAAGCACCGCGTTGGCATGACAACCGTTTATGGTTTACTGATCAACATGCACGTAAAATTATGAGTGTTGGCTTGGATGGTCAAGCGCAATGTTTATTGGAAACGGAGGATTTACCGGGGGGATTGGGTTGGTTGCCTGATGGCACACTGCTGGTGGTTGGTATGACCCAGCGCGTGGTCCATCGTTTACAGGGGGGTAAACTAGTCCGGTACGCTGATTTATCTTCCATTGCCGGTTTTCATTGCAATGATATGTTGGTCGATCACCAAGGTCGGGTTTATGTGGGTAACTTTGGTTATGATTTGCACGGTGGGGCCGTGCCAGTGCCTGGCAAATTAGCAATGATCGAGCCCTCAGGACAGACTCGGGTGGCGGCGGAGGGATTGATTTTTGCCAATGGGAGTGTCATGACCGCCGATCAAAAAACCTTGATTGTGGCGGAAACATTTGCTTCACGGTTGACCGCATTTCAAATTGACGACAATGGTTTACTGTGTGATGCAAGTTTGTGGGCTGACTTAGCTGATGCCACACCCGATGGCATTTGTTTGGATGCCGAGGGGGCGATTTGGGTGGCGAGTCCGCGTACACGAGAAGTGATTCGGGTCGCGTTCGGTGGTGCTATATTGGCGCGAATTCGTCCGTTAGGGGTGCCCTATGCGTGCATGTTGGGTGGTGCTGAGCGCCAGACTTTATTTATTTTATCGGCAGAAACGGACGATCCCACTCAAGCTAAGGTGTTGCAATCCGGTCGCATTGAGTTTATTGAGGTGTCAGTACCAGGGGCGGGTTTACCGTGATACGGGTTTTTATTATCTAAGAGGATTCTGAGTATGCCATTGACAATAGAAAAACAGTTACAGGGACAGCGTGTTTTGGTGACGGGAGGGAGTTCCGGCATCGGCGCGGCGGTGGCACGTGCGATGGCAATGGCGGGTGCTAAAGTGGCGATTAACTATTTATCCGATAGTCGTGCGGCCCAGATTTTGGTCAATGAGATCGAGGTGACTGGCGGACAAGCGCTGGCCGTTCAAGCCGACGTTAGCCAAGAGCAATCGGTGCAAGACATGTTTCAATCGGTGATCCAGACTTGGGGCAGTCTTGACATACTGGTGGCTAATGCCGGCATACAACAAGATGCGGCTTTGACGGAGATGACACTGGCGCAATGGAATAACGTGTTGGCGGTGAATCTTACCGGCCAATTTCTTTGTGCGAGAGAAGCGGTGCGCGAGTTTTTACGCCGGGGAGTCGTGCCTGAATTATCCTGTGCGGCAGGAAAGGTTATTTGTATTTCCTCAGTGCATGATATCATCCCCTGGGCCGGACACGTAAATTATGCAGCTTCCAAAGGGGGGTTATTGATGTTTATGAAGAGTCTGGCGCAAGAAGTCGCGCATCAAAAAATCAGAGTCAACGGTATTTCGCCAGGCGCCATTCGCACACCGATAAACCGCGGTGCCTGGGAAACACCGGAAGCCGAAGCCGAATTGCTTAAATTAATCCCCTATGAGCGGGTCGGTGATCCGATGGATATTGGTCACGCGGCGGTTTGGCTGGCGTCGGATGTTTCCGATTATGTGGTTGGCACAACTTTATATGTAGATGGTGGAATGACACTTTATCCGGGTTTTCGAGAAGGAGGATAGGGGGATGGCAGAGGCGTGATGGCAAAAAAAAATGATTGATTGCCCCGAAAACATAGACCCACGATGACTTGTCGTTTCGCCTGGTCGGAACAAAAATATGCCTCGCACTCAATCCCTAAATCTCAAACGCTACGGGTATCTCCCCCAATACGAACTACATTTTCATGGTGCTTTCACCTTCCTTAGCTTCGTACATTCCTCAATGGTATTTCACGCTTAAATAAGACCGCAATAAAACCTAAACACTCAAGTGTTTCAGATATATTTCGATCATTTTTCTTTGCCAAACCATTATCTTGATTAAGAATTTTCAGTCTGGATCAAAGAGTGTCAGTTTTTGACCGATAACTCTAAAACTGATTAACGCAGTGGTATGCTCAATAAGACAATGGGTTTTGGATATTTCATGGACGTTTATTCCTTAGTTGTCATCAATTTAAAACTGGGAATGGCTCAATGGTTCAGTGTGAAAATTTAGCGGTGCTGATGACCCACTTGGATTGGCATCAGTCGCGTCGCGAACAAGCAATACCGACGGTTTCTGTCTTGGTTGGTGAAAAAATGATCGCAATGACTGGTTGGCAGCAGTGGTGTGCTGATCGGGCGCATATGGCGGTCTTGAATACCACGACTGATTTGTCGAAAATTATCGCAAACTGGTTGACACAATATGCAACACAAGGCCGCTTAATTGATGACATTAAGTCATTTTTTTTCACTCATTTAGGTGATTCCATTGATAAATTACCTGATCACACCACTCAGCCCATCACCGTTGTCAGCGAAGCATTGATTCGACAAACTGTTTTCTGTGGTGAAAGACCGGAAATGATTGTTGTTTTGGAGGTATTAGTTGGACAGGTTTTGCAGGGCGATGATGGAGTCTTATCATTATTTGAAAAACTACAGCAATTTGTGCAGTACAAAAAATCAAATTGGCAAATTATTTTGCAAGTGTTGTTGTTAATTTTCTCTCAAGGTGGACTCCCTGCTTTGTTGTTTTTTCGTGAAGAAAATGAGCCTGTGTCACCGATTGAATGGTTGACCTCATTGGCGCCTGTGTTAGAACGATTTTCGGCCGCGGCTGTAAAAGTTCCTGTCGCCGTGACTTTCGACAAACCAATATTTGAAACCTATCGTACTGACGCGATGGAATCGCGGAGCAAGACCATATTATGTGAATCTGTGTTGCAGCTGCCTCATGTCATGGCAGGCGAAGCGGGCGAATGCCTGACGATTGATCGCTTCGATGAGACAAAACTCGCAAACATGGATCAGCGGGTGGTCGTTGATGAGCGTAATGAGTCAGTCAACCCAAAGAATAAAATATTGGATCAAGAAAATTTTTCCCATGAGCCTATCGATCAGGCGCGCAGTATCGCAGAGCGTATCCTTTATGAGCAATTGCAAACGTTACCTGAAACCGCAGGGCTTTTCCAATTAAATGAGCGGATCGATATTCCGTTTGGTCATCGGAAGGATATGGAAGTCGATTTTATCTGCAAGAAACTCCATATCTCAATTGAAGTTGATGGTTATTATCACTTTCAAAACCAAGTGGCTTATCGACGGGATCGTCGTAAAGATTTGTTGTTGCAACAACATGGCTATTGGGTGTTACGTTTTCTTGCTGATGATGTTTCAAGCCAATTAACTCATATCCTTAATACAATTTTAGAGACGGTGAGAATCCGCCTTATCAATCACAAATAATGAGGTAAAATTCATGTCCGAGTCATATTTAGAAAATTTAAAAGAATTGATTTTGGTGCGGTTTTTAGCACTGCCTAAACAAAAAAAACCGGGGCCGGCGAAAATCTGTAAAGAGATGTATGCGTTATTTCAAGAAGTTTTCCCAGCGCGTAATGCCTTTGATGATTTGATGGATTCGGCATTCAATCAGTTAACCGATGAGCAGTGTATTGAGCGTAAACCTTTTGCATTAAAAGACGCGGGATACCAACGTGCCTTACTGTATCTCGGCGTGGCTGAAGTGCCAGGTAATATGACTTGGCAAACACTGCGCAATAGTTATTTGATGGCCAAGGTGTATGGGCTTGATGCTGAATCCTCTGAGGCAAGAAAGCAACTGCAAGATATCAATAAACTCAAAGGCTGTGTGATAAATCATGCCTATGCATTAGATTTGCCTGGCGAACCCACCCTAAGACAATCCATCCATGCTTTATTATGGCAGAAAATGGGCGTGGCAACCGATGTTGAGTTCAATGAAAAAAATGTCATTCGACATTTACTCGAATTGGACCTTGATGAGCGTTCGCCTTTGGATGCAAAATCACTGAGAGATGTGGTTGTTAAAAAAGAAATTAAGGCACATAGCCATCGAGGGTACGAAATTCGGCAACGCATTTTGCAACAACTGGTTGGCAAACCGAGTGATAAAGATCAAACAACAGCGAAAATTCATCAGATAACCGCTAACCTATCAGAATCGGAGGTGGTTGATGAAGTGCCGGATATCGAAGCCTTTGCCGAGCAAGTACAACAGGCGGCACAAACCAGTGAGACCGGATGGTTTGGAGAACGTAAAGTTTTTATTAGCCATATTTGGAGGAACATGCAGAAAAATGCTGGTTACCCTAAGATAGATTTTCCAAAATTTAAAAGATTGCTCACTGACGCGAATAAACAAGAACTACTCACCTTGAGCCGAGCCGATCTTGTGGCGGCCATGGATGCCAACGATGTGGCTGAATCGGAAACTCAGCATCTCAATGCAACTTTTCATTTTGTTAACATTTAGGAGCAGCAAGCATGTCAGATGCTAAAAGAATTGACCCTCGTGTGCAAGCTTTTTGCTCGATGCAGGGTTTTGATGTTTTTCATTCCGTTTCACACCGTCATGATATCTGGAAACAAGATCTGTATGATGTGGAAAGCATTCATGCGGAGGCGCGTGGTGCTTTTGAACAACTCGTTGATCAGGCCACGACGTCATCGGGTTTAACACATGGCAAGACATTGTTGGTTTTGGGTGAGTCGGGCAGCGGCAAAACTCATCTCATGCGATCTTTTCGAAATTACGTGCATTCTGGTAAGTTGGGTTATTGTGGTTATATGCAGATGACCACGCAAACCGATAACTATGGGCATTATATATTAAGCAACTTGATTGATTCGCTGGATCAGCCCTATAGCGAACCTGGGTTGGAGTCATCGGGACTGATGTACCTGTCAAATACCTTGGTCGAAAGTAAAGGCATTTTGTCTTCGGAACAAGTGATGCAGCTCCGCGAGGGGGCGCACAATGATCAAGCCTTAGGTGAGTATGTTTGCCAATTAGTTGACCGGCTGACGTCCGATGTGCAATACCGTGATCTTGACTTAGATCTGATGCGAGCGCTCATGTTTCTTCAGCGGGATGATCCGCGAATTAAAGGGCGTGTTTTAAAATATCTACGATGTGAATATTTGCCTGATTTTGATTGGAAGGTACTTGGTGGTGTATTAACTCGAGAGAATACCTCAAATCCACAGCGTATGGTGGAAAACTTAGGACGTACCATGCAAGCAGTACATGCACAACAAGCCGCATTGGTGCTTTTAATTGATCAACTCGAAGATATTTACAACCTGGATGATGCCGATAAAAACTTCCGTCGGGCAATGGATACGATTCGTCAAATTTCAGATAATGTGCCGTCTTCGATTGTTGTTATTAGTTGCCTCGAAGATGTTTATGTTACAAAAAAGAAACATTTGACCCGTTCGGTCATTGATCGTCTGGAACATGAACCCAAACCCGTTGACTTGAAAAATCAACGTAGCCTCAAAGATATCAGACATATTGTGGCAAAGCGTCTGGGGAATTTATATGATATGGCTGAAGTCGCCATTGAAGATGAACATTCAACGTTTCCTTTTACTGAATTACAACTGAAAGAATTAGTTAACTTAACAACACGCAAGGTGATTAATTGGTGTCGAGAATATCGCGAACAGTGTATTCACCAAGGGCAATTAATTGCGACGATGGCTCAGCCTGTCGCTGATGTTTCTCCGGCGCACCAAAATATTACCAAGCTGGAGCACGCTTGGAGTCTTTATCAGAGTGAGTATCGCCATGAGATATTGGATGATGACGACAAGCTCATTCGTTTGTTAGCTTGGGCGTTAGAGCAATGTGTCAAAGAAATTGCCTCCGATCACACGATTCAAACAACCCCGGAAGGATGGTTAATGGGGATTGAGATTCTCGCGCCTGATAACACTCGCCAGCAACTGATGCTTGGGCTTTGCAATAAGCGCTCGCAAGGCGGTGGTTTGATGCGGCAAATTAATCAACTGGATCAGCGGGCGGGCAAGGCGCTACCGGTGATTGTTCGTACCACCGAATTTCCACGTACTCGAACCAGTGCGGTATCAAAGCGTATTGGTGATTTAATTAGTACCAAATCGGCGCGGCGTGTACTTGCGGAGGATTCTGACTGGCGCACCATGGCGGCGTTTCGAGATTTTATTCAAAAACACCAACAAGACGAAATATTTGCTGAGTGGCGCTGTGTGGAAAAACCCTTGACGCAACTAAAAACACCACAGAAAATTTTAGGCTTTGATGAATGGCTGAAAGACGCTGCCAAGTCGGTGCAAGAACCCACGTCTCGTCCAACGTTACCGGTGTTGTCTGCCGTTCCAGAGACTGAGAAACAACAACCTAATGTCAATTCTGTTGTGTGTCAACCGGGAGAAATTTCGGTGGGCATCGAAATTGGTTTGCAATCCAAGGTCGTGACATTGGTGCGTGAGACACTGACAAAACACGTGGCCTTTTTAGGATCATCGGGCAGTGGCAAAACAACCGTGGCCTTGAATATCATCGAGCAATTACTGTTAGGCGGAATACCCGTGGTATTAATTGATCGAAAGGGGGATTTATGTCGTTATGCTGATCCAGCGTGGTGGGATGAGGTATTGCCCGATCCGATACAGCAAGGCCGAAAAGAGCAACTGAGACAACAAATTGATGTCCATCTTTATACACCGGTGCATCCAGAAGGTCGCCCGTTAGGGTTTTCTGTGATCCCTGATAATTTGAGCGAACTCAATGAATTTGAACGTCATCGCGTGGTTGAACATGCCGCGAATGGGTTAGCGGCCATGATGGGCTATCAGAAAACCAATAGCGATAAAGCGCGTATTGTCATATTATCGAAAGCCATTTCATTGTTAGCCAATTCAACGTCGCCCAAACCATCGTTGAAACAACTTATTGAAATAATATCTGAGCCAGATGCTGCACTCGTTAGTGAGGTTGGATACCTTGACTCGAAAAATTTTAAAAAATTATCACAAGATTTAAATATGTTGCTTCACTCACACCGTTTTTTAGTTTCCTCAGAGACCGAGCCCTTGTGTATTGATACCTTACTTGGTAAAGGTAATCGTATGACACCAGGCAAAACCCGGTTAAGCATTATCAGCACTAAATTTTTGAATGACAATTCAAAAATAGAATTTTGGGTATCACGATTGTTGGTGGATTTTGGTCGTTGGATTAATCGCAATCCAACGGAGACCTTACAAGCGGTGTTAATGCTCGATGAAGCGGATTTATATCTACCTGCACAACGTAAGCCAGCGACGAAAGAGCCGATGGAAAATCTCATTAAACGCGCACGCTCGGCGGGCCTTGGGTTATTTCTGGCGACGCAGAATCCCGGTGATTTTGATTACAAGTTTCGAGAAAATATTTTCACCTGGTTTATCGGGAAAATTAGTGAAAGAAATTCGGTAAAAAAAGTCGAACCGATGTTTGAGTTATCGAATATCAATGTTGCGACAAAATTGCCCAACCAGGGGACCGGTGAGTTTCATCTCTTACAAGCCGGCCATGTCAAAGCCTTGAAATGTGGTAGGTCGTTAATGGAAACTAAACAGTTGGCAGAGAATGAAATACTGAGTTTGGCGAGCAAATCGGTTGAAATTGAGCCAAGGGTTTTGCGAAGGGGTTGATTGCTACGGTACTTGCTTTTGCATTAGGGCGGCCGGTCTTGCTCTGATGCAAAAGCTAGGATTAAACACGTATTGGCTGTTTTCGGCCATTTTTTGGATTTAGATGTCAGTAAAGATCAGATATTAATTGAGTGTGTGTGAAAAACAACCCGATTAAATGTTATGTACTCCCTTCTTGTTTAATTCCCTTTCTTAGAAATCGAGAAAAAACCCGTTTACTGATATACTTTCAGAGAGTGCGGTCATCATTCGATCCGTGTTTTCAGTCAATGCTAATGAATAGTGATTATGGGTACACAAAAGAAAAGTCCGAAAAAACCATCAAATATTATTGGCCTTAATAAAAAGGCCAGGCATGATTATTTTATTGAGGACACCTTTGAGGCCGGTATGGCTTTGGAGGGGTGGGAAGTCAAGAGTTTACGTGCTGGACGTCAGCAAATGCGGGATAGCTATGTGATGATCAAACGCAGCGAGGCGTTTTTAATCGGTTTGCACATTTCTCCGTTATCCACCGCCTCGACGCATATTTCGCCGGATGCAACGCGGATGCGTAAATTATTGCTCAATCGTAAGGAGTTGGATCGATTGATTGGCGCCGTGGAACGGCAAGGTTATACCCTCGTGCCGTTATCGCTTTATTGGAAAAAAGGTTTAGCCAAAGCGGAAATTGGTTTGGCTAAAGGCAAGCAGATGCATGATAAACGTGCCACTGAAAAAGATCGTGATTGGCAACGAGATAAACAACGTATTATGCGGGATCGTTGAGCTTTTTAGCCTCATTCCTTAGTTGATAGCTGTCGTTTGCTTTTTTGGTTTTTTAGTTTTATTTGAGGCCGTTGCGGAGCTTGTTAACATCTCTCGGGCATGGTGTTTAGTGGCTTCGGTGATTTGAATACCACCGATCATGCGGGCAATTTCCTGCACCCGTTGGGTTTTGTTGAGTTTTTCAATGTGGGTGCCAATCTGACCGTCACCCTTGGTATTGGTGGCTTTTTTGACAAATAAGTGATGGGTGCCTTTCGCTGCCACTTGGGCTTGATGGGTGATGCAAATGATTTGGCGTTTTTGCCCCAATTGTTTTAATAAGTCGCCGACGATTTCAGCGACTTGGCCACTAATACCCACATCAACTTCATCAAACACTAAGGAGGGAATGTGGGCCACTTGGGTGGTGACAACCTGGATGGCCAGACTGATTCTTGAGAGTTCGCCACCCGAGGCGACTTTAGCCAGTGGTTTGGCGGGCTGTCCGGCGTTGGTAATGACTTGAAATTCGATTTTCTCAAGACCAAATGATTTGATTTCCCCCGCTTTGAGCGGTTCTAAAGCCACCAAAAATTGACAGCTTAACATACCCAGTTGCTGTAATAACTGGCTCACTTTTGTCGCTAATTTTTTGGCATACTCGGCACGTGTTTGGGAAATTTGTATCGCGAGCGCGTGATATTGGTTGAGTGTGGTTTGGATATCCTGTTCGATGTCCTCTAATTGAACGTCAATGGTTTCTATCTGTGCGAGTTCGTTTTCCAGTTGGGCTAATTCGTTTAACAGATCGTCTGGTTGACAGCGATGTTTGCGCGAAATATCCAAGATGGCGGTGATGCGGTTTTCAATGTGTTCAAATTCATTTCTATCAATATCGGTGTCGAGTTGTTGGGCACGCAGTTCTGATACGGCTTCTTCGAGTTGAATACTGGCGGTTTCTACTAATTCGATGGTGGCTTGCAATTCGGGTTGATATTGGCTGGTTTCCGAGAGTGCGGATTTGATCGATGACAAATGCGCTAAAACGGCACCGTCACTGTCATACAGGGTATCGAGCGCGGTGTTGAGTGATTGATGTATTTTTTCAATATTGGCGAGTCGTTGATGTTCGCTGTCTAAATGTTTCCATTCATCTTCTTGCAGTTGTAGGGCGTGTATTTCGTTAATTTGATATTTTAAAAACGCAATTTTTTTCGATCGATCTTCTATGTCTCCGGATAGCTTATTAAATTGTTGTTGCAGGATGGCATAATGACGATAAATGTCTTGTAGCTGGCGGGTTTGGTCGAGGTGCCCGGCGTAGTTATCCAGCAAATAACGTTGTTCCTCACGCCGTAGCAGAGACTGGTGTTGATGCTGGCTATGGATGTCAGTTAAGTTTTCTGCCAGTTGTTTGACTAATTGCAGAGGAACCGGACGGCCATTGAGATAGGCGCGGGAGCCACTTTCACGAGTAATGGTACGGCGTAAAATGCATTCTTTGTCAGCCTCTAATTCATGTTCGGCTAACCAGGTTTGTGCGGCGTGATTATCATGAATGTTAAACGTGACCACCACTTCCGCCCGTTGGCTCTGTTGGCGTATGAGGCTTTGATCCGCCCGATCACCTAATGCGATACCTAAGGCGTCGATGATAATTGATTTTCCTGCCCCGGTTTCTCCGGTGAGTACGGTCATTTCTGATTGAAGGTCTAATTCGAGATGATCAACAATGGCGAAGTGTTGGATTTGAATATGCGATATCATAACATTTTTTGCGTTAAGGCGATAAAAAACGGCTTAGCTAAAAAATTAATCGGAAGTTTTTGATGGATTTCCCCCCGTTTTTTTTTAACCAAACTGTTTTTAAGCTCGGTTTGATTGTGGATGAATAATTTGTTTATAATTTTTCACCCCAGCGAAGTTTTGCTCGCAAAATTTCGAAATAATTATAGTCTGCGGGATGCAACAATGTGATTTTTCGATCGAGGCGATGGATTTTAATCCGGTCCCCCGCGACGACGCCAAGATTAATTTGGCCATCGCAGGTGACCTGGGCGCGTGCGTGTCCCCCTTCGCTAATCGTGATCTCTATCACGCTGTCACCACCAATCACGAGTGGTCGTTGGCTGAGGGTGTGGGGGCAAATGGGGACTAATATAATGGCATGAAGTGTCGGGGTTAAAATCGGGCCTCCCCCAGACAGGGCATAAGCGGTAGAGCCGGTTGGGGTGGCGAGAATAAGGCCATCTGAGCGTTGGGTATTGACGAAAGCATTGTCAATGACCGTTTCGAATTCAAGCATCCGGGCTTCTTCCCACTTATGTACGACGACATCATTAAATGCAATGTTATCGCTAATGGCGACGCCGTCGCGTATAATTTCTGCACGTAATAATAGTCGCTCTTCCGCGATAAAATTTCCACTTAAAATTTCGCTAAGTTTGCTATCCATATCATCAATGGTGATATCGGTTAAAAAGCCTAAATGCCCCATGTTGATGCCAAGTAAAGGGACGTCATAATAAGCGAGTGATCGGGCAGAGTTTAACAGGGTGCCATCGCCGCCCATGACGATGACTAAGTCACAAAGCGCTGCCATTTCTTGGCGGGACGTGCTATGTAAGTTGGAAATAGCGGTAGATTGAGCGGTATTTTGGTCAAGTATGACATTGATTTCGTGCCGTACGAGAAAATCATTCAGCGTTTTAATTTGCTCGCCGATATCTTTATTAGCATATTTGCCTATTATTCCTACGGTATTTATCGGGTTGTGCATAAATGTGCCCTCGTGATGTCATAGTAACTTAGCATGTTATTTTCGCTGCGAACAGGTTTGTCAATGGCGCAGGAGTTGGGGAGTTGTTTTTGCAAAATTCGATTTGTGATAGCGATTGTTCGACTTGTTGTTTTTTACGACTAAGTAGGTGAACATAATTATTTTAACAAAATTTGCGAAGCCTGTTTTTTGCCCTTCAAGGCACGGCGAAGCCGAGTATAGTGAGCTATGTGAGTGAAGCCGTTACGCCGAAGGGCGGGAAATAGGCGAGTCAATGTTAATCGCCTGTTTATATATGGCGGTTCAGTAGCGGTTTCCTTGACAGCATTGCCGAGTAAATTTAGCCTAGGTAGGGAATTTAATCGAGTTGGACGATGAAGGATGTCCGTTATTTTGCTACTTTTGAAAAATTATTAAAAACATTCAATTAATTTGGGGGGGCGTTGAAAAAAGAATCATTATCAAAGCAACTGATTGATTACCCCAATGATCGTCTTCTCAATACCATTAAAACTAACATTACGTGACTAAGTCAATTTTGCCCAAAAACACGAAAAAAACTGAGATGTCAGAGCGCGCCCAACGTATTTTAAAGGTGCTCATCGAGAAATATATTGACCATGGACAACCGGTGGGGTCGAGTGTGCTTGCTAAAAGCTCTGGATTAGACCTCAGTTCGGCGACCATTCGTAATGTGATGGCGGATCTCGAAGAGATGGGGCTGATAAAAGCCCCGCATACTTCGGCAGGGCGCATACCAACCGAACAAGGTTATCGCCTGTTTGTGGATAGCCTGTTAATCGTTAAACCACTAAAAGGTCCGGTGGTTGAGCGTATAAAGGACAAACTGGATCAAAAAGACAATGTCAGGAACTTATTAGACTTAGCGTCTGACCTCTTGTCTGATGTCACTAGTATGGCTGGCATTGTGATGTTACCACGGCGGGTGCAAGCTTCGATTCGGCAAATTGAGTTTTTACCCTTGTCTGAAAATCGCATATTAGCCATTATTGTGATTAACGAATGCGAGGTTGAAAACCGGATCTTGGTAACGAATAAAACGTATACCCACTCTCAACTACAACAAACCGCAAACTACCTGAATTCGGTGTTAGCTGGAAGAGATTTGTATACTATTCGGTCACAATTAGTGCAAGAGTTAAAAAATGCGCGCCAGGAAGTCAATGAGTTGATGGAAACGGTAATCGATCTTTCTGAGCAATTGTTTCCTGGAAAACCTGAAAGTAATTTTGTGGTGGCGGGTCAAACCAATTTGATGAGTTTTTCTGAGATGGCTGACATTGATCGTTTACGATTATTATTTGAAGCCTTTCGAGAAAAGCGAGAAATTTTAGAAATTTTTGATCATTGTTTGTACTCTCAAGGGGTGCAAATATTCATTGGGTCCGAGTCCGGGCAGAATGTATTAGATGAGTGCAGCTTGGTGACCTCCAATTATACGGTGGATGGACAGGTGCTCGGTGTGCTCGGTGTGATTGGACCGACCCGAATGGCCTACGAAAGAGTCATCCCCATTGTTGATATTACCGCTAAATTGGTGGGTGCAGCATTGGAATTTAAACAGTAGCCCCTATATATAGCCGTAACGAAGGATTTTTCCAAGTGCGGCGCATATTTTTTCACCTTGTCGACATTGTGTTCGATCAATCTCGGCCTCACTTACCTCGCTTGGAAAAGTCATCAGTGTCAAAAAACGCGGATATGATTTGTCACTTTTTAACCTGAATGATGCAAATATATACCCATTAATGGTGATGGGTTGTGCATTGTGGCACCCATGGAAACTTAACTTTACGGCATGCTAACGGAGAATTGTATGAGTCATGAACCGGATATAACTGTTGAGTCGAAAAAACAAGAGACTCCCATAGAAACAACAATTGATCAAAATGGAGAACCGCAAGCAACGGCACAAGAGATGGATGAGACGGAGACCGTCATAGATGAACCCGGTGCGTCGGGTGATAGTGAGCAGGATACCATCGTGGCATTGGCCGAAGCTCAGGCAAAGGCGGACGAATATTGGGAGGCTGTATTACGTGCGCGGGCGGACTTAGAAAACGTTCGGCGGCGCTCAGAAATCGATTTAAGTAATGCGCACAAATTTGCCTTGGATAAGTTTGTCCAGGAGCTCCTGCCCATCATGGATAGTATGGAACTGGGTCTCGCGGCTGTCGCTTCAGAGAGTGCTGAAGTAGAGAAATTTCGAGAAGGTAGCGAGCTGACGCTAAAAATGTTTGTGGCTGTCTTGGAAAAATTTGGTTGCACCCAGATCAATCCGCTGGGGGATAAATTTAATCCCGATTTGCATCAAGCGATAACCATGCAAGAAAAGGAGGGTGTGGCGCCAAATACCGTATTGGCCGTGGTGCAAAAAGGGTATCAATTAAATGAGCGTTTGGTGCGTCCGGCGATGGTGATTGTTGCCAAATCAGCGAGTCCACCAAAAACCCCAAATATCGATGAGATGGCATAAAATCGATGTTGTATTTTTAATAATGTAGTTTGGTTTGCGCTTTGATTTTAGAATGAATTTTGAATGATAGACGATAAAACGAGCGTGCCATTTAGGCAATTATCATTCATTCATGCGCTGCCGGTAGCTTGAATTTGTTCGACCAGTCCCAATATTAAAGCCAAAGGCAAAAATGTCTCAGTTTTTCTGGCATTTCACAAAGAATTTTGGATGGAGATTACGCGATGGGTAAAATAATCGGCATTGATCTAGGTACCACTAACTCCTGTGTTGCGATCATGGAGAGTGGTAAACCTAAGGTGATCGAAAACAGTGAAGGTGATCGAACCACTCCTTCAGTAGTGGCATTTTCGGATGATGGTGAAATTTTGGTAGGCCAATCGGCTAAGCGTCAAGCCGTGACCAACCCAATCAATACTTTTTATGCAGTGAAACGACTGATTGGGCGGCGCTTCGATGAAAAAGTGGTACAGCGTGATATTTCGCTGGTTCCCTACACCATTAGTCGAGCGGATAATGGGGATGCTTGGGTCGAAGCGAATGGTAAAAAAATGGCGGCGCCGGAAATTTCTGCCCGGGTGCTCATGAAAATGAAAAAAACCGCCGAGGACTATTTGGGTGAAGCGGTGACTGAAGCGGTGATTACCGTGCCAGCGTACTTTAATGATTCACAACGCCAGGCGACCAAAGATGCCGGTAAAATTGCCGGTTTAGACGTTAAGCGGATTATCAACGAACCAACCGCTGCCGCTTTAGCCTACGGTATGGATAAAAAGCGTGGCGATAGCAAAATTGCTGTCTACGACTTAGGGGGGGGTACCTTTGATATTTCCATCATTGAAATTGCTGAAGTCGAAGGTGAGCATCAATTTGAGGTATTGGCGACCAATGGGGATACCTTCTTAGGTGGTGAAGATTTCGATGTTCGGTTGATCGATTATTTAGCGGATGAGTTCAAAAAAGAATCTGGGATTGATCTGCACAATGATCCTTTGGCATTACAGCGCCTGAAAGAAGGGGCGGAAAAAGCTAAAATCGAGCTATCTTCCAGCCAGCAAACCGAAGTGAACTTACCTTACATTACAGCGGATGCCAGTGGTCCGAAACATTTAAACATCAAAGTTACACGTGCCAAGTTGGAGTCGTTAGTTGAGGAATTAATCGAACGGACCATTGAGCCTTGTAAGATCGCATTAAAAGATGCGGGCTTGACGATTGCTGAAATCGATGATGTGATTTTAGTCGGTGGTCAAATTCGTATGCCTAAAGTCCAAGAAACGGTGCAAAACTTCTTTGGCAAAGAGCCGCGTCGGGATGTGAATCCTGATGAAGCGGTGGCGGTTGGCGCGTCGATTCAAGGGGGTGTCTTGGGTGGCGAAGTGAAAGATGTCCTATTGTTAGACGTGACTCCACTATCCTTAGGGATTGAAACACTCGGTGGCGTCATGACTAAGCTCATCGACAAAAATACCACAGTACCGACCAAAGCGACGCAGGTTTTTTCAACCGCCGATGACAATCAAACGGCCGTCACTGTGCATGTGCTACAGGGTGAGCGGGAACAGGCAACCGCCAATAAGTCGCTAGGACGCTTCGACTTGAGCGATATTCCACCATCCCCTCGAGGCATGCCACAAATTGAGGTGGCATTTGATATTGATGCCAATGGCATATTAAATGTATCGGCCAAAGATAAAGCCACAGGGAAAGAGCAATCGATCGTCATCAAGGCGTCCAGTGGTTTATCTGATGATGAAATTAGCCGCATGGTACAAGATGCTGAAGTTCACGCGGATGAAGATCGCAAATTCCAAGAACTGGTGCAGGTGCGCAACCAAGCTGACAATATGATTCACGCCACTGAGAAATCCATGAAAGAATTGGGTGACAAAGTGGAAGACAATGAGAGAAAAGAGATTGAAGCCGCCATGGCGGCGTTAAGAACAGCCATGGTGAGTGATGATCAAGCGGATATCGAAGCGAAAACCCAAAAGCTGACTGAGTATTCAGGAAAAATGGCTGAACGCTTATATGCGGCTCCTGGGGCAGAAGGCGCAGATACTGCGCCGCCTAAAGACTCAGATAAATCTGGCGGTGCTGGAGGATCTTCTGAGCAAGTGGTTGATGCTGAATTTGAGGAAATCAAAGAAGGCAAATAAGGTTTTCATCTTTAGAAGCTGTTCGGTTAAAAAATGAATCGGCTGCAAAGCCATCAAAATGGCCGCTTTTCCCGATTCTTTATCGAAAAAACCGTCTCATTTTGATGGTTTTTCGTGCGATATTTTTTAACCAAGCCGCTTCTTAAGGCGGTGCGGCAAGTGGTGCCGGCTTAATCCGGTTTGACTTAGGTGACAACAATATTTAGTGATGGGTCATCGGCAAATTCAGATCCATAGGTTGATAACTCACCATAGATGCATTAAATGCGTTTGTGGTCTTTCAAAATTTAAGTGGAAAAATTGATGGCAAAAAGGGATTATTACGAAATATTATGCGTTTCTCGTAATGCCAGCCAGGCCGATATCAAAAAAGCTTATCGTCGTTTAGCGATGAAGTACCACCCTGATCGCAATCTTGATGATAGTGAAGCAGAAGATAAGTTTAAAGAAGCGAAAGAAGCCTTTGATGTGATCAGTGATGATAGAAAGCGTGCTGCCTATGATCAATTTGGTCATGCGGGTGTCGATCCTTCGGCGGCCGGTGGTGCGGGCTTTGGGCAGGCGGGTGGTAATTTCGGTGATATTTTTGGCGACATCTTTGGGGATATTTTCGGTGGCGGTGGACGCGCCGGTGGGGGCGGTGGTGGAACCCGTGCTCATCGGGGGGCGGATCTTCGTTACAATCTGGAGCTGAACTTAGAAGAAGCGGTATCGGGCACCTCGGTAAAAATACGCGTGCCGACTTTAGTTGTTTGTAGTGGTTGCCAGGGGAGTGGTGCCAATAAGGGAAGTAAACCGACGGCTTGTACTACTTGTAATGGGCATGGCCAGGTTAGGATGCAACAAGGTTTTTTTTCCATTCAGCAAGCGTGTCCAAGATGTCATGGGAAAGGTGAAATCATCACCGATCCTTGCCGAGTATGCCAGGGTGAGGGGCGCGTTCAGGAACAAAAAACCCTATCCGCTAAGATTCCTCCCGGCGTTGATAGCGGGGATCGAATTCGTTTAACCGGAGAAGGTGAAGCGGGTGATCACGGTGGTCCAGCGGGTGATCTTTATATTCTGATCAAAGTGAAGCAGCATTCGATTTTTGTTCGAGATGGCTCTGATTTATACTGTGAAGTTCCGGTCAGTATTGTGGATGCGGCGTTAGGTGGTGAGTTAGATGTGCCGACCTTGGATAATCGGGTGCGCTTAAAAATTCCGCCAGAAACTCAATCGGGAAAAGTGTTTCGTTTGCGAGGTAAAGGGGTCAAACCCGTGCGTGGTGGTATGGCAGGTGATTTACTCTGTAAAGTCGCAGTGGAAACGCCAGTGAACTTGACGGTGAGGCAAAAAGAAATATTAAGAGAGCTTGATGATTCCATGAATAATGCGGCGCATCATAATCCACAAGCCAGCGGCTGGTTAAATAAAGTCAAGCATTTTTTTGAAGAAATGAAATCTTAAGCTTTCGCATCGCATGAAAAACCATCGCCTGTATCAATTAATTGGTAATGAATAAGATAATGGAAGTCATTGATGATTAGGGTGGCGATCGCAGGTGCGAGTGGGCGCATGGGACGAAGTTTGATTGAGGCCTGTCACGATGAAACGGCAGGTTTGCAAGTCAGTGCAGCGATTGGTCGTTCACAAAGTACCGTCATTGGTATAGATGCGGGTGAATTAGCGGGTATTGGTGGTATTGGGGTGTCAGTTGTTGATGATTTAGCGCAGGTCATTGATGAATTTGATGTGTTGATCGATTTTACGCGGCCTGAGGTTTCTTTACATCATGCTCGACTGTGTTCTGCCGCGCAGCGACGGCTGGTGATCGGTACCACTGGATTTACTTCTCAGCAACAACAAGAAATTAAAGATATGGGTCAGGGGTTGGCGATTTGCTTGGCTCCCAATATGAGTGTGGGTGTTAATCTCAGCCTTAAGTTATTGGATTTAGCCGCCCGTATTCTGGGTGATGATGTCGACATTGAAATTATTGAAGCACACCATCGGCATAAGGTGGATGCGCCGTCAGGCACCGCGTTGCGCATGGGGGAAGTGATTGCCGATGCGCTAGGTAGAGATTTACAAGCGTGTGCGATTTATGGGCGTGAAGGGATTACCGGCGAACGCCCTCCAAAAACCATTGGATTTGAAACCATTCGAGCGGGCGACATTGTGGGGGAGCATACCGTGATGTTTGCTGGTCTGGGAGAACGTCTTGAAATTACCCATAAAGCATCAAGTCGTATGACATTTGCTCGTGGTGCAGCGCGCGCCGCGCAATGGATCATGCATTGTGAACCGGGATTTTATGACATGCAAGATGTCTTGGGTTTACGGAATTATCTATAGGCATGGAATGGTAGGCTATATTTCTAGTTGAAAAATTACGCCAAAATGGTTATCTTCATATCGGTGGGTTAGTTCTAAATACCTCAGAAAATGCTTGTTAAATATTCAGATTAGCGCAAATTAGGTGTTTTATTGCCCGGATGATCTGTCTGTCTTAGTCGGCTAAATATAATAATATGAGTGTATTTTAGGTTTCAGTGGGTGGTTATCTGATGCGCTTGTTTATCTCAAGAGGATTCCTGTTATTTGGCTGTCGCCTCGCTTGATTTTTCAGGTGACGCCGTTGTGTTGCGGGCAGGGAATACTTACGTTTGTCATCACCAACGAGCCAAATATACACCCAAACAGTTTCTCAGGGGTGGGTTGGTATGATGGGAAAATCACATAATCACTGCGCATATCTGACAAGACATTTTCAATTCTTTCATTATATTTTTCTTGTATTGTCTATTATTTTGGCATTTGGGTTAAGTGCGTGTGGTGAGCGATTGCCCTCCAAGAGCAGTGCTAAAAAACAAAAAACCACCAGTGATGTACTTATTATTCAAGCCAAGTGGAATGCTGACTTATCACGGCTTGAAGTGGCCGGGCTTGCTGCACTTGAAGATTCTAAGGTATCTGTAAAGGATGCAGAAACAGGTCAAGTCTTGGCAAACGTCGCGGTGAACGATAAAGACCAGCAATGGATTTATACGGATTCCGAATTGACGAGCATACCTTGCACAGTCATTGCTGAATCGGAGTCATTAATTGAATCCGCTGTGGTGCAAAAAGTACCGAATACGCTTTGCCAGCAAAAAGAATTAGCTGCCCAATCAGATTCACCTCCCTTGGTAAAAATTGTTAATCCCGCCCAGGATTTATTAATCATGGCTGGCAGTGCTGTGTATTTTTCCGGGGCTGGACTGAATAAAAATACCACGGAGGGACTGCATTATCATTGGGATTTTGATGGTCGGCTGGAAGAGAACCGAACACCCGTGCCTGGAAATATTGTGTTTAGTGAGCCAGGCGCTTACCGCGTACAATTAACCGCAAGAAATGCACAAGGTGTTATCAGTACCAATGTGGCTGAGCGTATTATTTCGGTGCGAACCTCGGCTGATAATCAGCCGCCAGTTGCCATTATCGAAGTCCCTAGCAAAAATTTAAGCATGACGGTGGGTGACGTGGTGCCGTCATTCATTGGGTCGGGATATGATGTGGATTCGATGAGCGGATTAAGCTATCGCTGGGATTTCGATGGTGCTGCTCCAGTGCAATATACGATGGCCCCCGGACCGATTAAGTTTGATCAGCCTGGTAATTATCGGATAACCTTGACAGTTAAAGATGCTTTCGGCTTGGTTGATCCGACACCCGCTGTGAGGACGATTAGCGTCAAAGAATCTTTGTTTGCTATTAAAATGACACCGGGACAAAATGTACCACCGGAGAGTATCATCGAAATGCCAGCGACTGATGTGACAATAGCGGCAGGGGAGGGGGTGGCTTTCGCCGGATTTGGGGTCGATCCGAATGGTGATGCATTAAACTATATATGGCGTTTTGATCGGGTGGCGTCGGGCTCGAATTTGGCAAAACCAGGTGTCATTGTCTTTAAGCAGCCTGGTACCTATGCGATTTCATTGACCACGAGTGATCGCCAAGGTTTGGCAGATCCCACACCTGCCCGTCGCACGATTAGCGTGATTGACACGTCAAATGTTGTTGCTAATGTTGCGCCTAATGGCACGATCATTAGTCCATTTCAAGATATGACTGTTGCGCCTAATGAGGCGATTTACTTTGCCGCCATCGGGAATGACCCTGACCGAAATACACCGTTAACTTTCACCTGGGATTTTCAAGGTGAACCAACCAATGTGACAACCCAAAATCCAGGTAATGTGAGCTTTACGACACCGGGGGTTTATACCATTTCATTAACGGTGACCGATAGTTTGGGGGGGCTGGATGAGACTCCATCACAACGCATTATCACCGTTGTGAATGGAGAGAATGGTTCGAATATGCCGCCGATGGGGCATATTCGAACTCCAGTGACTGACCAAGTGATTAATATCAATGAGCGAGTTTTTTTTACCGGCGATGGTAGCGATCCTGATGCACACTTGCCATTATCTTTTGCTTGGGATTTTTCAGACGCCGCTGCCAGATTGTCAATGAGTCCTCAAAATAGAGATCCAGGCAATATTATATTTACACAAGCCGGTGTATATACCATCACTCTCAATGTGCAAGACAATTTGGGCTTGGTAAATAGCTCGCCTGCCTCTGTGGTCATTACGGTACAGGACCCCAATGCAATAAATAATGTGCCGCCTTATGGTTCCATTGCGTTACCGAGGGGGGATGTATTTATTCATACTGGGCAAACGGTTAATTTTTTAGGGGTGGGTATTGATCCTGACGATCCCATGGGAAATTTGCCCTTGTCTTACCAATGGAACTTTGGCGGCGGAGCTGACAATGCTAACTTGAAGTATCCCGGCAGTATTAGTTTCAATCATATCGGTAAATTTACCGTTAGCCTGACGGTGATGGATAGCCTGGGTTTGGCCGATCCCAATCCACCGACCGTTATAGTTACCGCCTTGGATCCAAATAATCGCGTGCCAACGGGCAATATTGATGTGCCAAATGTGGATTTGACGATTGCTATTGGCACAAAGGTACATTTTGCGGGCTCGGGTTTCGATCCTGAAGATAATCTACCATTACAGTTTGTTTGGGCGGTGGTACCGCTTGGTACGACCGCAGGTGGGGCGCCTGGTCCACTCACCGGGCCTTCCGGATATTTAACTTTTTCACAAAGTGGGATTTTCCAAGTGGAATTGCAAGTAACGGATAGTACCGGGTTATCTGACCCCAACCCGAAGACACGATTCATTGTGGTAACCGATGGATCGAATTCGGGTGGTGCTCCTTCGCTACCACCGATTCCTGATATCAATCAAGCCCCTAATGGCGTGATTGTGTCCCCGATGGAAGACATTAATGTTAGCATTGGTCAGCCGGTGGCGTTTATTGGTGAAGGCAGCGATCCAGATGGCATTGTTCCGCTTAGTTTTTATTGGGATTTTTCTGGTTATGCATCCACTTCAACGGCACAAAGTCCAGGCAGTGTGACATTTAATAAGGCGGGTCGTGTCCTGGTAACACTGACGGTGACGGATGAAAAAATATTGGCTGATCCGACCCCGCCAATGGTGGTTGTCACCGTGACGGATAATGTGCCACCAGAAGGCATGATGATGACCCCGGTGAATGATGTTTTTATCAACGTCGGGGAGACGGTGGTGTTTGAAGGCGCCGGACTGGATTGGGAAGGCAATCAAGCATTGAATTTTACCTGGGATTTTGATGGGCATGAAACGCTTCCAGGTTTAACCAGCCTGCCATCGCCGGGTGCGGTTGTTTTTAATACGCCAGGGATGTTCATTGTTACTTTAACGGTGACCGATAGGCTGGGTTTGAGTGATCCAACCCCTGATCAGCGTATGATTATGGTGGCTGATCTGCCACCGCCACCGCCACCTGCGGTACCATAAGCTGTTGTTGCCCACGTCTTATGGTGTTTCTGGTAATGGGATATTGGTTTGGCTGAGACTGGCAATGTAATTGATGCGCTCGTTGTTTTCTCCCGTGACGATTTGATTCATGGTATATTTTATGATGCCGAGTGGGGGGTATATCCAGAGAAGTTGCGAGGACATAATATTATCTAGCGCAGGAAAACGATCGTCAGATGTGATAATGGTTTGTGAGGAATCTAAAGAGAATTTGTAAGCTTCAAATTCAGCAAAAGGTGTTTTTGTGGTTTCGATACCAAGATAGCGGACGTTTTGTGTTACGTCGGCTGTGGCTGGCTCACAACGACTGTTCTCGCAGGGGAGAAGTTGGTAGTTAATGAGGCTTATTGGGTTTTCCTGGTCGATTAATGGCCATACAAATAATAATGTATTAAACTCGTCGTTGTTATTTTTTGCCCATAAAATTTGGCTATTTTGGTTGATTTTAGCGACCAAAAACCAGGCGCCATTTTCATCTTGGCGCATATATTGTTGTTGGGTGTCACTGGCTATGTTGGAAAATTCGATGGTTTTTGTGAATAATTTTACATCAGTAAAATCATCGTTATCCGGACCTGAAGTTAGATTACTGGTTGACCAGGCGTGGGTAATTTTGCCAAGCAGGTTCTGGATGATGGCGTTGTCATCGGTTCTTTCCCCGCTGACTTGATAAACCATCCGGTCCCCGGCTTGATATTGATGCAGCTTAGTATCGTTTGGCAGTCGGTAACTGGCCGTGTTATCTGGCGCGCAAGAAATCACCACAAGTAAAGCTACACAGTGTGTGGTGAGCCGGATAAATCGTTTTATTTGCATCGGGTGTGTTATTTGTTTTGTCGTAATAGTCGACGTTTATACCAATTTTTCCGTACTAATATTTGCCAAATCCAACGGGAAAATAAGTAACCAAACAAGGCACTGATTAGACCCAGCAGCAAGCAACCTAATAAAAAAGGCCGCCAAATCAATAAAAATACCGTTTCTAACCAGTCGATGGTTAAGCTAAATTCTACCTCTTGAATGGGGGTGTGTAAAACCCAGGTGCCGACCACATAGGCGGAATAAAAAATGGGGGGGATGGTGATCGGGTTGGTTATCCACACACTGACCACTGAGAGCGGTAAATTCACTTGGAATATCAGTGCGCCCGTTGCGGCTAGTAGCATTTGGAAAGGGAGAGGAATAAACGCACAGAATAATCCGATGGCAAATGCACCGCTGACGGATTTTCTATTTAAATGCCATAAATTTGGTACCAAGATACCGTTGCCAAATAGGCGTAAGCATTTTATCTGACGCAACTTTTGTTGGTCGGGAATATATTGCTTTAATAATTTTTTAGGCATGGTGCTAAATTACCTGCGGTATCTGTTTTTTTGCCAATTCGCGAAAAGATTAAGATTGTGTTGGGTTGTTGTGTTCAGCACCGAGATCCATGTTGGTTTTTGTCTTTCACCTTTCGGGTTAATCTGACTCGACTCGATTATATATTGCGGCCTTCAATATCTTAAATACTATTCGGCATTTTATTATTTTTGGTTGAGCAGTTTTTGGGATTGTTGCCTTTTTGGCGATGCTGCCAAAAATATACCGCGAATTTTTGTTGGCCTGCATTGGATGATTCATTATTTTTGATTAAAAAGAGGCTTGGGTGATTTTAGCCTATATTACACAGTTGCTGATGCGACAGATAAATTATAATAACAAATTAAGGTAACTTTTAATCATCGGGGTAAAAATCTATTTGATTTTTAGGGTTTTTAAGTAATATATGTAATGACCCAAAATCATTAGCATGATTTTCGGGACTCGAAAAGGCAAGTACCTCACTCGATTGTTTTAGCCAATAATTGACAACAGATTTCAATACAGACCGATGTTGGGGTGAATTGAGTCCTTTACCATGGATAATACGAATACAAGTGATGTTGTCAGTCAAGCATTGTCTGATAAATAAAGCGAGCAGGTTTTGTGCTTGTTGTTGGTTATATCCGTGTAAATCTAATGTGCGTTGGGGTTTGAATTGGCCACGTTTTAACCTCTTAAGTGTTTGATTTTTAACGCCATCACGTTTGAATTCGCGTTCGATTACAAGGTGTTCTATTGACGCGTATGAGAGGGTATCTTGTTGCCATGTCGGTTGTTCATGATGTGGGTAGGGATGTGAGTGATGGATTGGGTTAATTCGATGCCGTTCACGAAATGGCGTGACTTTCGTTTGGCGAATTTGTTGTGTACCAGCCACCGCTTCTCGAAACAAGGTGATATCCTCTTCAGTGAGTTTTTTCGTTTTGCGTTTCATTGGCTCATGGCATGATATGTACAAAAAACATTCAGTGATTGTATGTACAACTGGATAAAATTAATAGCAAATTTGTTTGAGCTTAGGCTTAGCGTCAGGAATTTACATTGTTTGAGTTAACTTGAAAACCATACTTTCTACAAATCGGAAAAAATCATTGAATGTGGTGGTATGATTTAAGCTGCCGCAAAAAATAGCTTATGATTTGATTTTTCAGGTCAAATATTCACGTTTTACATGAAGCGCGTTATACTGGCGCGCTGCAAAAATAGTAAAAAAATTTATGAACATTTTATTAACAAACGACGACGGATATGCTGCACCCGGCATTAAAGTACTTTATGAAGCGCTTTGTCATTTAGGGCAAGTGACGATGGTGGCGCCAGATCGTAATCGCAGTGGTGCCAGTAGTTCACTGACTTTAGCGCGGCCATTGCGTGCCCAAAACATAGCAAAGAACATTATCGCGGTGGATGGAACGCCAACTGACTGCGTACATTTAGCGATTACGGGTTTATTAAAACAGCCGCCCGACCTGGTCGTTTCGGGTATCAACGCGGGAGCGAATTTAGGCGATGACGTTTGGTATTCCGGGACGGTGGCGGCCGCCGTCGAGGGGCGTTTTCTCGGTTTTCCCGCCTTAGCGGTGTCGTTGGCGGATCTGACTGAGGGGAATTATCAAGCGGCTGCACAGGTGACGACTCAGTTAATTCAACGTTTACAAACCCATCAATTACCCACTGATACCATCTTAAATATCAATGTGCCTGACAGGCCGAGTGAACAGTTGAAGGGCATGCGGGCAACCCGCTTAGGCAATCGTCATAAAGCGGAACCGGTGATTAAAAGCGCTGATCCACGAGGCTATCCCATTTATTGGATTGGACCGGCGGGCGCAGAACAAGAGGCTGGGCCAGGTACGGATTTTTTTGCGGTAAACCGTGGTTTTGCGTCAGTGACTCCGATCCAAGTTGACTTAACCCGTCATGCTTTAGTGGATGATCTTGCATGCTGGTTGAAGGAGATGGCTGAGTGATGAATCAGCGTTTACAGGGAATCGGCATGACCTCGTTAAGAACACGTGAACGGTTAGTAAAACGATTGCGCGAGGAAGGTATAAGAAATGATGCCGTATTGAATGTGATACGCACGACGCCACGCCATATCTTTGTTGACGAAGCCTTGGCAAGTCGAGCCTATGAGGATACGGCGTTGCCGATCGGTCATGGGCAAACCATTTCCCAGCCCTACATGGTGGCTCGCATGACGGAATTGTTATTGGTGAATGGTTCATTAGAGCGAGTGTTAGAAATCGGCACTGGGTCCGGTTACCAAACAGCTATTTTGGCACAGCTTGTTGAGCGAGTGTATACCGTTGAGCGGATTTCTGCCTTAATGCATTTAGCCAGAGCTAGAATGAGGGAATTAAAGTTGCGTAATGTCAGATTTAAACATGATGATGGTAATTGCGGATGGGCAGAACATCAGTTGTTTTCAGGGATTATTGTCACGGCGGCCGCTCAGGAAATTCCTGAGTCCTTGCTAATGCAGCTCGATAGCAATGGACGGCTCATTATTCCAGCGGAGGGTGAAGATGGCCAAGTGTTACGGCAAATTGTACGGACTGAGCAAGGTTTTGAAGAAACGCTATTGGACCGCGTTCAATTTGTTCCGATGCTAGGCGGTGTTAATTAATGCGCGTTTTCTCTGTGGTTTACGACAAGGTAATTCAGTGGTCTAAACACAAAAGAGCCACTTGGTATTTGGCGGGTCTGAGTTTTTCTGAATCATCATTTTTACCTTTTCCGCCGCCTGATGTGATGTTGGCACCCATGGTCTTAGCACGCATGCATCTTGCCTGGAAATTAGCCTTCATTACCACAATATTCTCTGTGCTTGGTGGTTTGTTTGGGTATTTAATCGGCATGTTGGCTTTTGATTTCGTGATGCCATTGATCATTGAGGCGGGTTATTGGTCATACTACGAAAAAACTCAGAAATGGTTTGTTGATTATGGTGTCTGGGCAGTGATTGTCGCGGGTTTTTCTCCGATTCCTTACAAGGTGTTCACGTTGGCGGCTGGTGTTTCAGGTATGGCCATCCTCCCCTTTCTTATGGCTTCATTGGTGGGACGAGGGGCACGCTTTTTTTTAGTGGCGGGATTGATTGTTTTGGGTGGCGCAAAAATGGAACACCTGCTGCGCCAGTATATTGACTGGCTTGGCTGGTTCGTTGTCGTGATTGTTATTTTAGTTATTTTGATCATTTAGTCGGGTAGGAATGACACCCATTTAACCCGGGTTTTTTCAGGTGATTGACATCATTTATTGGCATTTGGCTAAACAGGTTTTTGGTGGTGTGAGCTAACCCCTGTGAATCGACAATGGCCATTCGCGTATATATCAATTGATCTTGTGACGGCAAGACCGGTTGGTTTGTTACTTATTATGTTTGTTTTGTGTGCGAATGGTTGTGGTGGGCATGTTTCCCATAAAGTTCAATCGGGTGAGACACTTTATGCCATTGGTTGGAGGTATGGACAAGCGGTGCAAGACATCGCAAAATGGAATAATTTATCATCACCTTACGTGATCCGTGCTGGGCAATGGCTGAGGGTGGCGCCTCGTGTGAAGCCTTGGTGGGAAGAA